>JAABUK010000040.1_pt1 | contig 292804 bp, 302 predicted proteins | sample 5559141 | NCBI WGS metagenome assembly JAABUK01 (sample SAMN10711869, study PRJNA513367) | rock metagenome | isolation source: Antarctica rocks | place: Antarctica: Victoria Land, Pudding Butte nord | collected 2016-01-03 | reverse complement strand
CCCAGGAGTAGCTTCCGACCTAGTTGGGCCCAACGTTTTCCACGGCAATCATCACGGGAACCTTGTCGGTCGAGGCCCCTGGCTTGCCCGTGGCGCGGCCGCCGATGAACGACTCGTCGACCTCGACTACGCCGGCCAGCAGCTCACGGTCAGGGCGCAACGGTGTAGGGAATCTGACGCGCCAGCCGCACCGCCGAACCACCGAGCGGGAACAACCCCCACCGCGGCTCGGACACACCGAAGCGGGCACTCTCCCCGGCCACCCGGATGTCGGTGGCCTGCAGGATCTCGGTACCTCCCGCGATCGCCGGGCCCTCCACCGCCGCGATCAGCGGCTTGGTCAGGCGCCGGCCCTTGAGCAGCGGCTCAATCACCGAAAAGTCCATGCCGCCGGAGCTGTCGCCGGGGTGGCTGCTCGTCATGGCCTTGAGGTCGGCGCCGGCACAAAACGAGCCGCCCGCACCGGTGAGGATGCACGCGCGAATCTCGGCGTTGCCGTCCACCTCGTTCCAGGCCTCGTGCATGATCGCCATCATCGGTCCGGTCAACGCATTGCGGGCCGCGGGCCGGTTCATCGTCACGACCAAGGTTGCGCCGTGGCGCTCGACCAGGCAGTGCGGGTCTTCAGTCATCGAGAACCTCCGGCGAGGACAGCGGCTATTGCGCGAAACGATAACAGGTTCTAGTTTGATTTCCGTGGCCTTCAACATCGCTGATCTCTTCGAGCACGCCGTCGACCTCTACCCGGACCGGACCGCCCTGGTCTGCGGTGAGGAGGAGCGGACATTCGCCGAGCTCGAGGCCCGCAGCAACCAGCTCGCGCATCACCTCCGAGCCAACGGCGTCACTGCCGGGTCGCACGTCGGGCTATACACGCGCAACCGTATCGAGGGCATCGAATTCATGCTCGCCGCGTACAAGCTGCGCGCCGTCACCATCAACGTCAACTACCGCTACACCGAGAAAGAGCTGCGCTACCTCTTCGACAACTCGGACATGGTCGCGCTGGTCACCGAGCGGCAGTTCGCGGGCAAGGTCACCAACGTCCGCCCGGACACTCCGCAGCTGCAGCACGTCCTCGTGGTCGACGACGGCAGCACGAGCACGTACGAGGGCACCGACTACGAGAGCGCTATCGCCGCTGAGACTCCCGAACGAGACTTCGCTGAGCGCAGCAACGACGACCTCTACATCCTGTATACCGGCGGCACCACCGGCTCGCCCAAGGGCGTGATGTGGCGTCATGAGGACATCTGGCGCACGCTCGGCGGTGGCATCAACTTCATCACCGGCGAACCCATGGCCGATGAGTGGGAGCAGGCGCGCTCTGGGGAGACGACCGGCGGGCTCACCCGGATGTGTTTGGCGCCGCTGATCCATGGCAATGCCCAGTGGGCAGCCCTGGCCGCGATGTTCGGCGGGGACACCGTGGTGCTGGTGCCGCATTTCGATCCCAAAGTGATCTGGGAAGCCATCCAGCGCAACAAGGTTCAGGTCGTGGTGCTCATCGGTGACGCCATGGCGCGGCCGCTCATTGAGGAGCTCACCCGCGGTGACTACGACGCCTCGTCCGTCCTCGCCATCTCCAGCAGCGCGGCCCTGTTCTCGCCCGCGGTGAAGGACCAGTACCTCGACGCCCTGCCGAACGTGGTGATCACCGACGCGGTCGGGTCCTCGGAGACCGGGTTCAACGGCATCGGGGTGATGACCAAGGACAGCGAGGTCTCCAGCGGTGGCCCCCGGGTGACACTGACGCCGAACACCATCGTTATCAACGACGCGAACCAGCCGGTGAAGCCCGGATCCGGTGAGGTCGGGCGGATGGCCCGCGGCGGCCACATCCCACTCGGCTACTACAAGGACCCCGCCAAGACCGCCACCCTGTTCGCGGAGGTTGGCGGCAAGCGCTACGCGACGCCCGGTGACCTGGCGCGCATCGAGGCCGACGGGACGATGACGCTGCTCGGCTACGGCAACACCTGCGTCAACACCGGTGGCGAGAAGGTGTTTCCCGAGGAGGTGGAGGGCGCGCTCAAGGCGCACCCCGACGTGTTCGACGCGCTGGTGATCGCGATGCCTGACGATGTCAACGGCCAGCGCGTCGCGGCGTTGGTCCAGCCGCGTCCGGGCCGCCCCATCAGCGGCGACGAGCTGGTGTCCCATGTCCGGGGCGAGCTCGCCGGGTACAAGGTCCTGCGCAGCCTTTGGCTGGTCACCGAGATCAGCCGGCTGGCCACCGGTAAGCCGGACTACAAATGGGCCCGTCAATACGCCGAGCAGCACCCCGAGGAGGACGTGTGCGCACCCCGCTCTGCGAGCAGTTCGATATAGAGCACCCGATCTTCGGCTTCACGCCCTCCGAGCACGTCGCTGCGGCCATCAGTCGCGCTGGCGGCCTTGGCGTGCTCGGCTGTGTGCGCTTCAACGATGCCGTTGAGCTGGACTCGGTGCTGGACTGGATGGACGCCAACACCGACGGCAAGCCGTACGGCGTGGACATCGTCATGCCGGCGAAGATCCCCACCGACGCGGCATCGGTCGACCTGCAGAAGCTGATCCCGGACGAGCACCGCGCCTTTGTCGACCGCACGCTGACCGAGCTGGGGGTTCCTCCGCTTGGCGAGGACGAGGTGGCCGACGAGGGCGTGCTCGGCTGGCTGCACTCGGTCGCCCGGTCGCACGTGGATGTCGCGCTGCGGCACCCGATCACGCTGATCGCCAACGCTCTCGGATCGCCACCGCGCGACGTCATCGAGGCGGCGCACTCCCACGGCGTCACCGTCGCCGCGCTGGCAGGTAAGGCCGAGCACGCCCGGCGACACGTGGACAACGGCGTCGACATCGTCATCGCGCAGGGCTACGAGGCAGGCGGGCACACCGGGGAGATCGCCACCATGGTGCTGCTACCGGAGATCGTGGACGCAGTGGGTGATCGCGCAGCCGTGCTCGGCGCCGGCGGGATCGGCTCCGGCCGTCAGATCGCGGCCGCGCTGGCACTGGGCGCGTCCGGGGTGTGGATGGGCTCGTTCTGGCTCACCACCGCGGAGTACGAACTCGGGGCGACCGAAACGGGTGTGCCTTCTGCGATGCAACGGGCGCTGTTGGCGGCGACGTCCAGCGACACGGTGCGGATCCGCAGCTACTCCGGCAAGCCTGCGCGGGTGCTCAAGACCCGCTGGACCGACGCATGGTCAGCAACCGACGCGCCTGACCCGCTGCCGATGCCGCTGCAGAACATGCTCGTCGGTGAGGCGCACCAGCGTATCGCCCACTCCGCCGACCCTGCGGTAGTGTCGATGCCGATCGGCCAGATCGTGGGTCGGATGAACGAGATTCGCCCGGTGTCCGAGGTGATGGCCGGCCTCGTCGCCGATTTCGATGCGACGGTGGCAAGACTCGACGCGCTGCGCTGAAGCCTCAGAACGCAGTGACGCCGCTCCTTCAGACGTGATCCCGCACACGCTTGCAATAGTTAGCACGACGGTCGCCGAGTCCCGAAATATGCGCCTTGAGCTGGTGTTCTGTCGCTGTCGTCGAGGCGGTCTGCAGTGTTACACCGCAGTAGCGAGCTGCTGACAGACACTCGACGTCCGGGCAATCGTTCCGTACGTTCGTTGCTGGCCGGGACCAACCGGCCGTCACCGGCCCGCCGCGCTCAGCCCTGTCCCGCGGGTAACCGGTTCCTCCGATTCATCCAGGGACAGGGACGGAGGACCCACACCCGCACACCGGGTGACGGGCAGCGGAGCCGATACGGGCCGCCGTCCTGGGGTGAAGCCACACCGCAGAGTTTCTATGCGGAACGGCCGGGCGACCTCTCAGCCCGAACCCGACAGCTGACTTCGCATGCGCAGGGAGAGGAACTACCAGAATGACTCGCAACACCGATACTGACCGCAAGACCACGTCAACCGCGCGCACTGTCGCCAAGGTGGCCATCGCCGGCATGGTCGTCGGTGCACCGCTGGCGGCTTTCGCCGGAACTGCCTCCGCGGCTCCGGCCTCGACCGGAAACAACTGGGACGCCGTTGCCCAGTGTGAGAGCGGTGGCAACTGGTCCACCAACACCGGCAACGGCTTCTCCGGTGGGCTGCAGTTCACCCCCAGCACCTGGTCGGCCAACGGCGGCTCGGGTTCCCCGCAGGGCGCCTCGCGTGAGCAGCAGATCCAGGTCGCTAACCGGGTGCTCGCCACCCAGGGCCCGGGTGCGTGGCCCGTGTGCGGCAAGAACCTCGGCGCCGCCAGCTCTTCGTCGAGCAGCAGCTCTTCGTCGAGCAGCTCGCCGTCAGCGAAGTCCGCTCCGGCCAAGGCGGCTCCGGCCAAGGCGGCTCCGGCCAAGGCGGCTCCGACAAAGTCGGCCCCCACGGCGTCCACCGGCTCGACGGCCAAGCACTCCGCACCGCAGAGCACCCCGGCCGCTGCACCGACGAACTACGCCCCCAAGCACACCTCGTCGGCTCCTGCGACCACCCGCTCGACCCCGGCAGCCGGTGCTGACTACACCGTGAAGTCCGGCGACACCCTGTCGACGATCGCCCAGAACCAGGGCGTGCAGGGCGGCTACCAGGCCCTGTTCAGCCTGAACCAGGGCACCGTCAAGGACGTCAACATGATCTACGTCGGTCAGCAGCTCGCACTACGCTGACCGCACCGCAGCAGACCCCGACAGCCTCGACGGTGTCGGGGTCTGCTGCCGTCTCAGCGCACGGCAAGCGCGGAGTTGAGCGCGGCCGCATCATCGGCACTCAACAGCGCATAGCGGAGCGCTCGGTCCGGACGCCACCACACGGGGTCCGCGCAGCTCCACTGCTGCGCAGCCAGTGTCCGTTTGACCACCTTGTGCGTCGCCGTCTTGGGCAGCACGGTGCTGATCCGCACGAACCGGGGCCATTGCTTGACGGCGAGGTCGGTCTGCGCCCGCAGAAATTCCGCGAAATCCTCGGTATCGAAGCGCGCGCCCCCGCGCAACACCAGGGCCGCCATCACCTGGTCGCCGACGCCGACGTCCGGTACGGCGTATACCGCGACCTCGACCACGTCGTGGTGGCGCATCAGCACCCCCTCGATGGGAGCGGTACCCAGGTTCTCCCCGTCCACGCGCAGCCAGTCCCCAGTACGCCCGACGAAGTAGCAGAACCCGTCCGCGTCGCGGTACGCAAGGTCGCCGCTGTGGTAGACGCCGCCCCGTAGTCGCTCCGCGTCCGCGGCCGGATCGCCGTAGTAGCCGGAGAACGCGCCGGCGCCCGCGGTGTTCACCAGCTCGCCGACGGCGGTCTCGGCGTTGCGCAGCCTGCCGTGCGCATCACACACCGCCACGGCGCACTCCTGACCGGTGTCGGGGTGCAGCAACACGACCCCTTCCGGCATCCGCCCCAGCGCCCCGGCGGGCGCATCGGGACTGCGCTTGATCGACACACCACCCTCGGTGGATCCGAAACCGTCCATGACGATGCAGCCGAAGCGTTCCGCGAAGCGCGTGATGTCCCGCTCGGCGGCTTCGTTGCCGTACATCCACCGCAGCGGGTTGTCGGCGTCGTCCGGCCGTTCCTCGGTGGCCAGGATGTAAGACAGCGGTCGGCCCACGTAGTTGGCGTAGGTGACGTCGAAGCGGCGCACGTCGGCAAGGAATTCGGACGCGGAGAACCGACGCCGCACCGCCAGCGTGGCTCCCGCTGCGAGGCCGACCGCCCAGCCCGCCATGATCGCGTTGGAGTGAAACATCGGCATCGCGAGGTAGGTGGTGTCCGAGCCGCACAGCCCGAAGCGCTCACTGAGCATGGTCGCCGGGCCGGTCACCTTGGCGTGTGTGCAGCGGACCGCCTTGGGGTCACCGCTTGTTCCCGAGGTGAAGATGAGCATCAGCAGATCATCGGGCGCGACGCGCGCGGGTATCAGGGGACTGTCGGCGTGCCCGTCAATGAGCTGGTGCCAGGCAGGGGAGTCGGTGTTGAGCACCGGCAGGTCGACTCCGTGCAGCTCGGATGCGTGCCGGTCCTCGGTGATGACCAGCTGACAGTCGGCCAGCGCGACGTCGCGGGCCAGTGCGTCGCCCCGCCGGATCGGGTTGAGCCCGACGAGCACCGCGCCGGACAGCGCGGCCGCACCGAGCAAGAAGGAGAATTCCGGGACGTTGTCCAGCAGCACGCCCACGTGAAACGGCCGATCCGCGCGCCGTAACGAGCTCAGCGCCGCTGCGCGGTCGGCGCTGCACTGCACGTGCTGCGCCCACGTCCACGCCCGGTCCTCGAAGCGCAGGCCGACGTGCTGGTCCCCAGCGCGCGCGAGCAGCAGGTCGGCGACAGTGGTGGCGGGCACGCAGCGTCAGACGGGCTCGGCGGCCAGCGCGGCGCCGATCCGGAGCAGCTGCGCCGTGGCCGCACCCAGCTCGAACTCGTTGCGCTTGGCGGCCACGAAGTAGCGGTGCAGTGGATGATCCATGTCGATGCCCACACCGCCGTGCACATGCACCGCGGTGTGGGCAACCCGGTGCCCGCCGTCCGCGGCCCAGAACTTGGCCGTGGCCACCTCGGTGGCGGCGTCCAGGCCCTCGGACAGCCGCCACGCGGCTTGCCACAGGGTCAACCGGATCGCTTCCACATCGATGTAGGCATCGGCCAGGCGCTGCGCCACCGCCTGGAAGCTACCGATGGCCCGGCCGAACTGCTGGCGCTCCCGGCCGTAGTCCGCGGTAAGCTCGAGTGCGCGTTCGGTGACGCCGAGTTGCAGCGCACACACGCCCACTGTGCCCCGATCACGCAACCAGGTCAGCACCTGCGTTCCGTCCGTGCCCAGTACCCGATCGGCGTCCAGCGCCACGTCGGTCAGCTCCAGCCAGCCCGCGCTGTCACCGTCGACCATGTCCTGGCGCTGCACGTGCACACCGGGGTCGTCGGCCTGCACCACAAACACCAGCACACCGCCCGATGTCTCAGCGGGGACCACGAACGCGTCCGCGACCGGGCCGGCGGGTACGACGACCTTGGTGCCGTTGAGCACCCAACCACGCGCAGCCGCCCGCGCGGTGGTGCTGTGGTCCTCGGTCAGCGCCGCAGTGAGGATCAGCGTTCCCTCGCCGGCTGGCACCGCCCACCGCGCACGCTGATCTTGGGTGCCGAACCGGGCGACGGCCGACGCGGCCATCACGATGCAAGCCAAGTACGGCACCGGCGCCACCGTTCGACCCAGCTCGATGAGCACGCTGCATTGCTCGAGCAGCCCGAAACCGCCACCGTCCACCGACTCGGGGAGGGCGGCGGCGACCACACCGGCCGCGGCGAGCTGTGCCCACAGTGCACGGTCGAGGCGGTTCGGTCCGGTTTCGACCTCTCGCAGCCGTTCCTGGGTCACTCGGTCGCTGAGTATTTTCCGGGTCAGCCCGCCAAGGTCGTGCTGAGCATCGGTGTGGGTGAAGTCCATGCCGGTTCCTAACGCTTCGCGGCGGGTTGGCCGAGGGCGACCATGGCGACGATGTCACGCTGGATCTCATTGGTGCCTCCGCCGAAGGTGAGGATCAGCGACGAACGGTGCATCCGCTCGATCCGGCCGTGCAGCAGGGCACCAGGTGAGCCCTGGCGGACGACGGCGCCGCTGCCGAGCACTTCCATCAGCAGCCGGTAGGCTTCGGTGGCGAACTCCGTACCGAACACCTTGGTCGCGGAGGCATTGGCCGGGCTGGGCGCATGGCCCACGCTCCAGGCGATCTTCCAGTTGATCAACTTGAGGAATTCGGCCTTGGCGTGCACCCGCGCCAGGTGCAGCTGTACCCATTCCTGATCGATCACCCGGCGCCCGTCGGCCGTCTTCGTCTGCTGGGCCCACTCCCGCACGTCGCGCAGGGCCGTGATCACCGGGGCCGACGAGGTCAGCGCCACCCGCTCGTGGTTGAGCTGGTTGGTGATCAGCGGCCACCCGGCGTTCTCCGCGCCGACCATGGCCGACGCGGGCAGCCGTACGTCGTCGTAGTACGTGGCGCTGGTACCCGGGCCGGCAACGGTGTGCACCGGTGTCCAGGAGAAGCCGGGTACATCCGTCGACATGATGAACATGCTGATGCCCTTGTGTTTGGGCGCATCCACATCGGTGCGGCAGGCCAGCCACACGTAGTCCGCGTACTGGATGAGGCTCGTCCACATCTTCTGGCCGTTGATGATGAAGTCGTCGCCGTCACGCACGGCCTTGGTGCGCAGCGACGCGAGGTCGGTGCCCGCCTCGGGCTCGGAGTAGCCGATGGCGAAGTGCAGCTCTCCGGCGGCGATCTTGGGGAGAAAATGTGACTTCTGCTCGGCGGTGCCGAACGCCATGATGGTGGGCGCGACGCTGTGCAGGGTCAGGAACGGCACCGGCACCCCCGCGACCGCCGCCTCGTCGGTGAAGATCAGCTGGTCCATCATCGGGCGTGCCTGGCCGCCGTACTCTTCTGGCCAGCCGATGGCGAGCCAGCCGTCGGCCCCCATCTGGCGGACGATGTCCTTATAGGTGTCGCCGGTGCCGTACTCGCCCTGGGTGGAGCTCATCGCCTCGCGGCGCTCGCGCGTCATCAGTTGGGCGAAGTAGCTCCGCAGCTCGCGACGCAGCGACTCCTGCTCCGGGGTATAGCTGATGCGCACCGGGCCTCCTCGGGGTGTAACACGTTCTAGCGAGCGTAGCGCGCAAGCATTGCATCACGGTAGAACCAGTTCTAGTCTCAGCGGGCGATCGCGCGCTCGGGCGCGGAGCAGTACGCGGGTCAACCCACCTGGAGGCAGTCAGCATGAAACTCACGGCCGACCACGATCTCTGCGAAGGCAACGCGGTCTGCGTCGGACTGGCGCCCAAGGTGTTCGCGCTCAGTGACGACGACCAAGTCGTGATCCTGCAGGCGGACCCACCCGAGGAGCTGCTCGAGCGCGTACGCAAGGCCGTCGACCGCTGCCCCAAGAACGCGCTAATCCTGGACGAGGGTTGAGCTAAACGAGAACGTGTTCTACCGTGAAGTGAGACGCCCTGTCGCAGCAGTGTCTGCTCGGACTTCGCACACCTCGCCTGAGGAGGCACCTCCACTATGACACTCACCATGTAACCGCACGTCGACGCGCTGGGCCTCAAGACCGGCCGGCTGCTCATCAACGGTCAGTGGCGCGACTCGACCGAAGGTGCCACGTGGACGCATCACCACCCGGCCACGGGGGAAGCCATCGGCGAGTTCGCCATCGCGACCGAGGCCGATGTGAACGATGTGGTGCTCGCTGCGCGGCGCGCGTTCGATGACGGCCCGTGGGTGCCGATGCGCGCCGGGCAGAGCATCAAGCTGCTCAGCCGCTACGCCAACCTTTTGCGAGAGCACGCCGAGGAGCTCAAGGGTCTGCTGGCGCTGGACAACGGCGTGCCGCTGTCCTTCGGCGGCATCTACGCAGCCTCCATCGAGGCCGCCGCCGACGTCTTCGACCACCACGCCGGCTGGGTGGACAAGGTGGGCGGGCAGACGCTGCCCGCCTACCAGGGCGGCGACCACGTGGCGATGACCTTCCGCGAGCCCATCGGCGTGGTCGCGGCCATCCTGCCGTGGAACGCACCATTCCTGCTCTACGCACAAAAGCTCGGCCCCGCACTGGCCGCCGGCTGCACGGTGGTGCTCAAGCCCTCGGAGTACGCAAGCTTCTCCGTGCTGCGGATGGTGGAACTGCTGCTGGAGGCCGGCCTGCCCGATGGCGTGGTCAACGTGGTGACCGGTCCGGGGGAGACAGTCGGCGAGGCGATGATCACCCACGACGCCGTGGACAAGATCAGCTTCACCGGTAGCCGGATGGTGGGCCAGCACATCATCCGAGCCTCGGCCAGCACCCTCAAGCGGGTGTCCCTGGAGCTCGGCGGCAAGAGCCCCGCCATCGTCTTCCCCGACGCCCCGAACATCACCATGGCCGGAATGACCACCATGGGCACCCTGACCATGGGTCTATCCGGGCAAGCATGCATCGCCCACACCCGGGCGCTGGTGCACCGCGACATCCTGGACGAATTCCTGGCCGGTGCCCAGATGATGGCCGGCGCGATCACTTACGGGGACCCCTTCGACCCCGCGGTGCTGGCCAGCCCACTGATCAACGACAAGCAACTGCACCGTGTCTTGGGCTACTTGGAGCGCGGGCAGGAAGAGGGTGGCCGCCTGGTCACCGGCGGCAGCCGAGTGGTCGGGGAGCTCAGCACCGGGAACTTCGTGCAGCCCACCATCTCTGCCGACGTCGAGAACTCCTCGGCGCTGGCGCAGGAGGAGATCTTCGGCCCGGTGTTGGCCGTGGTGCCCTTCGAGACCGAGGAGGAGGCGATCCGGCTGGCCAACGACACCGAGTACGGCCTCGGCGCGGGTGTCTACACCAGCGACGTCAGCCGAGCCATGCGGATGGCCAAGGCGGTGCGCGCGGGAACCGTGGGAATCAATGGTTTCCAGATCGAGCCGCATCTGCCCTTCGGTGGGTTCAAGCAGTCCGGCATGGGACGCGAGGGCGGGCTGGCCGCCTTTGAATCCTTCACCGAGCTCAAGACGGTGCTCCTGCCGCTGACCGACGAGGTCATGTGATGGGCGACCTGGACGGCAAGGTCGCCATTATCACCGGTGGGGCTGCAGGCCAGGGCGCCGCTGCTGCCCGACGGTTCGTCGAAGAAGGCGCGCGGGTGATCATCGCCGACATCGCCGACGAGCAGGGCAAGGCGCTCGCCGCGGAGCTGGGCGCAGCCGCGTATTACCGCCGTCTCGATGTGTCCAGCGAGGAGGATTGGACGGCGGTGGTTGATGAGGTCGTGCAGAACCTCGGGGGAGTCGACGTCTTGGTGAACAACGCGGGCATCTTGTTCTTCTCCGCGCTGGCGGACACCACGCTGGCGCAGTACGAGCGGGTGATCCGGATCAACCAGATTGGCACCTTCCTCGGCATGCGTTCGGTGGTCAAGCCGATGATCGGGGGCGGCGGGGGCTCCATCATCAACACTTCCTCCATCGAGGGCTTGGCGGCGGTACCGATGCTGACGGCCTACAGTTCCAGCAAGTTCGCCATCCGGGGCATGACCAAGGTGGCGGCCATGGAACTGGGACCCCAGGGTATTCGCGTCAATTCCGTACACCCCGGGATGATCGACACCAACATGGTGTCCAACGCGGCAGGCGGCGTCGAGGTCGATCTGACTCCGGCCGCCCGCAAAGTGGCTTTACGCCGGATGGGCAAACCCGAGGAGATTGCCAACCTGCTGGTGTTCCTGGGCAGCGACAAGAGCTCCTACTGCACCGGTGCGGAGTTCATCGCCGACGGCGGGGCCACCGCAACGCACGCCTTCAACTTCGCGGAATAGCCTCGTCTCTTTCGCACAACATCGAGCTCCGGGTCAGCCCCCGGCTTCGGCTTCGCCGGCGAGATCGGGTCGGCCGAGTGCGGTGAGAAATGAGCGCGCCCAGCGGCTGACGTCGAAGGTCATCACCTGCCGCCGCATGGCCCGCATGCTGCGCCTGCCCTCGTCCTCGCTCTGCTCGATGGCGTGGACCATCGCGTCCTTCACACCGTCGAGGTCGTGCGGGTTGACCAGGTAGGCGGAGCGAAGCTCAGCAGCGGCGCCCGCGAACTCGCTGAGGACCAGTGCACCACCGTTGTCGCCGCGGCACGCCACGTACTCCTTGGCCACCAGGTTCATGCCGTCGCGCACCGGGGTGACCAGCATGACGTCGGCGGCGACGTAGAAGGCCACCAGCTCCTCCCGCGGCACCGGCTGGTGCAGGTAGTGCACCGCGGGGTGACCAACCTTCGCGAACTCACCGTTGATGCCGCCGACTTCCCGCTCGATCTCACCACGCATCTTGATGTACTCCTCCACCCGTTCCCGGCTGGGTGTGGCGAGCTGAATCATCACCGTCTGGTCGGTGTCGATGCGGCCTTCAGCGAGTAGCTCGCGCAGGGCGAACAAGCGCACGTCGATGCCTTTGGTGTAGTCGAGCCGGTCGACGCCGAGCATGATGCAGCGCGGATGGCCGAGGTCGCGGCGAATCTCCTTGGCCCGAGCCTGAACGTCGGCGCTGCGTGCCAGCTGGGCGAGGTTGCCGGAGTCGATCGAGATGGGGAACGCACCGACCCGGACAGTGCGCTCGCCGACTTCGACGGTGCCCGGGCGCGAGCGCACTCCCACCGCGGAGCGGGAGGCGTTCTGGCCGGCCAAGCGGCGCGCCAGGTAGAGGAAGTTCTGGGCGCCGCCGGGAAGGTGGAAGCCGATGAGGTCGGCTCCGAGCAGGCCTTCGACAAGCTCGGTGCGCCAGGGGAGCTGCATGAACAGCTCGACCGGGGGAAACGGAATGTGCAGGAAGAAGCCGATCAGCAGGTCCGGTCGCAATTCTCGAAGGAACTTGGGCACCAGTTGGAGCTGGTAGTCCTGCACCCAGACCGTGGCCCCGGGTGCGGCGGTCTGCGCGGTCGCCTCGGCGAAACGCTTGTTGATCTTGACGTAGGTGTCCCACCACCTGCGGTTGAATTCGGGACGGACGACCACGTCGTGGTAGAGCGGCCACAACGTCCCGTTGGCGAAGCCCTCGTAGTACTCCGTCACCTCGGCGGTGCTCAGCTGCACCGGGTGCAGCTTCAGCCCGTCGTCGACGAAGGGGGCGACATCGACATCGGATACGCCTGCCCAACCGACCCAGGCACCGTCCTGGCTGCGCAAGACCGGCTCGAGCGCCGTCACCAACCCCCCGGGGCTGCGCTTCCAGTGATCCGGCTGGCCGTCGACGCGCTCGAGATCGATCGGAAGTCGGTTGGCGACGACGACAAAGTCGGCAGTCTCCACAGCTCCAGCTTCGCTCACGCCCTCAGCCTAGGGCGTCACATCCGTCCCCGCTCAGGTAGCGGACTCCGGGCCGACGCCGAGCATGGCCAGCAGCATGATGCACTCGGTGGTGTCCGCGGAGTGTGTTGCGACGACCCGTTGCGCCTTGCGCGCGGTTTCCTGAGTGACGGTTTCCACTACTTCACCATCTTCCGTATTGACTTCGACCGCGTCAGCGTCTGCGCCGGCGGGCTTCGTTCCGTTCGCCTGTGCCACTGTTGGGCACCTCCCTAGCTGTGTTCGGTTCAGTCGTCGATCAGCACCGCCCGCCGTAGCTGGCGACGTCGCCCGAGAATCGCGCGTCGCTCACCTTCACCGAGGCCGCCCCACACTCCGTACGGTTCCCCGACGAGCAATGCGTGCTCGCGGCACTGTACGACCACGGGGCACCGTCTGCACACTTGCTTGGCCCCAGCCTCCCGGCGCTCACGCTCGGAACCACGCTCGTTCTCCGGGTGGAAGAAGCGGGCCTCGCCCAGGCCGCTGCAGGCGCCGAACTGCTGCCACTGCCAGCCATCGACGCAATGGTCAGCGACCGGCAACACGGTCGTCATCTTCTCGGCCACTCCTCCTCCGTCGGGTCACCGGCACAGCAACTACCGGTGTCGGTCGGCCGGCCCCTGTGGTGACGCTCACCTAAGACTAGAAGCAGCATGCCCCGTGATCAAGGCTTGGTCACTGCTAGCAGGCTCGGAACCCCTTGCCTTAGTGCGGAACGAAGCGAGCGGGCCAGCCACTCGCCGAGCACGACCCCCGAAGCCAACGCGGCTCCGATGGCTACGGCCGCACTCATTTCCGACAGGCCGGTGACCGGGTCGCTGTTGGTCATGGCGAACAGCCCGCGGTAAACCGCGAGTCCGGGCAGCAGCGGGGTGATGCCGGAGACCGCGATCACCAGGGGCGGGATGCGGTAGCGCCGGGATAGGACTCCGCCGGCGAACCCGACGCAGGTCGCCGCCGCCGCTGAAGCCATCAAGGTGCTCCCGGCAATGTGCTGCAGCACACCGAACACCGCGAAGCCGGCGGCGCCCGCCACAGCCGCGAACAGCAGCGCTCTGCGTTCGGCGTAGCAGGCCAACCCGAAGAATCCCGCGGCGCCGGCTGCGGCAAGTACCTGGATCGGTAACTGCGACAGGGCGATGCTGGACGAGCCGAGGGCGGGCAGCACGACGCCGACCCCGGAGGCAAGCTTCAACGCCAGCCCGACGCCGACGATGACCCCCGCCGTCAGGGTGAGCACTTCGAGGAAGCGAGCAGCCGCAGTCACCATAGCGCCGGTGACGGCGTCTTGCATGGAACCGACCAGGGACAGCCCGGACAGGAGCACGATCACCCCGGCTGCCGCCACCTGCGACGGACTCACCGAGAGGTGCAGCGCATCTTGGGCCGCGAACAGCAGCGCCGCGGGCAGGGTGGCGATGAACCCGCCGACCACCTGCTGGAAGAAGAACGGAAGGCCGGTCCGGTTGAGCACCCGCTTGGTGCGGTCGATGACGACGGCGGATCCGAACGCGACCGCACACACCAGCCATCCGCCGCCGACCAGCAGCGCGATGCTCGCCGCCATGCCGGACCAGGCCAACGTGGCCACCCAACGAGGATAGGGATGGGGTGCGGTGGTGAGCCGATCGAGTGCGCCATGCGCTTGGCGGGCGGTGAGCGCACCGGTCTGGGCGCTCCGGATCACCCGATCCACCTCGGCCAACCGGGTGTAGTCCAACGACCGGTAGTTGACCACGCGCATGGTGTTCACCGGTGGGCTGGACAGGCCACGGTGAGCGCTGATGGAAATGGCGGTGAAGGTGATGTCGATCTCGCAGCGGGGCAGGCCGTACGCCGCGGTGATGGTGAGGACGTCCTTGGTGACGTCCGCGGACGCCGCGCCGCTGGACAGCAACACCTCCCCGACGCGCAGGGCCAGGTCGAGCACCTCGGTGATGGCCGCGTCTCCATTGAACGCGGGCAGCGGGTCGGTCGGATACTGGGCCGGAGCGGCGAACTGTGCGGTGCTGGGGTCCTTACGTCGAGGGGCCGGCGTCCGCTGGGGATGCGGAAGTCCGCTGCCCCCATGGAACGGCTGCTTGGCCCCGGATGAAGGGTCCCTTACCCACTGCACAGCGCACCTCACTCGGTTTGACGATGGCCGCCGATCCCAGCGGGCCACCACCCATCGTCCCGGCTATCCCGGCGGGATGCCAACGAGTTGGCCCACAGGACCGGAATTGTCCCCAGGGACGGAGTTGGCGGCGCTATGGCCGGTCGCTCACCTCGTCGTCGACGCCGAGTCCGGTTGCGCGCAGTGCCTCATCGAGGTCGCTGTGCCGAAACACCGACGCGACCTGGTCATGGACCACGCGGAAAGCGGTGGCCACAGTGTCTCCGCCGAATTGTTGCTCGACCACCACCACGCCGTGGTGCACGAACATCCGGCCCGGCACCAGGGTCGAGCTGAACTTCTCCAGCCACTCGCGCAGCGCGGCGACGCCCTGGCTGGCGCCCTGAGGGCCGGCCAGCTCCACGTCGTCGCTGGACAGCGAGAGCAGGGTGTCGGCGTCCCCCGCGGCGAGTGCGTCATGCCAGGCGAGGACGGTAGCGATCTCTGAGGTACTCACGCGGCTCACGGTAGCGCGGGGCCTCCGATACGATCTTCCTCACGCCGGGTTAGCTCAGCTGGTAGAGCACCGCTCTTGTAAAGCGGTTGTCGTCGGTTCGAACCCGACACTCGGCCCCAGTGTCGGCGGTGACAGTCCGGCGGCCAGTGCAGTGAGCACCTCGGTGCAGCCCGCATCGAGCTTGAGCGTCGCCAGCTCGTCGCCGCGGGTGACGCCGCGGTTGACGATCACGACCGGAGTGTGTTGCTTGGCCGCGTAGCGGACGAATCGAAGCCCGGACTGCACGGTGAGCGACGACCCGGCGACCAGCAGTGCCTGGGCAGCGTCGACCAATGCGTAGGCCCGGGCCACCCGCTCCTTGGGCACGTTCTCCCCGAAGTAGACGATGTGCGGTTTCAGCATGCCGCCGCACACCAGGCAATCAGCAACGCGGAAGCCTTCGGTGCGGGCGAGCACGACGTCGGCATCCGGCGCGACCTCGACGTCGCCGACCAGAGCGGAGAACGACGGGTTCAGCTGCGACAGTCGTTCGGCCAGCTCGACCCGGCTGGTCAACGCCCCGCATCCGAGGCAGATGACCTCGGCGTAGGTCCCGTGCAGGTCGATGACGGTCGTGCTGCCGGCCCGGGTGTGCAGGAGATCGACGTTCTGGGTGATCACCCCGTTGAGCACACCGTGTTGCTCGAGCTCCGCCAGCGCGCGGTGTCCGGCGTTGGGCCGCGTTGCGCTCATGTGCCGCCATCCGATGTGGTTGCGCGCCCAATAGTGCCTGCGGAAATCCGGATCACCGATGAATTGCTGGTAGGTCATCGGGGTGCGCGCAGGCGAGTTCGGGCCGCGGTAGTCGGGGATGCCTGAGTCGGTGGACACACCGGCGCCGGTGAGCACGGTGATCGCTCGACCGTCGAGTAGTTCGACGGCGGTGCGCAACTGCGTCAGCCGTAGAGCTTCGGCGTGGCGCGACATTCTTCGATGTTACGTGCGGTGCAGTAGCCACGGGCGCCTGTGCGGTGTTGGATGCAGGCATGCCTCTTGACGGTGAGTACGAGCCGAGTCCCGCTGACTGGGTCCGCACCCAGGTGGATGAGTACGAGGGCTCCGGTGGGACAGCAGGCACCACCATGCGCGGCATGCCGGTGATCCTGCTGACCACCAAGGGCGCTCGGAGCGGCAAGCTTCGCAAAACCCCGCTGATGCGGGTCGAGCACGACGGGGTGTACGCCGCTGTCGCATCCCTGGGCGGCGCACCGAAGCATCCCGTCTGGTATTTCAACGTGCGGGCGAACCCGGTGATCGAGCTGCGCGATGGCACGACGGTGCGGGACATGACGGCGCGTGAGGTCAGCGGGGACGAGAAGGCGGAGTGGTGGGAGCGTGCGGTCGCGGCGTATCCCGACTACGCGGACTACCAGCGGAAGACCGACCGCGAAATTCCGGTGTTCGTACTGGAGCCGCTCGTCCCGCAATGACAGCGCGACGAGCAGAAGGCGACCCCAGTGGCCACGGCTGACGGTGACGGCTGGTCGCGGGGACCGGGCGGCCAACGACGCTGGGGCAGGTTCGGTGCCGCCGGCCTGCTGCTACGAGCGCCGGGAGAACGCGGCCCACTGGTGCTGTTGCAGCACCGCGCGTTCTGGAGCCACCACGGCGGCACCTGGGGGTTGCCCGGCGGCGCACGGGACAGCCACGAGACCACCGAGCAGGCTGCGCTGCGCGAGGCGGCCGAGGAGGCCGGCATCGACGCCGGCCATGTGGTGGTACGTGCCGAACGGCTCACCTCGGCGGTACTGAACGGTTGGAGCTACACCACGGTGATCGCCGATGCCCGATGGCCGTTGAACACCCGTTGCAACGGCGAGAGCGCCGAGCTGAGCTGGGTGGACGAGGGTGCTGTCGACGCGCTGCCGCTGCATCCTGGTTTCGCTGCCAGCTGGCCGAGCTTGCGTGCCCGTCCGATGCGCCTCCTCCTCGAGTCTTCGGCGACGATCACCGGCGCGACGACGTTCCCGCGCACCGTGGAATTGCCAGACGGTGACTTCGCCTGGGTGGGTCACCCGGAGGTAGGCGTCGACCTGACGACGGTTCGGCAGGCCGAAAGCCTGGCGGGCTTTGTGGTGATCACCGCCGATCCTGGCCTGCGCGCGCGGCTGCACCCAGCGGTGCCCAGTCTCGATCCTGCTGCGTTGCTGGGCTGATGGCCGCGGAGGATGAGCAGGAGCCGGACTACCGGTTCACCCTGGCCAACGAGCGCACCTTCCTGGCCTGGATGCGTACCGCGCTTGCCTTGCTCGCCGCGGGTGTGGCCGTGGTCCAACTGGTCCCGCATTTCTCGGTGGCGGGTGTCCGTACCGCCGTCGGAGTGACGCTCGGCGCGATGAGCGTGCTGGTTTCCCTGGGTGGGGTCTGGCGCTGGCGCGGCGTGCAGGTGGCGATGCGTCGCGGCCGGCCGTTGCCGCCGATGAGACTTACCTGGGTGCTGTCGGGTGCGCTGGCGCTGCTTGCGGTCGCGGCCGTCATCCTGCTGCTCGATGCGGGTTGACGGTTGTGCGGGAGCCGGGGCTCGCGGCCGAACGAACGGCGCTTGCCTGGACTCGGACATCGCTGGCGGTCCTGGTCAACGGTGCGCTGTTGTTGGTGCGCCACTTCGCCGGTGGCGTCGGAGCAGTCCACCTGGCGATAGCAGCCCTAGCGTGCGTCATCGCTGGCATGATCGTGTTCATCGGACGCATCCGCGCGCACGAGATGCGGGTAGGCGGGGATACGCCGCCGGGGCCGAGGCCGTTGCTGGTGGTCGTGCTGGGCGCTTCGCTCGCCGCCTTCGGTGTGGTGGTCACGGCCGGTGCCCTCTGGGTCTGACCGATTTTCGATTGAGGGGTTGCTGCGCCGACGAAGCTGGGCTAACTTCACACCGGTACGCGGATACTCCAGACCAGCGGGTTGAAGCCATCTCGACGATCATCGAGGGTGGTAACCATTATGGCGGATTACAGTCGGCTTCCCGGTCCGGTTGAGGATCATTGGCAATGGCAGTCCCAGGGCGCGTGTCGCGGTTTGCAGACTGTGATGTTCTTTCACCCGGAGTATGAACGCGGCCCAACGCGGATGCGCCGCGAAGCCGAGGCGAAGGCCGTGTGTCAGCGTTGTCCCGTGATCGAGCAGTGTCGCCAGCACGCCCTGCAGGTGCACGAGCCGTACGGCATATGGGGCGGTTTGTCCGCAGAGGAGCGGAAGGACCAGCTGCGGGCCAAGCGGCGTGCGGTGTCGGTGCCTGGTTCGCCACGGAGCGGCCAGCGGCAGGACATCACCACCTCCTGAACCAAACCCGAGTGGACCGGCTGTGCGCACACGCAGCCGGGCCGCTGCTTTTGCCGGTTCAGCTAGCTCCGCAAGGCATGGGCGAGCTCGCTGGCCGCCCGATGTGGGTCGGTCGCTGCGGTGACGGCCCGTACCACGACCACCCGCTGCGCGCCGGCCGCCAACACCTCGGGCAGCCGCTGGGCGTCCACCCCGCCGATGGCGAACCATGGCCGCGTCGGCGCCAGTGCCGCGGTGCGACGGACCAGGTCCAGACCGGACGCGTCTCGGCCGGGTTTGGTGGGGGTGGGCCAACACGGCCCGGTGCAGAAGTAGTCCACTCCCAGCGCTCGCTCGGCGTCGTCGGCCTGTGCGGCGTCGTGCGTGGACCGACCGATGATCATCTTCTCGCCGACGATGCGCCGGGCCAGCGGCACCGGTAGGTCGTCCTGTCCGAGGTGCAGGATGTCGGCGCCCGCGGCGACGGCGAGGTCGGCGCGATCGTTGACCGCGAGTAGGGCCCCGTGGCGGCGGCAGGTGGCGGCCAGCACCGCCAGCGCGGCCAGCTCGGCCTTGGCCTCGAGCGGGCCGAAACGCCGTTCTCCTGCAGAGCCCTTGTCCCGCAACTGAATAATGTCCACTCCGCCGGACAGGGCAGCCTCGGCGAGCTCCCCGAGGTCGTCCCGTTCGCGCCGCGCATCGGTGCAGAGATAGAGCCGTGCGGTGGCCAGGCGCTCGCGGATGTGCACATGGGCGAGGGTAGCGACTACGGTGGTCCTCGGTATGCACGGGAGTCCCGGGTTGGGGGCTGAGAGGGAGCACACGATGCTCCGACCGTCACACCTGATCCGGATCATGCCGGCGCAGGGAGCGAGGAGTACATGCAGAGACTCAGTGTAGTCGGCGCTGGTTGTATCGGGCTGTCCGTCGCCTGGCGGGCAGCGTGCGCCGGATGGCAGGTCACCGTGCACGATCCGGCACCGGCCAGCGGTGCCTCCTGGGTAGCAGGCGGCATGCTCGCCCCGCTGACCGAAGGGTGGCCGGGCGAGGACGCTGCGCTGGCCCTGAACACCGAGTCGTTGCTGCGGTGGCCGACATTTGCTGCCGAGCTGGCACAGGCGGCGGGTGCCCCCTCGGGTTTGGGCGAGGCAGGCACTCTCGTGGTGGGGATCGATGCAGCAGACGTCGGTGAGGTGCAGGTGCTGGCCGAGTGGCTGGCCGCGCAGGGCCGCGCCGTCGCCGAGCTGACCCGCAAGGAGCTGCACCGGCGTGAACCGGCACTGGCGCAAAGGCTTCGGTATGGCCTCGACGTGCCGGGGGACCTCGCGGTGGACAACCGTGCGCTCTTGGCTGCGCTGCGAGCCGCGGGGGAGTCTGCCGGCGTGCAGCTGGTCGCCGAAGCAGTCACCGGGCTGGACGACCTGCATGCCGACCAGGTGGTGCTGGCCGCGGGGACCGGCTCGGTGGCGTTGTGTACTGCGCTGCCGGTGCGCCCGGTAAAGGGGGAGATCCTGCGGCTGCGCCATCGCCGCGGTGTGCTGCCCAGCCCTGGGTGCACCGTCCGGGGGGTGGTGCACGGCAGGCACGTCTACCTGGTTCCGCGCGCCGACGGATTGGTGGTGGGCGCGACCCAGTACGAGGCCGGCGAGGACCGCGAGGTCACCGTCGGCGGCGTCCGTGACCTCATTGCCGACGCCGAAGCGGTACTGCCCAGCATCGCCGAGTACGGGCTCAGCGAGACCAGCGCGGGGTTGCGCCCGATGACGCCGGACACCTTGCCGCTGATCGGCAGGCTCGACGCGCGCACCGTGGTCGCCACCGGACACGGGCGCAACGGTCTGTTGCTGGCCCCGCTGACCGCAGCTGCCGTGCTCGCCGAGCTCGACGGAACGACGCTGCCCGCTGCGGCAGCGGCACATCCAGGGAGGTTTGCATGACAGTAGTGGTGAATGGAGCGGCCCGGGAGCTGACCGCCGGTAGCACGGTGACCCAGCTCCTGGCGACTGAAGGGTCGCCAGATCGGGGCATCGCGGTAGCCGTCAATGGCGCGGTGCTACCCCGCGGACGCTGGGCCGACGAGGTGCCCGACGGCGCCGTGGTGGAGATCGTGACGGCGGTGCAGGGTGGCTGAACGGCAGGTGGCTGACGACGCGTTCACCATCGCAGACCGCACCTTCGGCTCCCGGCTGATCATGGGTACCGGAGGGGCGAGCAACCAGGCGGTATTGGAACGGGCGCTGCTGGCTTCGGGCACCGAGTTGACCACGGTGGCCCTGCGCCGGGTGGACGCCACCGGCGGCAGCGGGGTACTGGAGGTGCTGCGCCGCAACAACATCGGCGTGCTGCCGAACACCGCGGGCTGCCGAGGCGCCGCAGAGGCGGTGCTCACCGCGCAGCTCGCTCGCGAGGCGCTGGAGACCAACTGGGTCAAGCTCGAGGTGATCGCGGACGAGCGCACCCTGCTGCCCGACGCGGTGGAGCTGCTGGATGCGGCGGAGCAGCTGGTCGACGACGGGTTCGTGGTGCTGCCGTACACCACCGACGACCCGGTGCTGGCGCGGCGGCTGCAGGATGTCGGCTGTGCCGCGGTGATGCCGCTGGGCTCGCCGATCGGCACCGGCCTGGGGATCGCCAACCCGCACAACCTGGAGATGATCGTCGCCGCGGCGGAGGTGCCTGTGGTGTGCGACGCGGGGATCGGCACGGCAAGCGACGCCGCGATGGCCATGGAGCTGGGGTGCGACGCGGTGCTGTTGGCCAGCGCGGTGACCAAGGCGAAGGACCCGGAGCTGATGGCGACCGCGATGGCAGCCGCCGTCGTCGCTGGGCGGGCCGCCAGGCTGGCGGGACGAATCCCGCGGCGCTTCTGGGCGCAGGCGTCCTCACCGTCGCTGCCAGGGAGGGACGCATGATCCCGAACGTGCTATCCATTGCGGGCACCGATCCCAGTGGTGGGGCAGGCATCCAGGCCGACCTCAAGACCTTCTCCGCGCTCGGCGCCTACGGCACGACGGTGATCACCGCATTGGTTGCCCAGAACACCCAGGGCGTGCACTCGGTGCACCAGCCGCCCGCGTCGTTCGTCACCGCCCAGCTGGACACCCTGTTTGCCGACGTCCGCATCGACGCCGCCAAGACCGGCATGCTGGGTGACGCCGAGCTCGTGTCCACTGTGGCCGACGGTCTGCGCAGGCACACGCCGCGGTACGTCGTGGTCGACCCGGTGATGGTGGCGACCAGCGGTGACCGCCTGCTGGCTGCCGACGCGGTGCACGCACTGACCACCGAACTGCTGCCGCTGGCGCACCTGATCACGCCCAATTTGCCGGAGGCGGCGGACCTGCTCGGCGAGGACGAGGCGACCGATGAGGCGGGAATGCTCGACCAGCTGTACCGGCTCGGCGAGCTGTGTCCGGGGGTGTTGCTCAAAGGCGGCCACCTGGACGGACCGCACAGCGTGGACCTGCTACTGCTCGACGGCGAGGTGACGCGGTTGTCGGCCGAGCGAGTGGCGACCCGCAACACCCACGGCAGTGGCTGCACCCTCTCGGCCGCCATCACCGCGCTTCGCCCGCAACGCGCCGACTGGTACAGCGCCGTGCTCGAGGGCAAGGACTACCTCACCGCCGCATTCCTGGCCGCCGATGCGCTGGACGTCGGTTCGGGACACGGCCCGCAACATCACTTTCACGCCTGGTGGCCAGCAAAGGAGACAGCACAGTGACAACAACCGAGCAAGCCCTGGCGACGGAGGTGCCCGCGACGTTGGCGGAGGGATCGCCGCGCACCCTGGGCTTCCTGGCGCAGCTGGGCTTGTGGGGCAACCTCGGCATTTCGCTGCTGTTGCCGGTGGCCGCGACCCTCATCGTGACTGCGGGGCAGTCGCTGCTGTCCACGCTGCTGGCTGTGGTGGCGGGTGCGGTGATCGGCAGCGTGCTGCTCGGCCTGGTCGCCGCAATCGGTGCGCACACCGGGGCGCCCGCGATGGTATTGCTGCGGGGGCTGTTCGGGGCCCGGCTCTCGGCGCTGCCCACCGTCATCAACGTGTTCCAGTGCGTCGGCTGGGCCACCTTCGAGGTCTTCGTCATCGCTGAGGCCGCGGCCAAGCTGACCGGCGGCCCGCGGTGGGTGTTCGTGCTCATCGCGGGAGCGTTGGCCACGCTGATGGCGCTCAAGCCCCTCGGCGTGGTGAAGATCCTGTCCCGCTACGCGGTGTGGCTGGCCATCGCGTCCACGATGTACTTGCTGGTCGAGGTGCTGCGCCAGCCCCTGCCACCGCTCACCGACGGCGGCTTCAGCGGGTTCTGGTCCAGCATGGACATCGTCATCGCCCTGCCGATCTCCTGGGTGCCCCTGGCGGCGGACTACTCCCGGCATTCACGGTCCACCAAGGCGGCGTTCCTGGGCTCCAGCGTGGGTTACGGGGTGGCGACGATCGCGTTCTTCGTGCTGGGTGTGCTGGCGCTGGTGGCCTTCCGGATCCAGCCGGGCTTCGACGTGATCGGGTCACTATTGGCTGTGCCCTTGGCGGGGCTTGCCCTGGCGCTGCTCGCGGTGGACGAGTTGGACGAGGCCTTCGCGAACCTGTACTCCACCGCGGTGAGCATGCAGAACCTGCGGCCCCGCTGGGACCGTCGAGTGCTGGTGATCGGGGTCGGGATCGTGGCGACGTTGCTGGGCCTCACCGTCGATGCGTACGGGTACGAACCGTTCCTCTACCTGCTCGGCGCCGCGTTCGTCCCCTTGACGGCGATCCTGCTGGTCGCCTTCGTCGTGCTGCGCCGCGGACCGGGTCGAGGCGGCTGGGACGTGTCCGAGCAGGCCCCGCTGCGGTGGGAGATGTTGATCCCGTGGGTGTTCGGCTTCATCACCTACGAACTCTTCGCGCCGACCCTGTTCACCGATCGCGGTGCGGGCTGGACGACGTGGTGGACCGATCGTCAGGCCGAGCTGCACCTTCCGACGGGCTGGTCGGCGTCGTTGGTATCGCTGGTGGTTGCCGCGGTGCTGACCCTGGTCGTCGGGATACTGCCGCTGCGCTATCTACCCCTGCGCCGTTCGCGGTGACGACACTGTCGCGGAACCTGCAGGCCCTCGGCGAGCCGTTGCTGGCCGATCAGCTGCGGCACCCGACGGTGGTGGGCATCGGCCGCGGCGACCTGGACCCGGGGGTGTTCCGCGGCTGGCTGGAGCAGGACTACCTGTACTTGCTCGACTACACCCGGGTCTTCAGCCGGCTCGCGTGGCAAGCGCCGGATGGGCACCTCGGTGAGCTGGTGGACTTGGCCCACGCCACCTGGCACGAGGAGCTTAAGCTGCACCGGGAGCTGGCGGCACCCTTCGGTGCCGACTTCAAGGCTGCCCGCAAGAGTCCACAGTGTACGGCGTACAGCTCCTTCCTGCTCGACGCCGCGGCCGACTACGGCATAGGGCTGGCCGCGCTGCTCCCCTGCATGTGGGGCTACTCCCAGCTGGGACAGCGGTTGGCGCAGCATCCGTCCGCCGACGAGCGGTATCGGCGCTGGGTGGACACCTACGCCGACCCCGCGTTCGCCGCGCTGGCCACCCGCTGCGCCCAAATGCTCGACGAGGCCGCGCCCGATCCGGCGAAGGCGCAGGTAGCGTTCATGACCGCCATGGGGCACGAGCTCGCCTTCTGGGATGCACGATGACGGGCACCGCCGAGCAGCTCGTGGCGGGGGAGTCGGCGTTGTGGCAGCAGTGCCTCACGCATCCGTTTGTGCTGGCCACTGCTGACGATGCACTGCCTGCCGGAGCGTTCGACCGGTGGCTGCTGGCCGACCACGAGTTCGTGATCCAGTTCCGCCGTTTCCTGGCGGGGTTGATTCCGTTGGCGCCCACCGAACCTGCCCGCGACGTGCTGTGCGGGGGTATCACGGCGCTGACGCCGGAGCTTGGGCTGTTCCGGACTCAGCTCGCCGAGCGCGGTTTGTCGCCGGATCACTACGAGCCCGACGCCGTCTGTGTGGGCTATACGGCTTACCTGCTCGCCAGCCTCTACGACGGCTACGAGGTGGCCTTGGCAGTGCTGTTCGGCGTGGAGAAGGCCTACCTGGATGCGTGGACTGCGGTGCGTGGACGAGCAGTCAACTCGCCCTACCGCGAGTTCATTGACAACTGGTCGGCGCCCGTATTTGCGTCCTATGTGGACTCGTTAGGCGACCTGCTCGGCGGTGATGCACCGACGCGTGCACAGCAAAGGGCGTTCGCTTGCGTGGTGCGGTTCGAGCTGCAGTTCTGGGACTCGGTCGCACGGTCGTCCTGAGCGGATCGGTGCTACCGGGTCGGAACGTCATCGAGCTCGCACGAGCCTTGCGTGTCCGCGGAACCGGTGCGGTCCTGATGCTCCATGCCTGCGATCCTCGGACTGCCTAGCGCCGGTGGCGCGGCCCGCTCAGTCCACCTCGGCGGCGCCGTGCGCGAACTGTGCCATGTACAACCGTGCGTAGGCGCCCTCGGCCGCCAGCAGCTCGGCGTGCGTGCCCTGCTCGACGATGCGTCCGGACTCCATCACCAGGATGACGTCGGCATCGCGAATCGTGGACAACCGGTGGGCGATGACAAAGCTGGTGCGTCCGCGGCGCAGTGAGTTCATCGCCCGCTGGATCAACACCTCGGTGCGGGTGTCCACCGAGCTTGTCGCCTCGTCCAGGATGAGGACTGCCGGCTCGGCCAGGAACGCACGGGCGATGGTGATGAGCTGCTTCTCCCCGACGCTGACGCTGGTCCCCTCGTCGTCGAGCACGGTCTCGTACCCGGCGGGCAGCGTGCGGACGAAGCGATCGACGTGGGTCGCCTCGGCCGCTTCGACGATGCGCTCCCGCGAAGAGGCCGGTGCACCGTAGGCAATGTTCTCCGCGATGGTGCCCCCGAACAACCACGCGTCCTGCAGCACCATGCCCGTGGACGACCGCAGCTCGTCGCGGGACATGGCCGCGATGTCCACCCCGTCCAGGGTGATGCAACCGTCGCTGACCTCGTAGAAGCGCATCAGCAGGTTCACCAGCGTGGTCTTGCCCGCGCCGGTCGGCCCGACGATGGCCACCGTCTGGCCCGACGCCACGCTGAGGGACAGGTCCTCGATCAGCGGTACGTCCGGACTGTAGCGGAAGGACACGTCGTGGAACTCGACGCGGCCACGGACCATTGACGGCCGCTGCGACACAACAGGATCCGGCGACTGCTCCTCGGCGTCCAGCAGCGCAAACACCCGTTCGGCCGAGGCCACGCCGGACTGCAGCAGGTTCGCCATGCTCGCCACCTGGGTGATCGGCTGGCTGAACTGCCGCGAGTACTGGATGAACGCCTGCACGTCCCCGAGGGACAGCGAGCCGGTGGCCACCCGCAGACCACCAACGACGGCGATGAGCACGTAGTTGAGGTTGCCGATGAACATCATGGCCGGCTGGATCGTCCCGGAGATGAACTGAGCCCGAAAGCTCGAGGAGTAGAGGGCGTCGTTGTGCTCGGCGAAGGTCTGCGCGGCGTGCTCCTGCTGCCCGAACACCTTGACCAGGGCGTGGCCGGTGTACATCTCCTCGATGTGCGCGTTCAGCCGACCGGTGCTGGCCCATTGCGTGACGAACTGTGGCTGCGCCCGCTTGCCGATCTGCGCCGCCACGAACACCGACACCGGCACTGTCACCAGTGCGATCACGGCGAGCAGCGGCGAAATCACCAGCATCATCACCAGCACCCCGACGATGCTCAACAGCGAGGTGACGATCTGGCTCAGTGTCTGCTGCAGGGACTGGGCAATGTTGTCGATGTCGTTGGTGACGCGGCTGAGCACCTCCCCACGGGCTTGGCGGTCGAAGTAGCTCAGCGGCAGCCGCGACAACTTCACCTCCGCCTGCTCGCGCAGCCGGAAAACGCTGCGCTGCACCACGGTGGTGACCAGCCGGCCCTGCAGCAAGCTGAACACCGATGCTGCGGCGTACACCACCAGCGCGAGCAGCAGCACCCGGCCGACCGCGCCGAAGTCAATACCTTGGCCGGCGACGACGTGCATCGTCGCCAAGATGTCCGCCTGGTTGCCGTTTCCGCCCGCGCGCAGTTGTTGCACCGCCTCGGTGGTAGTGGTGCCGGCAGGAATGTGGCGCCCCAGCACACCGGCGAAGATGTAGTCGGTCGCCCGCCCCAGGATCTTCGGCCCGAGCACCGTGAGCCCGACGCTGAGGGCGCCGAGGGCGAGTACCGCCACGAGCAGCAGCCGCTCCGGGCGCAAGGTGCGCAGCAGGCGGAGCCCGGAGCCCCGGAAGTCCAGGGATTTCTCCACCGGCCTGCCCGCCATGAAGGCGCCTGGCCCGCGTCGAGCAGCGGGATCGGGACCCGGCGCGCGGGCGGGTGCGGCTTCGGCAACCGGCCGGGTCATGGTCGGATCCCCACGTCGCTCCGCCCGCTCATGCCGCTTCCTGCGCGCTCAGCTGGGACAGGACGATCTCCCGGTAGACCTCGTTGGCGCTCATCAGCTCTTCGTGGGTGCCGCTGCCGACGACCGCGCCCTCGTCGAGCACCACGATCCGGTCGGCACCCCGGATGGTGCTCACCCGCTGCGCCACGATGACCACCGTGGCCTCCGCGGTCTCCCGCTCCAGCGCGGTGCGCAGCGCGGCATCGGTGGCGTAGTCCAGGGCCGAGAACGAGTCGTCGAACAGGTAGATCTCGGGTCGACGCACCAGCGCCCGGGCGATGGCCAGTCGCTGGCGCTGACCGCCGGAGACGTTGGTGCCGCCCTGCGCGATCCGCGCCTGCAGACCGTCGGGCATCTGCTCGACGAACGCCCGGGCCTGCGCGGTCTCCAACGCCTGCCACAACTCGTCGTCCGTGGCGTCGGTGTTACCGTAGCGCAGGTTGGACGCAACGGTGCCGGTGAACAGGTACGGCTTCTGCGGGACCAGCCCGACCGCCTTGGACAGCACGGGCTGGTCGAGCTCGCGCACGTCGACGCCGTCCACCAGCACGACTCCAGCAGTGGCGTCCATCAAGCGCGGGATGAGGTTGAGCAGCGTGGTCTTGCCGCTGCCGGTGCTGCCGATGATGGCCGTAACCTCACCCGGTCGGGCCGTCAGGCTGATCCCGCGCAGCACCGGCTCCTCCGCGCCGGGCAACCGGTACTCCACGTCGCGCAGCTCCAGATGTCCCCGACGGCTGCCGCGGGCGGTAGAACGAGACGGCAGCACCACGCTGGAGTCGGTACCGACGACCTCGGTGATCCGCTCCGCGCAGACCTCGGCACGCGGCACCATCATGAACATGAAGGTCGCCATCATCACCGCCATCAGGATCTGCATCAGGTAGGACAGAAACGCCGTCAGTGCCCCGATCTGCATTCCGCCGCTGTCGATACGGTGGCCGCCGAACCACAGCACGGCCACGCTGGAGACGTTCATGACCAGCATGACCAGCGGGAACATGTACGCCATCAGCCGACCGACGCCACGAGAGACGTCGAACAGATCGGTGTTGACCGTGGCGAAGCGGCGCTGCTCGTCGACGTCACGCACAAAGGCGCGGATGACACGAATACCGGTGATCTGTTCGCGCAGTACCTGGTTGATCCGGTCGATACGTTCCTGCATCAGGCGGAACATCGGCCGCATCCGGGAGATGATGACGCTGATGATTACGCCGAGCAGGGGCACGGCAATGAGCAGCAACGCCGAGAGCGGCACGTCCTGGTTCAGCGCCATCAGGATGCCGCCGACGCACATGATCGGCGCGGACACCATCAGGGTGAAGGTCATCAGGGCGAGCAGTTGCACCTGCTGGACGTCGTTGGTAGTGCGGGTGATCAGCGACGGCGCCCCGAACTGGCCGACCTCGCGCGCGGAGAAGGTGAGTACCCGGTCGAAGACGTTCGCCCGCAGGTCGCGGCCCAGCGCCATCGCGGTGCGTGCGGCGTAATACACCGCCGCGATCGAGCAACCCATCTGCACCAGCGTGACCGCCAGCATGATGGCGCCCGTGTGCATGATGTAGCCGGTATCGCCGCGGACCACGCCGTAGTCGATGATGTCCGCGTTCAGCGTCGGCAGGTACAGCGCGGCCAGGGTCTGCACGAGTTGTAAGGCCACTATCGCCCTGATCGCCTGCCGGTAGGGCTGCAGATAGCTGCGCAGCAGTTGTAGCAACACGGACTGGATTGAACACCCGATGCACCCGTGCGCCAAAACGCTCAACTTCAGGATAAGTCGAGCACGGGCGAGGCCGCGCGTCGCCGCGAGGGCGCCATCGATGCGCCGACTCCGATCAGGATGAGGACGGCGCCAATGGTCTGGGGCACCGTGGGCAGCTGGGCCAATAGCACCGCGGAGAACACCATCGCCGCCGCAGACTGCAGCACGAGTCCCGCGGCAATGGAGCCTGCTGACAGTCGACGGCTGGCCTTGGACACCAGCAGCCACCCGATGACCTGGGCGTCCAGGGCGAGCACCACCAGCCAACCCTGCGCCGCCAGCGGTGGAGTGAGATCGAGACTGCCCTGGAGCAGGCCGACCAGGCCCACGGTCACGGTGGTGGACACGGCGGCCACGAGCATCGGGCCCGACGACTGTCCGGCCGCCCGCGTGGCCGGTCCGATCAGCACGATGTAGCTCGCGTAGGCCGCGCCGGAGAGGATGGCCAACCCCGTACCGAGGAGGTTGGTGCCACTCGAACCGGGCTGTAGCACGTTCGCGACCAACGCAACCCCGATGAGCAGCACGGGCATGCCGCACCAGAGTTGCCTACTGATGCGCTGACGCAGCACGACCAGGCCGAACACGGCGGCGAACACCACTTGCAGGCTGTTGAGCACGGTGGCCAGTCCGGCGCCGATCCCGTTGATCGCTTGATGCCACAGCAGCAGGTCGCCCGCAAAGAACACACCGGACACCACAGCCTTCAATACCCAGGAACCCGCAGAGCGAGTCGACGGCGTGCGCCCCCGTTGCGCTGCTGCGAGCAGAGCCAGAAAGGGAATGGCGTAGAGGCACCGGAAGAAGGCGCCCGTTGCGGGGGAGGTGCTGGATAGCTCGTACAGAATAGGGGTGAGACCGAGAAAGCATGCCCCTGCGCCGACACTGGCGAGGTCGATCCGGTGGCCGGGGCTGGTGGATGCTAGCTTACTCATACTGATAGACTATCATTCGCAGAGATGGAGCATCATGCCGCGGGCCCCCGTCACCAGGGAACGTGTTACCGCGGCGGCGGCCGAATTGGTCGACCGTTGCGGTGTGGATGCACTCAAGCTGACGACGCTGGCGAGCACCCTCGGGGTGCGCCAGTCCGCCCTGTACAACCATGTTGCCGGCGTTGGCGATGTCCTCCGCGAGCTGAGCCTGCATGCACGCTCGCTCCTGGCGACGGAGCTCCGGACGGCAGCGGTGGGCTTGTCCGGCGATGACGCCGTATTCGCCCTGGCGGGGGCCTGGCGGAGCTTTGTGCACCACCACCCGGGGCTCTACGCCGCGACGGACCGCTGCTCGACCAACGCGGACCCAGAGCTCACCGCGGGGGTCGCCGAGCTGGTCGCGGTGATCGGCCGGGTGCTGACCGGGTACGGCCTGGACGACGAGCAGTCCGAACAGGCAGCATGGTCGCTGCGCAGCGCCCTGCATGGGTTTTGCGTGCTGGAAGCCAACGAGGGCCACCCGGAATCGACCGAACTCGACGTCGTCTACCGCCGGTTGGTGGCTCTACTGTGCGCGGGCATCAAGGAGATGGCGGACTCAGGCGACGAGTAGAAACCGTCCCTGCGCTGTGGCGTTAAGCCCGGAGGCCAGCGGAACGCGAACGCGCCTCGCTCAACGCATCGTGCTTGCGCTCGCCGCGAGTTGGTGGCGGTTACAGACGGCCGCACCCGTAGTTGGTGGTACTTGCAGACGCCCCAACCCGGACGCTTTACGGATTGTTTAGTTGCTGCGACACAACTAGCCTGGGCGGCGACCTTGAGGAGGCCCATGTCCAGCACCACCGACACGCCGCGTACTCCCCGTCTGCGCGTCGACCGTGACCACCCGCGCTACAAGTGGGTGACGTTGACCAACACCACGCTGGGCGTGCTGATGGCGACAATCAACTCCTCCATCGTGATCATCTCGCTGCCGGCGATCTTCCGGGGCATCGGTCTCAACCCGCTGGAGCCGGCCAACGTCAGCTACCTGCTGTGGATGATCATGGGCTACCTGTTGGTCTCCGCGGTGCTGGTGGTGACGCTGGGGCGCCTCGGTGACATGTACGGCCGGGTCAAGGTCTACAACCTGGGCTTCGTGGTGTTCACCGTCGCCTCGATCGCACTGTCGGTCGACCCTTTCCACGCGGGAACCGGCGCCATGTGGATCATCCTGTGGCGGGTGGTGCAAGGAGTGGGTGGCGCTATGCTGTTCGCCAACTCGACGGCCATCCTTACCGACGCGTTTCCCGCGAACCAGCGGGGTACAGCACTGGGCATCAACCAGGTCGCCGCCATCGCCGGTTCCTTCCTCGGACTGATCATCGGCGGGGTCCTGTCAGAGTGGGACTGGCGGGCGGTGTTCTGGGTGAGCGTGCCCATCGGCATCCTCGGCACCATCTGGTCCTACCGCTCACTGCACGAGCTCAGCGAGCGCAGCCACGGCAAACTCGACTGGCCGGGCAACATCACCTTCGCCGTAGGGCTGTCGGTGCTGCTCGCCGGCATCACCTACGGTATCCAGCCCTACGGTGACTCGGCGACAGGATGGGGTAACCCTTGGGTGCTCGGCGGCGTCTTCGGCGGCATTGCTCTGCTGGTGACTTTCTGCATCATCGAAACCAAGGTCGCCGAGCCGATGTTCCACCTGAGCCTGTTCCGCATTCGCGCGTTCTGGGCCGGCAACCTCGCCGGGCTGATGGCCTCGGTCGGCCGTGGCGGATTGCAGTTCATGCTCATCATCTGGCTGCAGGGCATCTGGCTTCCGTTGCATGGCTTCAGTTTCGAGTCCACCCCGTTGTGGGCCGGCATCTACCTGCTGCCGCTGACACTTGGTTTCCTCGTCGCCGGGCCACTGTCCGGTTTCTACTCCGACCGCTTCGGCGCCCGCTGGTTCGCCACCGGAGGCCTGCTGCTGGTCGGCGCCACCTTCATTGCGCTGCTTCTGATCCCGGTGAACTTCCCGTACTGGCTGTTTGCGCTGCTCGTCGCGCTGAACGGCGTCGGCTCGGGGTTGTTCTCCTCACCGAACACCGCAGCCATCATGAGCAGCGTGCCCGCGAACCAGCGCGGCGCGGCATCGGGAATGCGCGGCACCTTCTTCAACGCCGGATCAGCATTGTCCATCGGCGTGTTCTTCTCGCTGATGATCGCCGGGCTGGCCAGCACCTTGCCCGACGCCCTGAACTCCGGCCTCCGCGCGCAGGGTGTCCCGGCCGACGTGGCCGGACAGGTCGCGGGGTTACCGCCGGTGGGCAGCCTGTTCGCTGCGTTTCTCGGCTACAACCCGATCGGTGCGCTGCTCGGGCCGTCCGGGGTGCTCGACCAACCTGGCGTGAACGCCAAGGTGCTCACCGGGCAGGACTTCTTCCCGCAGCTCATCTCCGGCCCGTTCCACTCCGGACTAATCGTGGTGTTCGTGGCCGCGGCGGTCATGATGGTCATCGGTGCGGCCGCATCCCTGTTTCGGGGCAAGCGCTACATCCACGAGGAGCACGGCACCGGCGAGCGTCAACCCGCTATGTCGGGCAGCTGAATGAGCGACGTGCATACCGAGCTCACTGAGGCGGCCGAGGCGAACCTTGCGTTCGGCCGGATCTCCCGGCAGTTGCGCCGTGCCCGCCGGCCGACCGAGTTAGGGGTGGGCACGCTGTCTGCGCTGGCCACCTTGGTCCGCTGCGGGCCGATGCGCCTCGGCGATCTCGCCGCGCGAGAGCAGGTCGCGGTACCCACCATGTCGCGGGTGATCGCCGGGTTGGAGAGCGCGGGGTACGTGCAGCGCGACGCGGACCCTGCCGACGGACGGGCCCGGTTGCTGGCAGGAACGGCGCAGGGTGAGCAACTGGTCACCGGGCTCACCTCGGAGCGCACGCGGGCGCTGGCGGCACGACTGGATCGGTTGACGCCGGGCCAACGCAGCGGGCTCTTGGACGGCTTGCGTGCGCTGGAGCAGACGTTCACCGAGGACTGAGTGGGCTCGCGTAGCGGTAGCGGTGATGTTCGGTGAAGCCCATGCTGCGGTAGAGCGCCAGCGCGGCATCGTTGCGCGCATCGACCTGCAGGTACATCCGCCGCGCACCGTGCCGGTGCCCCCAGTCGGCCATGCCCGCGCAGATGCGGCGGCCGACACCCTGCCTGCGGCGTGTCTCGGCCACTTCGACGGCGGTGAGCCCCAGCCAGCGAGTGCCGTCGGGCGCCGAGGTGACGGCGCCGCGGGCGACGGCGACCACCTCGTCGTCCAGCTGAATGCGGCCGAAGCCGAGTTTCCCGTCGAGCACCGCGCTCAGCACCGCAGGCGCCGCGTGGGGTAGGGGCTGGCCTTGAAAGTGGTAGGCAGCCAGCCACGCCTCATCCGGTGTGGCGCTCACCGGAACCTCGAGTGCGTCATCACCTTGCAGGTCCGCGGTGAGCACCAGGATGTCGGGCGTGCGCTCCCAACCGGGTAGGTCGACGCTCAGCCGGTCGGGCAGCTGGAAACGAGCGGGCAGGCCGCGTTCGGCATACCACTGCTGCACCAGTTCCACCGCGTTGTCGATCTCGGGCGGCCCGAGCGGCACGGCGGAATTGGCGCGTTGGGTAAAGCCGGCGCCCGCGCGAAGCAGCCAGTTTCCCAGCCACCGCTGCTTCAGCCCCGGCCAGGCGTTGGCAGCGGCATGCTCGAGGTTGCGCACCGCGCTCGTGCGCACCGGACGCGGCGGGATGGCTTTGAGGGCGACCACGCGGTGGGAGTCCACTGTGGTCAGTTGACCGTCCTCGGCCTGCACCACCATCGGGTCGAGCGAGCGCAGGACGCCGAGCACGTCCGTCATCGGATGGGTCGCGCCGGCGGGTAGCCGGTAGCGCAGCACCACCCGCTGGCCGGGGGAGGGCATCAGTGGCCGAATGGGTCGTCGACCTCGCCCGGCGTCCAGCTGAGTCCCGGAACGCCCCAGCCCTCGCGCTTGACGGCCTTCTTGGCGGCGCGTTGATTCCGGCCGATCAACACGTCGAGGTAGAGCACGCCGTCCAGGTGGCCGACCTCGTGCTGTAGGCAGCGGGCGAAGAAGTCGCGACCGTCGATGTCGACCGGCTTGCCGTCACCGTCGAACCCGGTCACCCTCGCCCAGTCGGCGCGGCCGGTCGGAAAGTTCTCCCCGGGTACAGAGAGACAGCCCTCGTCGTTGTCATCGGGATCAGGCATGGTCTCCGGGATCTCGGAGGTCTCCAGCTGGGGGTTGACCACCACGCCGCGGCGGACGACGTGCTTTTTGTCGTCTTCCGGGGCTTCAGGATCCCGGTCCGGGCAGCCGTAGACGAACACGCGCTTGCCTACGCCGATCTGGTTGGCGGCCAGGCCGACTCCGTTGGCGGCGTCCATGGTGTCGAACATGTCCTGGATGAGGCGGCGCAGCTCGCCGTCGAAGTGTTCGGCCGGCGCGGTGGGGGTGTGCAGCACGGGATCGCCGACGATGCGGATGGGGAGAATCGACACAGGGAGGCAGTCTAGCGAGGGGTGGGTGGCAGCAGAGTCACCGCAGAGCCAATGCCGCCACGTACTGAAACGGATTGGCGATCGTGCGGCGCACCGCTCGGTACCGGCGGCTGAGCTCCCTGCCGTTGGCCAGCTCATCTACCTCGTACCCCAAGCCGGCCACGAGGGCTGGGAGTTCGTCTCTCGGTAGCAGGAATCGGGACGCTCGCCGATCGCGGCAAGCACCGACTCCCCGATGCACATGCCGACGCGGGTCGGATCCAGCGCGCCCACGGGACGCTCGGCGAACTCGGCCGCGATGACCGAGCCCGGGCCGAGGACTTTGGAGAGAGCGCCCAACGTGTCCCGCACGGCGTCGGCGGTGAGGTAGGGCGTCACGCCCTCCCACACGACGAAGGTCGCGGTGTCCGGGGCGAACCCCGCGTCGAGCAGCGTGTCGGCGAGCGACGCGCGCTCGAAGTCGATCTCCACTCGGTGAAGCGGGCTGTGCGGGAGGTCGGCCGCCTGACGCTGCGCAATTGTTGCCTTCGTCTGCGAGGTCCCAGGCAGGTCGACCTCGAAAATCGGCCGGTCGTGCAGGGCATCGGCGAAGCGGTAGGCCCGGGTGTCGTAGCCGGCGCCCATGACGATCACCTGCTGTGTCGCACCTGCGAGCGCCGTGCGGAGCAGATCGTCGATGAAACGATGGCGCAGCAGGACGAAGGACGGCGTACCGAGAGTCAACGGGTCGGCGAGAGCCATGCTCCGAAGCGGTCGGTAGCGGGACCCGGCGAGAGTGCGCAGCGGCTCAGGTAGGAACAGCCGCGCGTACGGATCGTCGACAAGGCGGGCGTTCGCCTGCCGGTGTTGCTCCGTTGCCCGGATCAGACAGGTCGCTGTCGCGGTGATGCTGGGCCGCGGTGCGGCATCGGTAAGGCTGCGACCGAGGCGCGCCGGACGGGGAACGAGCACCGAGCCTCCCGAGAAGTTGAGCTGGTGGGTTGATGATGTCAGCGTTGCTCGGGAGGGGACGGTCACGGGTGCGCCGTTGCGGCTCCTGCGCGTTCTCCCGTGGTTGAATACCCGGGAGAACAACATGCGTGTGATTCACCGCCCGGATCATCGCAGTCACTGTCAGCAGCCGAGGAGTGAGATGGACGCCGCAGCGGCGAACACGCCCGCCGAACGGGGCGACCCTATTTCCGCAGATGCTCTTTCCGAGGCGGAGCTGCCCGAGGGTCTGTCCCGGCGCGAGTACGAAATCCTCAGTTTCGAGCGTCAGTGGTGGAAGTACGCCGGCGCCAAAGAAGAGGCCGTCAAGGAGCTGTTCGACATGTCGGCCACGCGTTACTACCAGGTACTGAACACCCTCGTCGACAGCCCCGCAGCGTTGGCCGCCGACCCGATGCTGGTCAAGCGGCTGCGTCGGCTGCGTGCCAGCAGACAAAAGTCCCGTGCGGCGCGCCGCCTCGGCTTCGATATCAAGTGACGCTTCCCGCGCCGGGCGGGCCACGGCCTCCGTTGCGGGTGCTGGGCGTGGGCCTGGTGGCCGTTGCGGTGGGGCTGATCGGCGTCGGAGTGGTCGCGGCGGGATCGGGATCCACGGATGCCGCCACTGCCGCGCCGAGCAGTGGGCCGCCGTCAAGCGCAACGCCCGAGGCCGGCCCGTCGTCGGTACCGGCGAGCACATCTACCACAACGACGCCCACGACGACCGCCCCCACAACCGTCACCACCACCACGCCGCCTTCGACGACTACCGCTGCGCCGTCGAGCGAGGTGGCCACGGGCGAGGCGCCTCCGCCCGTGGTGGCGTCGTCACCTGCCGCGGCGCCGTTGCCTACCGCTGCACCCGCGGCACCACCGTCAGCACCCACTACATCGAGCAGCGTGCCGTCGAGCGAAGTTGTTGTGCGCGTGTTCAACAACAGCTTTGTCACCGGTTTGGGTGAGAAGGCGGCTGCGGCGCTGCGCGGCCGGGGGTGGCAGGTGGTCAAGGTCGGTAACTTCCACGGCCTGTTCCCCACGACGACGGTGTACTACCGACCTGGAACCGAAGAAGAGGCCGCCGCGCAGAAACTGGCGTCATCAATTGGTGCTGTCGCGGCTCCGCGAATCGCGGACATCGCCTCGTTCGCCTCGGGCTTGATCGTGGTGGTGACCAGCGACTTCGCCGGCTGAACCTCTTACGTTGCATTGCACGGATGCGTTCGTCGCGGTTGAGTGGACTGCGTTGTACGCAGAGGTAGGGGGGCTCGCGGGGGAACCAAACCCCGCGTTGCTGCGTCAGAGGTCGTGTACACGAGCGAGGGGAGCAACGATGAACGCAGGACCGATGGTCACCGGATCCCTGGTCGGCAGCGCGCTGACACTGGGTATCGCCGGTCCGGCCGCGGCTGCAGCGGGTGCCGCGGTCGCCTGGGGCGAGGAGATCGGCTCGATGACCGTGGGGGGCGGCACGATCAAGATCGACATCGAGCAGGCACCGAGCGTCATTGCCGAGATCGATAGGGCGATCCTGGCTGTTAAGAAAATTACTCGGTCAATGGGAAACACCAATTGGCTCGAGCCCCCGGGCTTGGATGACTATAGCGGGTATGCTGTATCGGGGATTTCCGACGCGGATCAAAGGCACAACGACGCTTCTTCGAAGTATCTGCAAATTCTAACTGAGACGCGAGAAAAGCTGCCGCGAATTCAGCGCAGAGTGCGATCTCTCCGCTAGGGGAATGGGCGAACGCCACGAGCGAGGCGTCGACGACGGCCTTGGGTTCAGTTGACTCGCAGGTCGGTTCGTTCAGCGACGCGCGCAACGCCGTGGTGCCGATGGAGCGTGTTCCCGATGCTCCGTTCGGCAACAGTTTCTGGCCGTTCGACACCGATCACGATAGGGCAATAGCTGCGAATAACGAGTTGACCGCGCACAACCGCACGGTGTTGGCGAGTTATGGCGGCGCCACTGACACGCACGTCGCGAGCCTCCCGCCGTTTACCCCGCCGGTCGCAGTCGGTACGGACTTTGTCTCCGACGCTGGTGCTGGTGCACGGCCTCTCGGATCGGGTGGATCGGGTGGATCGGGTGGATCGGTCGGATCGGGTGGATCGGTCGGATCGGGCGGATCGGGGGATGTAGGGGGCCAGGGCAGTGGACCTGGTGGTGGTACAAGTGGATCTGGTAGTCAAGGCGGCGCGGGCGGCTGGACTGGCGGTTCAGGGGGTTCAGGTGGTGGCGGCGGCGGCGGCAACTCGTCCGGTGGGTCAGGTGCTGGGGGCTCAGGAAGTACTGGTGGTTCGACCGGGGGCGTCCAGGGCGCGGGCACGGCGGGTGGTTCGACCGGGGGCGTTCACGGCGCGGGGACAGCAGGCGGTTCCAGCGGCGGTGGGCAAGCGCCATCGCACCCGGGCTCCGCACCGATCGCAGCCCAGCATCCCACCTCTGGCGGTGGTGCTCCCCGCGCACCGGGGCATGGCACGTGGGCACCGGCAGCCGTAGGCAGCGGCGGTGCCGGAGCAGGGTCCTACGTTCCTGGTGTCTCTGGCGGTGGCATGTCGAGCGCTGAGGACTACGCCCCCGGGGTGCGCAGCGCAGGGTTCACACCGTCCGTCGACCCGAGCGTCGGCGGTTACGGCGGTGCGGGCGACGCGGGCGGCTACGGCTCCGGCTCGAGCGGTGGTTACGGTTCGGGCGGTGGTTACGGTTCGGGCGGCAGCTATGGGGCAGGCGGCGGCGGCGGTTCGACTGGCGGGTATGTCCCCGGCACTGTCGGCTTCGGTGGAGGGGGCTCGGGTGGCGAAGGCTTCGGCCCGGGTTCGGGTGGCACCGCCGGATCAGGCGCCGGTACAGGCGGCGGCGCAAGCGGCGCCCGCGGCGCAGGTCCGCTGACACCGGGCGGGCAATCCGGCGCCGGAGCGAATGCCGGCGAAGCGGCCCCACGCGGCGGCGCCGCTCCAGGCACAGCGGGAGCGGCCGGCGCACGCGGTGGCGGGATGGGTGGCATGGGCGGCGGAATGGGCGGCGGCCGAGGCAAGTCGGAGGACGAGGAGCACTACACCCCCGAGTTCTTGAAGACAGTCGACGTGTTCGGTGACACCCAGATCGTGTCCCCCCCGGTTATCGGCGTCGACCCACCCCGCCACTGACGCCGGCGCAGCACGTCGAAACGGGAGGTCGGATGCTTCGTGCCGGGGTGTGCGTCACCGAGCTGGCGTTCGACGTCGCTTGGCTCGCCGTCGGGCTCGGTGAGCGGCCTCCAGCGCTCACTATGGCCTCGCCTGGGAGCAGTTTCGCGGAGCGCCGTGTGCTCGAGGAGCAGGCGTGGGAGGAATTGCACCGTGCTGGTTTGGCCCAGCAGGGCAGACTCGAGCACGAGACGTTCGACGTACTCAGCCTGCTGGACAATGCATCACGCGAGCTGTACGGCTACTTCGCGGCGGGGGAGAACACGCCCTGGACCGTGACGGCAGCCATCCGCGGTGACGACGCCGTGCTCGCCCGCGTGGCCGACGGCTGGGTGAGCCTGGACCCCGTCCGCGCAACCAACGTGGTCGAATCGGTGCTCCGCGTTCTGCCCGCGCTCAACAAAGCGCCCGGCGCCACGTTGAGTGCGCCGTTGAGCGCCGCCAGGGGGCACACGCCGCAGAGCGAGGGCGTCCTGCAGCGCAGTGACGGCGGCGGTGGTGACGCCCGCGCAGGGGAGCGGATTCGGCAGGCGCTCGTCCGACCCCGTCTGGGCGGCGGTCAGTTCTCCGCGGCCGGTCGCGACCGATGGGGCAAGCGCAGCCGCAACCCAGCCTTGGTGTCGGTGGTCGACACCGTCGATGGGCGCTACCTCAGCGAGACGCGCAGCAACGATCGAGGAGAGCCGTGGGTGGTTCTCGCGCCGGCCGACGAATCCGCGCTGAGCCGAGGCTTCAACGGTCTCCTCGCCGCGCTGTAGGCCAGGTACCCCGAACCCGGCAACGTCCATCAAGGCATAGTGGTGGCCGTGTCATCGCTGGCCATTGCTCCCATCAACGACCTCGGCATGTGGGCGCGGAGCAACCTCCTAGAAATTTTGCTCTACATCGTGGGTGCACTGCTGTTCGCCCGCTTCATCAGCTGGTTCGGCAGCCGCATCACCGATCACATCGACGATGGCTCGATGGACGGCGACGCCTTGGTGCGCTCGGAGCAGTCGAAACACCGCCACGCGGTTGCGCAGGTGCTCACCTGGATCGCCATCGTGCTCGTCTACTGCACCACGACGGTGCTGGTGATCGGCCGGCTAGGCATCCCGATCACCGGACTTGTCGCGCCGGCCACCGTCATCGGTGTGGCGCTCGGTTTCGGCGCCCAACGCATCGTGCAGGACTTGCTTGCCGGGTTCTTCATCATCGCCGAGCGGCAGTACGGCTTCGGTGACGTAGTCCGCATCTCCGCTCTCGGCTCGGTGACCGGCGTCACGGGCACTGTCGAGGACGTGACCCTGCGCGTCACCCAGCTCCGTTCTGCTGACGGCGAGGTGATCATCGTCCCCAACGGGCAAATCGTGCAGGTCACCAACCTCTCCCGAGACTGGGCGCGCGCCGTCGTCGACGTCCCGCTGCCGCCCTCGGCAGACGTCACCGAAGCCAACAGGCTGCTGCACGACGTCGGCGCGGCTGCCTTTGAGGACGCATCGTTGCGCCCACTCATGCTCGACGAGCCGAGCGTGATGGGGGTGGAGAGCTTCAAGGTGGGTCAGGTCAACGTGCGTATGGTCGCCCGCACCTTGCCCGGCAAGCAGTTCGAGGTGGGCAGACAGCTGCGGATCAGGGTCGCGGTCGCGTTCCGCCAACACGGCATCAGCGTCTCGACCGATCTCGCGGCCACCGCAGCGCAGGAGGGGGCCGGTGCCTAGGAAGTTGCCCGCCACCGTGTTCCATGGCCGGGTCCGTACGTCAACCCTCGCGTTGGCAGGGGTGTTTCTGGCGGTGTTGGCGCTGTATCTGGTGGTGCGACCGCCGCCAGTAGATGCCACCTACTCCCCGTCTCCGGGGCCAGTGGCCGTCGTGCCCAGCCGTCCCACCACCACGAGCCCACCTACCCGCACCGCGCCGCCGAGTACTTCGCCGCCGAGTACGTCGTTACCCAGCTCTCCGCCCAGCCCGACCACCGAGCCGCCGACGACGGAGCTCGCGCCGTCGCCCACCGGCGCACCCGGACGCACAAGCGCAACGACTACTCCCTCGCGGACCGCTGCGCCGGCGCCGAGCCAGAACGCGCCGTCTGTTGCCTCGTCGCCACCCTCGGCTGCACGAACACCGTGATCGACCGAGCGACTGCGGCACTACCGGCAGCAGTTGGTCATCGCAGGCGCTGATTGGGCCGGCGACCTGCGGGGACCCGGCGGCGCACGCGGGGTGGGCGAAGACCCAGCCTGCGGGTAGAGGAGGTGCGCCGGATGGCAGGCCTGCGTACCGGCGTCACCTCGTCCCACTCCTCCGGATGGGAGCCCAGCCAGCGGAAGCGGTAGATCGCATAGGGGATGTGCGCGACGTACAGCAACAACATCACGACAACGAAAACGTAAGGGAAGACAATCAATCCGGCGAACGCAGTACCCACCGCCACCAGCAGCAGGCTCGCGTAGCGCAATGGAACCCGGGCCGTCTTCAGGGACAACGTCGGTACCCGGCTGATCACCAAGGCCGAGATCACCAGGACCCAGATCGCGGACGCTACTGCGCCGGACCACCAGCCCTGCCCCCACTGCAGTAGCAAAGCGACCGGGAGCAGCGCGAGCAGGCCGCCTGCGGGGCTGGGCACGCCGGTGAAGAACTCTTTGGCGTACACCGGGGCGGTTTCGTCGTCCAGCAGGGTGTTGAACCGGGCCAGTCGCAAGACGATGCTCACCACGAAGACCAGCGATACCACCCAGCCGCCGTTGTTTTTGTCCATTACGGTCACAAACAGCACCAGCGCGGGGGCCACCCCGAACGACACCGCGTCCGCGAGGGAGTCGAGCTCCGCGCCGATCCGGCTGGTGGCGTCCAACAAGCGCGCAATGCGTCCGTCCAGCGCGTCGAGCACCGAAGCCGCGCCGATCATCGCGAGCGCAATCCCGAGCTGATGGTCCAGTGCGAACTTGATCGACGACAAGCCGGCGCACAGTGCCAGCACCGTCACTGCGCTGGGTAGCAGCCGCATCCCGCCTCGGCTGCTCATGGTCTCGCGCTGCCTGCGTGGCGTGCTCACGGCCGCGCCGCGGTCATGGCAACTCGGCAAGCACCGTCTCGGCGCCCACCATCCGCTGCCCGACATCGACCAAAACCCGGCTGCCCGGCGGCAGATAGGTGTCCACCCGGGACCCGAAACGGATGATCCCGTACGTCTGTCCGCGTCCCACGCGCTCACCCGCATGCACGTCACACACGATGCGTCGGGCGATGAGCCCGGCGATCTGCACCACCGCCACGTCCTGGCCCTCATCGGTGCGCAGCCACAGGGAGTTGCGCTCGTTGTGCTCGCTGGCCTCGGGAAGGTCTGCCGAGACAAACCTGCCCGGTTGGTAGGCCGCGCGGTGAACAGTGCCACCCACCGGGCTGCGTTGTACATGGACGTCGAGCACCGAAAGAAAGACACTGACCCTGAACACTGCGGCCGCGTCCATACCCAGCTCGGACGGCGGTACCGCGGTATCCACGAGGGCGACGATGCCGTCTGCCGGGGCCACCACTAATCCGGGCCGCTGCGGCGGAACGCGGCGGGGCTCGCGGAAGAACGCGGCGCAGGCCAGCGCCGCGGCGGTACCGGTGCGTCGCAGCAGCGGCGAGTGCCTGCCGAGCACAGCGAGTGCCGCTGGTGCCAGCACGAACGGTCGCCCTGCAGCGTGCAGCGGCGGAATCGTCTCCCGGGCCAGATCGAGTGCGTGGCGGACGCGGCTCGGGGCCTGGGCGACCGGAGAGTCGGCGGGCTTGGGTCGGCGGGCCATCGTCGGTGAGCCATCTCCTCGCGGGTACGTCTGGGGCCCACGCGAGGTGTTCTAGACACAGCGGTGGGCGGGTCACACGTTACGTGACCCGCCCACCGGGGGATGCTGCGCTCAGCGCCGGGCGCGCCCCCCGGTCACCGCCTTGACGATGGCCAGTAGAACGACGGCGCCGAGCAAGGCGACGAAGAAGGTGAACCAGTAGCCACCACCCTTGACGTCGACGAAGTAGCTGAGGACGTAACCGGCGATGACGGCGCCGATAACACCCACGACCACATTGAGCACGATGCCCATTTGGGCATCGGTGTGCATGATCTTGCTGGCGATCCAGCCGGCGATACCGCCGATGATGATGTAGGCGATAATTCCAACGCCCGTCTTCACGCCACCCGCGCCTGCAGCAAGCACCAAGTCGTTCATTTGCAGCTCCTTCGGTCGTCTGTGGAACCTCCACCGTGCGACTAAGGAGCGTACGACTGTCCGGTTCGTCACGCGCGATCTTGGAGCACTACTCGATCACCCACGCGTCGACCTGCAAACCCGCATCGAGGTGGGTGACGTCCTCCGGGAGGTCGAGCAAGCAGTCGGAGGCGGCCATCCAGCGCAGAAAGTGCGATGCGGGGGGACCAATCGGCCAAACAGTGCCCGCAGCGCGATCCAGCACGCCGCGACGGAACTGCCGACGTCCGGCGGGGGAATCGAGCGGTTCGGTCAGCGTCGCAGCGACCACTGTCCGGTTCGGGTCGACGCCCATCGCGGCGCGTAGCGCGGGACGCAAGAACACCTCGAAGGACACCAGTGAGCTCACGGGGTTGCCGGGCAGGGTCACCACTGGCACACCCTCGTAGCGTCCGGCGCCTTGCGGCATGCCCGGCTGCATCGCGACCTTCGCAAACTCCACGCCGTGACCGGCCAGTGCGTCTTTGACCACCTCGTACGCCCCTGCGCTGACACCTCCCGAGGTGATGATGAGGTCCACGTGGCCAAGACGAGAGCGCAGCGCCTGGTGAAACGCATCCACGTCGTCGGCGACGAAGTGCAGCTGCTCGGCTACCGCGCCCGCTGCGCGCACTGCGGTGGCCAGCATGACCCCGTTGGACTCGTGGATCTGCCCGTGCAGCAGTGGCTGGCCGGGTTCGACCAGTTCGGAGCCGGTGGAGATCACCAACACCCGCAGCGCCGGAATCACCAGTACGGTTGGTTCGCCGAGCGCGGCGATGAGCCCCAACTGCGATGCGCCAAGCAACGCGCCCGCGGGCAGCACTGTCTCGCCGAGCTGCACGTCCTCCCCGGCGATCCGGACGTGGGTGCCCGGCGCGCGCTCGGCACTGATGACCACCGTTGTGGTGCCGCCGTCGGTGGCCTCTACCTGCACCACGGCGTCCGCCCCCTCGGGCATCGGCGCGCCGGTCATGATGCGGTGCGCGGTACCGGGTTCAAGTGCAGGCCCGTCGACCCGGCCTGCGGGGATGTCCTCGACCATCGGCAGGGTGACCGGGCGCGTGTCCGCGCCGACGATGTCGCTCGCGCGCACCGCGTAGCCGTCCATCGCCGAGTTGTCGAAAGCAGGCAACGGCCGGGCCGCCACCAGGTCCCGGGCGAGCACCCGACCTGCGGCCTGCTCAAGGGGCAGCTCCACCGGCTCGGGGCGGGCGATCAGCTGAGCGATGACGGTCTGGTGTTCGGCCACGGTGCGCACGGTGACCCATCCTGCCCGATAGAGTCGACGGCGTGCCCGGGGAACAGTCGTCCGATCTGGTGGGTCGTCGCCTAGGTCACTACCGCGTCGACGGGGTGATTGGTCGCGGCGGAATGAGCACGATGTACCGCGCCACCGACGTGCGCCTCGGCCGGACAGTGGCGCTGAAGATCATGGCCGAGGACCTCGCCGAGGATGCCGAGTTCCGCGAGCGCTTCGTCGACGAGGCGCGCAACACCTCCGCCATCGACCACCCGCACATCGTGCCGTTGTACGACTTCGGCGACCTCGACGGTTCGCTGTTCCTGGCCATGCGTTTCGTCGAGGGCGACGACCTCGCCGCGCTCATCGCCAACGGACCGCTGGCGCCACGACGGGCGTTGATGTTGCTGGGCCAGGTGGCCGAGGCACTGGACGTCCTGCACGCTCGCAAGCTCGTGCACCTCGACGTCAAGCCTGCCAACGTGTTGGTCACCAAGCGCGAGAGCGCCGGACGCGAACACGTCTACCTCGCTGACTTCGGGCTCACCCGCCGCGGCGCGGCCGGACACAGCACCAGCACCGGCGACTTCCTCGGTTCGCCCACTTACGCCGCACCGGAGCATCTGCGCGGTGAGCACGTCGACGGACGCACCGACATCTATTCCTTGGCGTGCATGCTGTTCGCCTGCCTCACCGGGCACGCACCGTTCCGGGGTTCGGTGGACGAGGTGATTGCCGGACATCTGAGCGGGTCGGTACCTGCCGTGTCCGCGGAGATGATGCTGCCCGTCCAGTTCGACGAGGTGGTGTGGCGCGGGATGGCCACCGATCCGGCGGCGCGCCCCGGCAGTTGTCGCGAGCTGATGACCCTCGCGCACCACGCGCTCGCTCGAGTGCCACGCGCCGACGAGTTGCCGACGCGCCGGAGCGTCGGTGCCCCCGTGACGCCTGGCCGGCTCCCGCCCCCACAGTTCCCGCCGGTGCTCGGGCAGCAGCGGATGCCCGAAGCGTCGCGAGACGTCAGCACGATGCGGTTGCGCGACCCCATCCCCACCCGTGCCGCCTCACCGCTGGTGGGCGACCCGGTCAGTGCACACCGCTGGCTCATCCCTGCGCTGGTGTTTCTCGCCTTGGCCGGGCTGGTGCTGGTCATCGTCGGGCTGGTCTTGTTGCTCGGCTGAGCGTCAGGGGCGGCCAAGACTACCGCTGACCTTGGATCAACTGGCCGGTGCGCGGCACGGACCTTGCACTCGGCACGGGAGAGTGCTAAAAAGTGAGTTGGCACTCACGACAGGTGAGTGCCAGGTCGGAACGGTGAGACCGGGGTAGGTGATTCCCGGTCGTCCGTCGCGGGCACCGTCTGGCCAGCAATCGTGTCACCCCCAAATCCGGAGGATCACTTAGCAATGGCCAAGATGATCGCGTTCGACGAAGAGGCCCGCCGCGGCCTCGAGCGGGGCATGAATGTCCTCGCCGACGCAGTAAAAGTGACGTTGGGCCCCAAGGGTCGCAACGTCGTGCTCGAGAAGAAGTGGGGCGCCCCCACGATCACCAACGACGGTGTCTCCATCGCCAAGGAGATCGAGCTCGAGGACCCCTGGGAGAAGATCGGGGCCGAGCTCGTCAAGGAGGTCGCCAAGAAGACCGACGACGTCGCGGGCGATGGCACCACCACCGCCACCGTCCTGGCGCAGGCCCTCGTTCGTGAAGGTCTGCGCAACGTCGCGGCTGGCGCGAACCCGATGGCGCTGAAGAAGGGCATTGAAAAAGCAGTGGAGGCCGTCACTGCGAAGCTCATGGAGACCGCCAAGGAGGTGGAGACTAAGGAGCAGATCTCGGCCACCGCCGGTATCTCCGCAGGCGACCCGGCCATCGGTGAGCTCATCGCCGAGGCCATGGACAAGGTCGGCAAAGAGGGTGTCATCACCGTCGAGGAGTCCAACACCTTCGGCCTCGAGCTCGAGCTCACCGAGGGCATGCGCTTCGACAAGGGATACATCTCGCCCTACTTCGCCACCGACACCGAGCGGATGGAGTCGTCCCTGGACGACCCGTACATCCTGCTCATGAGCTCGAAGATCTCCACGGTCAAGGACCTGCTGCCGCTGCTGGAGAAGGTCATGCAGTCCGGCAAGCCCCTGGCCATCATCGCGGAGGACGTCGAGGGCGAGGCCCTGGCCACCCTGGTCGTCAACAAGATCCGTGGCACCTTCAAGTCGGTTGCCGTCAAGGCGCCCGGCTTCGGTGACCGCCGCAAGGCGATGCTGGCCGACATCGCCATCCTCACCGGTGGTGAGGTCATCAGCGAGGAGGTTGGCCTCAAGCTCGAGACCGCCGACATCTCCCTGCTGGGTACCGCCCGCAAGGTCGTCGTCACCAAGGACGAGACCACCATCGTCGAGGGCGCAGGCGACTCGGACGCGATCGCCGGACGGGTCAACCAGATCCGCGCCGAGATCGAGAACTCCGACTCCGACTACGACCGCGAGAAGCTGCAGGAGCGCCTGGCCAAGCTGGCCGGCGGTGTTGCGGTGATCAAGGCCGGAGCGGCCACCGAGGTGGAGCTCAAGGAGCGCAAGCACCGCATCGAGGACGCCGTGCGCAACGCCAAGGCTGCGGTCGAAGAGGGCATCGTCGCCGGTGGTGGCGTGGCCCTGGCCCAGGTCTTCTCGGTGTTCGACGCCCTCAAGCTCGAGGGTGACGAGGCCACGGGTGCCAACATCGTGCGCGTCGCGCTCGAGGCCCCGCTGAAGCAGATCGCCATCAACGCCGGCCTCGAGGGCGGCGTGGTTGCGGAGAAGGTGCGCAACCTGGAGACCGGTCACGGCCTCAACGCCGCGACCGGCGAGTACGTCGACATGCTGGCGTCCGGCATCAACGACCCGGTGAAGGTCACCCGCTCGGCGCTGCAGAACGCGGCGTCCATCGCGGCCCTGTTCCTCACCACCGAGGCCGTAGTCGCCGACAAGCCCGAGAAGGCCGGCGCTGCGCCTGCCGGGGGCGGCGACATGGGCGGCATGGGCGGCATGGACTTCTAATGCCGCGTGCGTGAAAAGTGTCCGCCTGCGGGCCCATTTCACGCACAGCACTGGAGGGTCGGTCCGTTCGCGGGCCGGCCCTCCTTGCTTTGGGCAGGCTTCGTGGCGGTTCACCTGGCACGACCTGACCGCGCGTCCCCGATCAGGTGCTGGCCGACATCCGTCGAGCGCTGGTCGATCGGGCAGCTTTTGTGGTGTGCGGCACCACGGAACCTGCCCGATTGCGGCTAGAGCTCGCCCACCACGTCGACCAGCTCGCCGTGACCGTCGGCTAGGCGGTAGGTCACGCCGACGATGGCGGTACGCCCCTCCTCGACGGCCTGGTGAATGATCGTGGAGCGCTCGGGGATGCGATGCATGGTTTCCCGTACGTGCTCGGCGACGACATCGTTGATCTCCCGGACGCCCTGACGTTCGGCGGACATCACCGACGGAACGATGCGCTCCACCAGGTCGCGGATGAAGCCACCCGGCATCTCGCCGGTGCGGTAGGCGTCGGCGGCGGCGGTGACCGCGCCGCAGCTGTCGTGCCCGAGGACCACGATGAGCGGAATGTTCAGTGGCGTCACGCCGTACTCCAGCGAGCCCAACACGGACTCGTCGATGACGTGGCCCGCGGTGCGGACGACGAACATGTCGCCGAGCCCGACGTCGAAGATGATCTCCGCGGCAAGGCGGGAGTCGCTGCAGCCGAACACCGTGGCGAACGGTGCCTGGGTGTTCGCCAGAGACCGCCGCCGCGTCGCGTCCTGGTGCGGATGCGAGGGGTCGCCGTGCACGAAGCGCTCGTTTCCGGCGAGCAGCTCGGCCCAGGCTTGTTTTGGAGTGGTGGGACGCGGTGAGTTCACGGGAAAGACGTTACTGGGGCCAGTAACGCCGCCGAACCCATCCCCCGGAGCACCGTGGCCATCTGTGCGGTGTCCAGGCCGCGTCCAGAGTACGGCGTCGAGTTGAGCAATCCGAACACTGCGTGCACCCGAGCGCGGGCCACTGACTCACCCAGCTCGGGAAGATCTCGCATCAGTTCCGCCACCCAAACTTCCACGTAGGACCGTTGCAACTTCCGAACCCGTTGACGGTCCTCGGTCGTGGTGGAGGCCAGGTCGCGGTCCTGCACCCGGATGAGGTCCGGCTCGCTGAGCGCGAACTCCACGTGCCAGGCGATGAGTTCTTCGACGGCAGTACTCGGCGAGCACGCGGCGGCGACGCGCTGTCGTCCGGTGTCCAGCAGCCGTTGACTGATGCCGATCAACATCTCGCCCAGCACCGCCTGCTTGCTGACGAAGTGCCGGTAGACGGCGGGCCCACTCACTCCGGCCGCGGCGCCCAGGTCGTTGATGCTGACACCGTGAAAGCCGCGCTCGGCCATCAACGCGGCGGCCACCGCCAGCAGCTGCTCGCGCCGGGGGTTGGTCATCGCCCAAGGGTAGCCGAGGCATGTTAATGACTGCTAACGTGCGAGTCGTGACCTCAGCGCCGGTGCTTGCCAGTACTGCCGATCCCGCCAGCGTGGGCGGCCGCGCCAACGCTGCCGCGATGTCGACCCTGGTCGACGAGCTCCGCCAGCAACTCGCGACGGCCGCGCTTGGGGGGCCGGAGCGGTCGCGCCAGCGTCACGTCGACCGCGGCAAGCTGCTGCCCCGAGAGCGCGTGGCCACCCTGCTGGACCGGGGCAGCCCCTTTCTGGAGCTGTCTCCGTTGGCCGCGCACGGGATGTATGACGACGACGCACCGGGGGCCGGGGTGATCACCGGGGTCGGGCGGGTCAGCGGGCGCGAGTGCGTCATTGTCGCCAACGACGCCACGGTCAAGGGCGGCACCTACTACCCGATGACGGTGAAGAAGCACCTTCGCGCGCAGGAGGTGGCGCTGCATAACCACCTCCCGTGCCTCTATCTCGTGGACTCCGGCGGTGCTTTCCTGCCGCGCCAGGACGAGGTGTTCCCCGACCGCGAGCACTTCGGCCGGATTTTCTACAACCAGGCCACGATGAGCGCCCGCGGCATACCGCAGATCGCGGCGGTGCTGGGCTCGTGCACCGCCGGCGGCGCCTATGTCCCGGCGATGAGTGACGAGGCGGTGATTGTCCGCGAGCAGGGCACCATCTTCCTAGGTGGGCCGCCCCTGGTGAAGGCCGCGACCGGTGAGGTGGTGACCGTGGAGGATCTGGGCGGCGGGGCGCTGCACTCGCGGACCTCGGGCGTCACCGATCACCTGGCCGACGACGACGCGCACGCCTTGCAGATCGTCCGCTCCATCGTGGACACCCTCGGTCCGCGGTCGGAGTCCCCGTGGCGACGGGTGGAACCCGAGGAACCGCTGCACGACGCCGCGGAGATCCCCGCCGTCATTCCCGCCGACCCCCGCACGCCCTACGACGTCCGCGAGGTCATCGCCCGAGTCGTCGACGGCAGCCGGTTCCACGATTTCAAGCACGAGTACGGCGCCACCCTGGTCTGCGGGTTTGCCCACATCCACGGCCACCCGGTCGGCATCGTCGCCAACAACGGGGTGCTGTTCAGCGAGTCGGCGATGAAGGGCGCGCACTTCATCGAGCTGTGCGACCAACGTAGGACGCCGTTAGTGTTCCTGCAGAACATCACCGGATTCATGGTGGGCCGCGAGTACGAGGCGGGCGGCATCGCCAAGCACGGCGCCAAGATGGTCACCGCTGTCGCGTGCGCCCGCGTGCCCAAGTTCACCGTGGTCATCGGCGGCTCATTTGGGGCGGGCAACTACTCGATGTGCGGCCGGGCGTACTCGCCGCGCTTCCTGTGGATGTGGCCCAACGCGCGGATCTCGGTGATGGGCGGTGACCAGGCTGCGGCGGTGCTCGCCTCCGTCGGGGATGCCGATGAGCAGGCGATCCGCGACCAGTACGAGCACCAGGGACATCCCTATTACTCCACCGCCAGGCTGTGGGACGACGGCGTGATCGACCCCGCCGACACCCGCACCGTCCTCGGCCTCGCCCTGGGAGCAGCGGCCAACGCCCCGCTGGAGCCCATCCGCAACGGCGTCTTCCGGATGTGAGCGGCATGTTCAGCACAGTTCTGATCGCCAACCGCGGCGAGATCGCCTGCCGCGTCATCCGCACCCTGCGCGAGCAGGGCATCACGTCGGTGGCCGTGTACTCCGACGCCGATGTGGGCGCCCGCCACGTCCGGGAGGCCGACGTCGCGATGAGGCTCGGCCCTGCGCCCGCGCGGGAGAGCTACCTCGACATCGGGAAGGTCATCGAGGCGGCACGCACGACCGGTGCCCAGGCCATCCATCCGGGCTACGGCTTCCTCGCCGAGAACGCCGCGTTCGCCCGCGCCTGCGCCGCCGCGGGCATCGTCTTCATCGGGCCGCCGGCCGAGGCGATCGAGGTGATGGGCGACAAGATCAGCGCCAAGCGCACCGTCAGCGCCGCCGGGGTTCCCGTGGTGCCGGGCCGCAACGACCCCGGCATGAGCGACGGAGACCTGCTCGCCGCGGCCCAGGAAGTCGGCTACCCGGTGTTGGTCAAACCGTCGGCCGGGGGCGGTGGCAAGGGAATGCGGCTGGTGCGGCAAGCCTCGGAACTACGCGAGGCTCTGGTCAGCGCCCGGAGGGAGGCCGCGGCCAGCTTCGGCGACGACACCCTGTTCCTGGAACGCTTCGTGCTGCGGCCCCGACACATCGAGGTCCAGGTGCTCGCCGACGCGCACGGCACCGTCGTGCACCTCGGCGAGCGGGAGTGCTCGCTGCAACGGCGGCACCAGAAGATCATCGAGGAGGCACCGTCGCCGCTGCTGGACTCCGCGACGCGGGACCGGATTGGTGCCGCGGCGTGTGAAACGGCGCGCGCCTGCGGCTATACCGGGGCCGGCACGGTGGAGTTCATCGTCAGTGCGGACGCCCCGGATGAGTTCTTCTTCATGGAGATGAACACCCGGCTGCAGGTGGAGCACCCCGTCACCGAGCTGGTCACCGGGGTCGACCTGGTGCTCAAGCAACTGCGCGTCGCCGCGGGAGGGCCATTGGCGTTCGGGCAGGACGACGTGACGATGACCGGGCATGCCGTTGAAGCGCGGGTGTACGCCGAAGATCCCGCCCGCGACTTCCTGCCGACCGGGGGAACCGCGCTGCTGCTGCGCGAGCCAACCGGAACGGGCGTACGGGTGGATTCTGGGCTGCTGGAAGGCGTCGGCGTCGGCAGTACTTATGACCCGATGCTGGCCAAGGTAATCGCGCACGGACCCGATAGGGCGACCGCCCTGGCCCGCCTCGATGCGGCCCTCGCCGGTACCGCGGTGCTGGGGGTGGGCACCAATATCGCGTTCCTCCGCGAGCTGCTGGGCAACGGCGACGTGCGATCGGGACGGTTGGACACGGAGCTGGTCGAACGGGAACTGCAACACCTCGTGCCTCGGGAGGTTCCGGCCGCCGTTGCGCGCTGCTTTGCTCTGCACGCACGGATGCAACAGCAGACCGACGACGTGTGGGCGAGCCCCAGCGGGTGGCGAATCGGCGAGCACGCAGCGCTGCGATGGCAGACCAGCGTTGGCGACGTGGTGCTGGACGGCGATCAGGCCACCGTGGACTCCGGCGACGTGGTGACAGCAACGGCCGAGCAGCACGGTGCGGAGCTGGTGCTGACGGTGAACGGGCGCACCGAGACGTGGCTGTGTGTCCAGGACGGCGCGACGCTGTGGGTGGGCCGTGGCGGCGCGGCGTGGGCGGTCACGGAGCTGTCCGCCGAACGCACCCGCGCCACGGCGGCCGGTGATGCCGAGCTGCACAGTCCGATGCCGGGGACGGTGATCGCTGTGCACGTCGAACAGGGTGCACAGGTGCAGGCAGGAGAGTCGCTGGTGGTGGTGGAGGCGATGAAGATGGAGCACACCATCCGCGCCCCGCACGCGGGCACGGTGAGCGCGCTGGCGGTGCGGGCAGGACAGTCGGTGGCCGTCGACGCGCACCTGGCGACGGTGGAGGCTGAAGATGCCTGACTACGGCGTGACCGCACTGAACGGTTTGCCGGAGCGCGTCACCATTTATGAGGTCGGCGCCCGCGACGGTCTGCAGAACGAGCAGAACCTGGTGCCGTTGGACGTCAAGGTCGAGTTTGTTCGCCGGCTGCTTGCCGCTGGACACACTGCGGTCGAGGTCACCAGCTTCGTCCGCCCGGAGTGGGTGCCGCAGCTGGCCGACGCCGAGGAGCTGCTCGCCGAGCTCGGCCGCGGGCCCGAGGGCATCCGGATGCCGGTGCTTGTCCCCAACGCCCGCGGACTCGAGCGAGCGCTCAAAGCCGGCGTTCGCGAAGTCGCCGTGTTCGCCAGCGCGACCGAGACCTTCGCGCGTAAGAACCTCAACCGCAGCCTGGACGAGTCGCTGGCCGTGTTCGCACCGGTGGTCGCCAGAGCCCGTGCAGAAGGGCTGGCGGTACGTGGCTATGTGTCCATGTGCTTCGGCGACCCCTGGGAGGGCGCCGTCGAACCCGCGCAGGTTGCGCACATCGTCACCGCACTGCGGGACATGGGGGCGCAGGAAATCTCCCTAGGTGACACCATCGGCGTCGCCACGCCCGGCCAGGTCGTCGCCGTGCTCGACGCCATCGAGGCACCCCCGGACGAGTTGGCCGTGCACTTCCACGACACCTACGGCCAGGCGCTGTCCAACACCCTCGCCGCCTTGCAACACGGAGTGACCACAGTGGACTCTTCGGCGGGCGGGCTCGGTGGTTGCCCGTACGCCCGCTCCGCCACCGGCAACCTCGCCACCGAAGACCTCATCTGGCAGCTCAACGGGCTCGGCATCGACACGGGCGTCGACCTGAGCTCCCTGGTCGCCACCAGTGTCTGGATGGCCGAGCAGCTCAGGCGTCCCAGCCCATCCCGTGTGGTTAACGCTCTCAAGGAGACCTGAATGCTCGACACCCAATTGACCGACGAGCAGGAACAGCTCCGCACGACAGTGCAGGAGTTCGCCCGCGAGGTCGTCGCCCCCGTGTCCGCCCGCCACGATGAGGAGCACAGCTTCCCCTACGAGGTCGTTGCCCAGATGGGCGATATGGGCCTGTTCGGGCTGCCCTTCCCCGAATCCTACGGCGGCATGGGCGGCGACTTCTTCACCCTCTGTCTGGCCTTGGAAGAACTCGGCCGCGTCGACCAGAGCGTCGCCATCACCCTGGAAGCGGGCTGCTCGCTGGGCGCCATGCCGGTGTTCCGTTTCGGTACCGAGGCGCAGAAGCAGGAGTGGCTGCCGCAGCTGTGCTCCGGGAGAGCCCTGGGTGCCTTTGGGCTCACCGAACCCGGTGCGGGCAGTGACGCCGGCGGCACCCGCACGACGGCCAAGCTCGACAGTGGCCAATGGGTGATCAACGGCAGCAAGGCCTTCATCACCAACTCTGGCACCGACATCACCAAACTCGTCACGGTCACCGCCGTCACCGGCGAGCGTGAAGGCGGCCGCAAGGAGATCAGCTCCATCATGATCCCGGTGCCGGCCAAAGGATTCACGGCGGAGAAGGCCTACAACAAGGTCGGTTGGAACGCCTCCGACACCCACCCGCTGTCCCTGGACGACGTGCGCGTGCCCGAGGAGAACCTGCTCGGCGAACGCGGTCGTGGGTACGCCAACTTCCTGCGCATCCTGGATGAGGGGCGCATCGCCATCGCCGCGCTGTCGGTGGGGGCGGCGCAGGGTTGCGTGGACGAGAGCGTCAAGTACGCCAAGGAGCGCGAGGCGTTCGGCCGACCCATCGGCGCGAACCAGGCCATCGCCTTCAAGATCGCCCGGATGGAAGCCCGCACCCACGTCGCCCGGACCGCCTACTACGAGGCTGCCGCCCGGATGCTGGCCGGTCGGCCGTTCAAGAAGGAAGCCGCTATCGCCAAGATGGTGGCCGGTGAGGCGGCGATGGACAACGCACGCGACGCCACCCAGATTCACGGCGGCTACGGCTTCATGAACGAGTACCTCGTGGCCCGCCACTACCGCGACTCCAAGATTCTGGAGATCGGCGAAGGCACCACCGAGGTGCAGCTGATGCTCATCGCCAGGGAGCTGGGCCTGTAGCTGTGCGGCTGTCGCTGGCTCGTGCCCAAGCGACACGCTGTTGATGTTGAGCCCGGACTCATTTTTGAGCGCTGGAGGGCGCACGCTTTTGCGTAAATGTTAGACGAGGCAACAGGTTTCGAGTTGGGCAGCGAAACACAATTCGGTCTCAATGTGGGTGCCGGCAAGACACAGGGCCCGGCGATCGGGTATGACTTACGTCACCCGTCCGGATCCGTCTGCGCTAAGGAGCTGCATGCTCGAGGTCGAAGACCTACACGTCACGTACGGCGGTGCGGTGCGCGCGTTGCAGGGGGTGACGCTGAATGTTCCGGACGGCAAGGTCGCCGCGCTGCTCGGCAGCAACGGCGCAGGCAAGTCCACCTTGCTGCGGTGTGTGTCCGGCACGCTGCGTCTGCACCGGGGAGCCGTCAACAGCGGGGCCGTGCTGCTCGACGGCAAGTCTTTGCTCAAACGAGATGCTGCGGCCATCGTCAAGTCCGGGGTGGTCCAGGTCCCCGAGGGGCGGCGCATCTTCGGGCGGCTCACGGTGGAGGAGAACCTGCGCGCTGGTTCCCTGGGCAATGCGAGCCGATCCTCGCGAGGCCGGCTGCAGAAGCAGGTCTACGAGATGTTCCCGGTCCTGGCCGATCGCCGGAGCGGGCGTGCCGGCCTGCTCTCCGGCGGTGAGCAGCAAATGCTGGCCATCGGTCGCGCATTGATGGCCGAACCGAAACTGCTCCTGCTCGACGAGCCCTCACTCGGGTTGGCGCCCAAGATCATCGGCCAGATCGGTCGGGTGATCAGGCAGATCAACTCCACCGGCGTCGGAGTCCTGCTCGTCGAGCAGAACGCCGCGATGGCGCTTGACGTCGCCGACCTGGCCTACGTGCTCGAGTTGGGCACGGTGTCGTTGTCCGGGCCGGCCGAGGAGCTGGCAAAGACCGACGCGGTGCAGCGGCTCTACCTCGGTGAGAGCGCCGACGAATCCGCGGCGGCCGATTCCCCCGCGCGCGCTGTGACCGGACGCGGCCTCAGCAGGTGGACGGCATGAGCGAGCGAAGCAACGTGGGGGTGCAGCAATGAGCGCGCCCGCAGTACCGGAGCTCCGCGTGCAGGACGTCACCGTCCGCTTCGCCGGCGTCACCGCGCTGGACAAGGTTTCCTTCACCGTCCAACCGGGCACCGTCCATGCGGTGATCGGTCCCAACGGGGCAGGCAAGTCAACGTGCTTCAACGTCATCTCGGGGGTGTACGCCGCCGCCGAGGGCTCGGTGTTCCTCGGGGACCGCAAGGTCACCGGGTTGCGTCCGCACCGGATCGCCGGGCTGGGGGTGGGTCGTGCGTTCCAGAACATCGCGTTGTCCAAGACTCAGTCGGTGCTGGACAACCTGATGCTCGGGCGGCACCACCTCACCCGCTCCGGCTTCCTTTCCACCGGGATCCACCTGCGCACTGCAACAAAGGAGCGTTCTCGCCACGCGGCCCGGGTCGAGGAGATCGCCGAATTTCTCGGCCTCGCGGACAAGCTGGACGGTCCAGCCGGCCTGCTGTCCTACGGGGACCAGAAGCGCGTCGAGATGGCCAGGGCCCTCGCTATGGAGCCGACCGTGCTGCTGCTCGACGAGCCGGTCGCTGGTATGAACGCCGACGAGTCGGCGCAGATGGCTGGATCCATCGCCAGTGTGCGCGACACCCTGGGAACCTCGGTGCTGTTGGTGGAGCACGACATGGGCCTGGTCATGCAGATCTCCGACCGGGTCACGGTGCTGGACTTCGGCCGGCTCATCGCCGACGGAAGCCCGGCGGACGTCCAGCGAGACCCCGCCGTCATCCGGGCCTACCTCGGCTCCGAGGACGAAGACCGCCCAGAAGAAGACCACACAGGCGACGACGCCACAGACCACACCGACAGCACGGAGGCCACCTCGTGACCAAGTTCGTCGAGCTGTTGATCCAGGGGGTGTCGCTCGGTTTCATCTATGCGCTGATCGCCCTCGGGTTCGTGGTGATCTTCAAGGCCACTGAGGTGGTGAACTTTGCGCACGGCTCGTTGCTGCTGCTCGGTGGTTACATCATCGGTATCAGTCACCAGCGCTTCGGTTTCTGGCTGGCGCTGCTGTTCGGCATCGTCGCGGCCGGCGTCGGGGCGCTGCTCATCGAGGTGGTGTTCGTCCGGCGGCTGCGCGGGCGGGACGCGAACTCGCTGGCCATCCTCACCATCGGTATCGACATCATCTTGCTGGCGGAGCTGACCCGCCGGATCGGCTCGAATGTGCTCAACACGGGCGATCCCTGGGGCAGCAAGCTGCTCTCCCTCGCCGGGTTCAGCGTTCCCGAGTCGCGGATCGCGGCGATCATCGTGGCAATCGTCTTGATGGGGCTGTTCTTCGCGGCCTTCAAGTTCTCCAGCTGGGGCGTCTCCACCCGCGCGGCCGCGGAGGACAGCGAGGCCGCCGCGCTGATGGGTATCAGGCTGGGGCGCGTCTCGATGCTGTCGTGGGTGATCGCCGGAGTACTGGCGGCGATCGCTGCGCTTTTCCTCGTCGCCTTCCCAACCCCCGGCCTCACCAACACCACCGGGCTGATCGCCTTCCGCGCCTTCCCGGCAGCCATCCTCGGCGGCCTGGACTCCACCGGCGGAGCGTTGGTCGGGGGAATCGTTGTGGGTCTGGCCGAGACGCTCACGTCCGGCTACGAGGACAAGTTCCCGTTCCTCGGCGGCGGGTTCGGCTCGATCATGCCCTACATCGTGATGATCCTCGTGCTGCTCTGGCGACCATCCGGCCTGTTCGGCACGAAGGAGATCGCCCGTGTCTAGCGCCATCGACCTCACGAAGACGTCCGGCTCGACCGTCGCTGCGCCCGCCGGCAAGCACAGGCGGATCCGGGTACCGACCGTATTGCGCATCCTCGTGGTGCTCGTCGTCGCGGTGTTACCGATCTACCTACCCAGCTCGCTGCTGCAGGTAGGGCTGTTCTGCATGTCGGCGATCATCGGCGCGATCGGGCTGAACCTGCTGACCGGCAACACCGGGCAGCTATCCCTTGCCCACGCGTTCTTCCTGGCCGTCGGTGGCTACGGCTACGCTTACTTCTCGGGTAAGCCGAGCAAGGTCGGCGGCGGAATCTCCGCATCCGGCCTGGAGCTGCCCACCGTCATCGCGGCAATCCTCGCCGTGCTTCTCGCGGGGTTCCTCGGTCTGTTGTTCAGCCCGATCTCGTCGCGGCTGCGGGGCATCTACCTGGGTATCGCCTCGCTGGCGCTGGTGTTCATCGGCCAGCACATCCTGTTCAACGCCGAGAAGATCACCGGCGGGTTCAACGGGCGCAACATCCCGACGTTCAACTTGTTCGGCTTCCGCTTCGACACCACCGATCCCTCGCTGTTCATCCTGAACGTGGAGTTCGGCAAATTTGAGCGACTGTGGTACCTGGGGCTCGTTCTCGTCGTCCTGTCCTACATCTTCGCGAAGAATCTGCTGCGCGGACGCCCTGGCTGGGCGATGCAGATGGTCCGGGACAGCGAGATCGCCGCGGCGGTCATGGGTGTGGACGTGCGTCGGTACAAGGCGTCGGCATTCGTGCTGTCCTCGATGTATGCAGGGCTCGCTGGGGTGCTGTTCGCGCTCACCTTCTCCCGTATCGTGCCGGACACCTTCGGCTTCGAGTTGTCCATCCAGTTCCTGGCCATGATCATCATCGGTGGGCTCGGCTCCGTCGGCGGTGCCGCCCTGGGTGCCATTCTGGTGATCGCCCTGCCCCAGCTGCTCACCCTGTACGGGTCAGGTCTGCCCTTTCTGGCCACGCCGGGCTCGGGTGGGGTGGACCCCGGCACCTTTGCCAAGTATGTCTACGGTGCTGCCATCATCGGCTTTCTGCTCTTCGAGTCCGGCGGACTGGCGGCGATCGGTCAACGGATTGCGCAACCGTTCTATCGACGCGCACGGCGTGCGTCGAAGCCACCCGTGTCCACACCGGACGCCACTGACTCCCCGAACGATGACGGGGGCGCATACCACCCCACCGACTCGGGATCTCCCGGGTCTGCTTCTCCCAGCACCTGATCCCTCGGGCGCTGACCGGCACGCCCGCCGTCCGGCGGGGCTTCTCTCTTCTGGAGGTCACATGTTCCACAAAAAAACCAGCACTGCCACTGCAGTGCTGGCGATCGGCCTCATGGCTGCGGCAGTCGGGTGCAGCACCAAGGCATCCGACTCCGGCGGAGGTGGCAGCGCCGGAGCGGGGGGGGTCAAGGTCGGCACCGGCGTCACGGCCGACACGATCACCGTCGGCCAGCTCACCGACCTGACCGGCGTCTTTGCGTCCTTGGGCAAGAGCATCACCCAGGCCGAGCAGCTGTACTTCGATCAGCTCAGCGGATCGGGCGGGGTGTGCGGCCGCAAGATCAGCGTCGTCACCAAGGACCACGGCTACAACGTGCAGAACGGCGTGACGCTGTACAACCAGATGAAGGACCAGGTGCTGGGCTTCCCCCAGGTGCTGGGCTCGCCGATCAGCGCGGCGTTACTGGACCAGTACACCTCGGACAAGGTGATCGCGGTGCCCTCGGCCTGGGCGTCGACCCTGCTGAGCAACAAGCAGATCATGATCGTGGGCTCCACCTACGACTACGAGATGATCAACGGCATCGACTTCGCGTTGGAGAAGGGCCTGATCAAAAAGGGTGACACGGTCGGCCACATCTACTTCGAGGGTGAGTACGGCGCCGACGCACTGCTCGGTAGCAAGTACGCCGCCGGCAAGAACGGTCTCAACCTGGTCGAGAAGAAGATCAAGTCAACCGACACCGACCTCACCGCGCAGGTGACCGACCTGAAGAACCAGGGCGTGAAGGCGATTCTGCTCACCGCGTCCCCGAAGTCGTCCGCCTCGGCGGTGGGAGTGGACGCGAGCATCGGCCTGAACGTGCCGGTGATCGGCAGCAATCCGGACTTCGACCCGGGCCTGCTGAAGACCCCGGCCGGCCCGGCGCTGGAGAAGCTGCTCTACGGCGTTGCCTCCTGGCAGCAGCCCAACGGCGTGGACCCCGGCCTGCAGAAGTTCATCACCGACTACAAGGCAAAGTACCCGGACTCTCAGCTCGACGGTGGTCTGACCTGGGGCTTCGGCGCCGCCAAGGCCTTCACCGCGGTGCTGAAGAAGGCGTGCGACAGCAAGGATCTGACCCGGGACGGCATGAACACCGCCTTCCGTTCGCTGACCAACGTCGACACCGGGGTTGTGGTTCCGCTGGACTACTCCAAGCCCGGCGCGGCCCCGTCGCAAAAGGTCTACGTCTTCCGGCCCGACTCGTCACAGCCCGGAGGTCTCAAGCAGGTGACCGATGGGGTGTACGAGGGTCCGACGGCGCCCGGTTACGTTCCGCCCGCACTGAAATGACTTTCTGAGCTCTTGGTGCGGGGGCGGTCGCCGATTCTGGCGGCCGCCCCTTTTCGTGCACGATGGGCTGCGTGGACGTCGTCGGGGTGCTGCTCGCCGCAGGTGCGGGTCGTCGCTACGGCTCCCCGAAGGTGCTGGCGCACGACGGCGCCTGGCTACTGAGCGCCGTCACGGCGTTGACTGAAGGCGGGTGCTCGAGCGTGCTGGTGGTGCTGGGTGCCGCCATCCCCAACGACCTGCCTGCGGGAGTGTCCACAGTGGTTGCCGACGACTGGGCGACAGGAATGGGTGCATCGTTGCGCGCCGGTCTCGCCGCTGTTGCGTCGACACCCGCAACCCATGCGCTGGTGCATCTGGTGGACACCCCCGATGTGGGAGCGGACGTGGTGGCCCGCGTGTTGGGCACCGGCGCTGAGCTGGCCAGGGCCGCCTACGACGGCAAACCAGGCCACCCGGTGCTGTTGGCGCGGCAACACTGGGCGGCGGTGCGACGCTCGGCGAGCGGTGACCACGGGGCGCGGGAGTTTCTCCGGTCCCGCGACGATGTATTGCTGGTGGAGTGCGGTGACCTGGCGACCGGGCGGGACCACGACCTCCCGGACTGAGTCAGCGTTCGGCCACAAACGACTGCAACAGGCGGATGGACTCCTCGCCGCGCTCCTCCACGAGGAAGTGGCCCGCGTCCAGCGCCTGTCCGCGGACGTCGTTGGCGTACTCCCGCCAGACGGTCAGTGGATCGTAGAGCCGGCCCACCACTCCACGGGCCCCCCACAGCACCAGCAACGGCTGCGCAATTCTCCGGTGGGCGTCAGCCTGATCGTGTTCGGCGTCGATGGACATCGCGGCGCGATAGTCCTCGCAGACGCCCCGGATGGTGCCGGGGTCGAGGAAGCAGCGTTCGTACTCCGCCAACGCCTGCGGCGCGTAGCTGTCCAGGCTTCCGCCGAGACCACCAAGGCACGCGTGCAAGAACAGCAACGGATCGGCGCCGATCATCTTCTCCGGCAGTGGCTCCGGCTGGCTGAGGAAGAACCAGTGGAAGTAGCTGCTGGCCAGTCGTCGGTCTACAGTGGACAAAACGCGCGCGGTGGGGACGATGTCCAGAACGGCGAGTCGGTCGACGACGCCAGGGTGGTCCAAGGCCATCCGGTGGGCCACCCGGGCGCCCCGGTCGTGGGCCAGGACGGTGAACCGTTCGTGCCCGAGCGCGCGCATCACCTCGACCTGGTCGGCGGCCATGGTCCTGAAGCTGTGCGCCGCGTGCTCGCCGCCCCCTTCCGGCTTGCTGGAGTCGCCGTACCCGCGGAGGTCGGCGGCGATCACGGTGTGGTCCTCGGCGAGCGCAGGGGCAACCCGATGCCACATGGCCAGGGTCTGCGGGAACCCGTGCAACAACAACACCGGCGGTCCCGAGCCACCGCGGACCACATTGATGGTGGCGTCGCCGGTCGGTACCTGCTGCTGGGTAAAGCCGGGGAACAGCATCAGTCGTGATCTCCTCATGCTCCGCGAGTCGGGTTACCGCCCAGACGGTGCCACGGTCTGGCAGTGCTCGCTTGCTCGCAATGATGATTCGATACTTCCCGGCCTAAGGTGCAGGTGTGGACATCACCTCACCGGCCGACCTGGCGACGGCACTGCATGGCGTCGGCTACCTACCCGACGACGGCATCGCCACGGCAGCCTTCCTCGCCTTGCGGATGCAGCGCCCACTGTTCTGCGAGGGTGAACCGGGTACCGGCAAGACGGCGCTGGCCACGGCGCTGGCCGACGCATTGCACCTGCCGCTGATCCGCCTGCAGTGCCACGAGGGCATTGACGCCAGCCAGGCGTTGTACGACTGGGACTTTCCCCGCCAGTTGCTGCATCTGCGCGCCCTGGAGACCGGCGGAGCCCCGGTCGATGACGCCGAGCTGTACTCCGAGCGCTTCTTGCTGGCCAGGCCGCTCTTGCAAGCCCTGCGGGAGGCGCCGTGCGTGCTGCTGGTGGACGAGATCGACCGCGCCGACGACGAGTTCGAGGCGTTCCTGCTGCAGGTGCTCGCGGAGAACACGGTGAGCATTCCGGAGCTCGGTGCGATCACCGCGGTGGTGCCGCCCCTGGTGGTGTTGACGTCCAACCGCACCCGCGAGGTGCACGACGCGCTGAAGCGTCGCTGCCTCTACCACTGGCTGGAGCACCCCGACCTGGAGCGCGAGGTGGCCATCGTCCGCGAACGGCTGCCTGAGGTTGCCGATGGGCTGGCCCGCCAGGTCGCCGGCGCCACCCGGACCCTGCGCACCCTGGACCTGCTGAAGCCTCCCGGTGTCGCCGAGACGCTGGACTGGGCCTCGGCTCTGCACGCCCTCGGACAGTCCGCGTTGGATGTTCAGTCGGCAGCGGCCACCCTGGGTGCGGTATTGAAGTACCGGGAGGACACCGACAAGGTGACCCAGCTCGGCCTCGATGCCCTGCTGTTTGCATGATCGCGTTGGTCGGGTTCCTCGGTTTCGTTCGGGTGCTGCGCGCCGCGGGGGTGTCCGCCGACGCCAGTCGAGGGCGGGCGTATGTACAGGCACTGGCCGAGCTCGACGTCACCAACCCCGTGCAGGTCTACTGGGCGGGCAGGCTGACACTGTGCTCGCAGGCCGACGACCTGCCCCGCTACGACACCGCCTTCTCCGCCTGGTTCTCCGGCACCACCCCGCGCCCGGCGACCAACGGCGCACAGGTGGAGCGGCCCAGCATCGCCGCTTCGCTGACCGGTACGGCGCCCCAGCCAGGAGACGGGCAGGACCACGAGCAGCTGAGCACCGCGGCGAGCGATACAGAAGTGCTGCGGCGCAAAGACTTCGGCGATCTCGAGCCCGCTGAGCGAGAGCACCTGCGCGTCCTGCTGGCTGCGCTGCGCTACCGCCCGTCCACCCGTCGTGCCGTGCGCAGGCGCGCGGCGAACCGGGGTGCGGTCGACCCGCGCGCCACCGTTCGCGCGATGTTGCGGGCCGGGGGAGAGGTAGTGCGCCCGGCGGTGCATCGGCGCACCCGCAGGCCGCGGCGCTTGGTGCTGCTGATCGACGTGTCGGGCTCCATGTCGCCCTACTCCGATGCGCTGCTGCGCTTTGCCCACGTGATCACCTGCGCCGCGCCCACGCGGGTGGAAACCTTCACGCTCGGCACCCGGCTGACCCGGCTCACCCGCGCGATGCGCCACCGGGACCCGGAAGTCGCACTCCGCGCTGCGGCCGCGGCCGTGCCCGACTACGCGGGTGGCACCCGACTCGGCGAGACGCTCAAGGTGTTCACCGACCGGTGGGGGCAGCGCGGATTGGCCCGCGGCGCGGTGGTGATCGTGTTCTCCGACGGCTGGGAGCGTGGCGGTGCGGAGCTGCTTGGCGAGCAGGCGGCGCGGCTGTCGCGGCTGGCGCGGGCGGTCATCTGGTCCAACCCACACGCCGGCCGCGCGGGCTACGCGCCGGTGCAGTCGGGAATTGTCGCGGCGCTGCCGCACTTGCACCGGTTGTTGTCGGGGCACTCGCTGGTGGCGCTGGAAGAGTTGTTGGAGGTGGTTTCCCATGCGTGATGTGTTGGACGATGCCGAACGCTGGTGGCGGGCGGGCGAGCCGATCGCCCTGGCCACGGTGGTGGGCACCTGGAAGTCTTCACCACGCCAAGCCGGGGCGTCGATGATGCTCGGCGGTGACGGGGCAGTGGTGGGCAGTGTCTCGGGGGGCTGCGTCGAGGGTGCGGTGTACGAGCTGGCGCAGCAGGTGGTGGCTGATGGTGTGCCCCAGCTGCAGCGTTACGGGGTGTCCGATGACGATGCGTTCACCGTCGGCCTGACCTGTGGCGGCATTCTGGACGTGTTCGTCGAGCGCATCGACCCGCAGAACTTTCCGGAACTGGGATCCGTGGCCGAGGCGATCCATGCCGGTACGCCGGTGGCGGTGGCCACCACCACGCGCCACCCCGACGCTGCGCGGGTGGGCCAACGCCGGGTGATCTTCGCCGACTCCGCCCGCGGCACCCTCGGTTCGGAGCGCTCCGATGCCGCCGTCACCGATGACGGTCGCGGACTGCTCGCTGCCGGCCGAAACGGCACGCTGGAGTACGGCTCCGATGGTGAACGCCTCGGCGACGGGATGGAGGTGTTCGTCGCCTCGTACGCCCCGCCGGCACGGATGCTGGTGTTCGGCGCCATCGACTTCGCCGCTGCTGCGGCGCGCGCCGGGGCCTTTCTCGGCTACCACGTGACGGTCTGCGACGCACGCGGTGTCTTCGCTACGCCAGAACGCTTTCCGGACGCGCACGAGGTGGTGGTCGAGTGGCCGCACCGGTACCTGTTGGCCGAACGGGATGCGGGCCGACTTGATGAGCGCACGGTCCTTGCGGTACTGACCCACGACCCGAAATTCGACGTGCCGCTGCTGGAGGTCGCACTCGGCGACGACGGGTGGGCGGCCCGTCCCGCCTACGTCGGAGCGATGGGCTCGCGACGGACCCACGACGACCGGGAGGCGCGGCTGCGCGAACGGGGGCTCACCGACGAGCAGCTTGCGCGCTTGCACAGCCCGATCGGCCTGAACATCGGCGCGCGCACTCCGGAGGAGACGGCGGTGTCGATCGCGGCAGAGATCATCGCCGGACGCTGGGGCGGCGACGGTCAGCCGCTGACCGCCACCGCCGGCGCCATCCATCACCCGGTCTGACGCCCGGCGCCGGCGAAGTGGACGCTCAGGCCAGCGCGGCGTCCAACGTAATGTCTACACCGGTCAGCGCCTTGCTGACTGGGCAGCTGTCCTTGGCGTTCTGCGCGGCAGTGGCGAACCCGTCGGCGTCGAGACCGTCGACCTCGCCGCGCACGGTGATCTTGATGCCGGTGAGCTTGAATCCCTTGGTGTCCGGGCCGAGGCCGACGTCCACGCTGACGTCGAGGCTCTGCGGCGTGCCCCCGGCTTCGCCGATCACGGCGGAGAGCTGCATGCCATAGCACGCGGCGTGCGCGGCGGCCACCAGCTCCTCGGGGCTGGTAGTGCCGCCAGCGTCCTCGGCAGCGCGCTTGGGGAAGGAGACGTCGAAGGTGCCGACCTTGGAGCTGGTCAGCTCCACCTGGCCGGATCCCTCCTGCAGAGTGCCGTTCCAAGCAGTGCGTGCGGTACGGGTGGGCATATGAGCTCCTTGGCGGTAGTCGACAACAACACTGCCGACCGTACGCAATTTAGTTGCACACGGCTGAAGTAGCGGAGCGCTCCAACTCGTCCGTCAACTCACTTAGCTGGGTGACCAGCACCGCCAGCTCGGCGGCGGACATGCCGGTGGCCGCGCAGATCTCGCGCGGGATGTCGACCGCGATGGCCCGAAGGTGCTGCCCGCGCGGTGTGAGTCCGACATTGACCGTCCGTTCGTCCTGGGAGTCTCTGCTCCGCGAGACGAGCCCCATGCCGTCAAGACGCTTGAGCAGCGGAGACAGTGTGCTGGAGTCCAGCTTGAGCCGCTCGCCGATCCCCCCGACGTTGGACGGGCCGTGCTCCCACAGCGCCGTCATCACCAGGTACTGGGGATACGTCAGGCCCAGCCGGGCAAGGGCAGGCCGGTACCGCGCAGTCATGGTCCGAGAGGCGGTGTAGAGCGCGCGACACAGCCACTCCTCCGAGGGAAGGGCTGTCAGCTCGTCGTTAGCACCCATGGCGTCCACGGTAGTGGATCGCGCGCGACCAGTTGTTCAGGAGAAAGCGGTGACTCCGGTGATGTCCCGACCGACGATGAGCGTCTGCATCGTCTCGGTCCCCTCGAAGGTGTGGATGCCTTCGATGTCGGCCATGTGGCGCATTACCTGGTTCTCCATCAGAATGCCGTTGCCGCCCAGCAGGTCGCGCGCGTCGGCGATGATCTCCCGCGCCTTGCGGGTGTTGTTCATCTTGGCCAGCCCCGCCACCGTGGGGCTGAGCCGTCCGACCTCGGCGAGGTGCCCGATTTGCACGCAATACAGCTGCATGCCGGTCAGCTCGGCGAGCATCCGCACCAGCCGCTGCTGCACGATCTGGAAGCTGGCCAGGGTCTTGCCGAACTGCTTGCGTTGTTTGGCGTAGGTCAGCGCGGTGTCGTAGGCGGCGGTGGCATGGCCCAGGGCGGCCCAGGCGCACGTGCTCCGGGTGGTGACGAGCACGCGCCCGGTGTCTTTGAACGAATGCGCCTCGCTCAGCCGGTTCTCGGCAGGCACCCGGACGCCGTCCAGCGTGATGTCGGCCTGCCACACCGATCGCAGCGCCAGCTTGCCCTCGATCTTCGTCGCTTCGAAGCCGTCGGTCGGTGTCTCCACCACGAACCCGTTGACCTGTCCGTCCTCGGTATTACGCGCCCACACGATGACCAGGTCGGCGATGGTGGCGTTGCCGATCCACCGCTTGGCGCCGTCGAGCACCCACTCCGAGCCGTCCCGACGTGCCGTCGTCTCCAGCCCGATCGAGTCCGAGCCGTGGTCGGGCTCGGTCAGCGCGAAGGCGCCGATCTTGTCCATGGTCGCCATGGCCGGCAACCACCGCGCCTTCTGCTCCTCCGAGCCGCACATCGCGATGGACTCCATGGCGAGGCCCGCGTGCACCCCGAGGAAGGTGCCGAGGCTGCCGTCCCCACGGTGCAGCTCCATGCTCACCAGACCGCAGGCCATCGGGCTCATCTCCGCGCACCCGTAGCCCTTGATGTCCTCACCGACGATGTTCAGCCCGGGCAGCTGGCGCAGCAACGGCCACGGCATTTCGGCGCGCTCCCAGTAGTCACCGATGACGGGCAGCACCTCCTCGTCGACGAAGCGCCGGGTGCCGATGAACCGCTCCCACTGCTCCTCGGTGAACTGCTCCTGCACCGAGAAGAAGTCGGTGCCGAGCGCCTCCCCGAGGTGCTCGTAGCGGGCGACGGTCACTTCTCGGTTCCGTCGGGCGGTTCCACCGACCGGCGCAGGATCTTTCCCGTCGGTCCCTTGGGCAGCTCGTCCACCAACCACACGTGCCGGGGATACTTGTAGGCCGCGACCCGGGACTTCACGAAGGCCTTGAGCTCGTCGGGCTCGGCGGACGCGCCGGGCTTCAGTCCGACGGCGGCGCCGACCTCCTCGCCGAGGTTCGGGTGCTTGATCCCGATGACGGCGACCTCGGCGACGGCCTCGTGCTCGTAGAGCGCCTCTTCGATCTCCCGCGGGTACACGTTGTAACCACCGCGGATGATCATCTCCTTCTTGCGGTCGACGATGAAGAAGTAGCCGTCGTCGTCGATGCGGGCCAGGTCGCCGGTGCGGAACCAGCCGTCGGGGATGGCCTCAGCGGTCGCGTCTGCGCGCTGCCAGTAGCCCTTCATGACGTTCTCACCGCGGATCGCGATCTCGCCTACGTCGCCGACTCCGACGTCCTTGCCTTCGTCGTCGACCACCCGCATCTCGACACCCCGCACCGGGGTACCGATCGAGCCGGGTTTGCGTTCGGCGTTGGGGTGGTTAAACGAAGCCACCGGCGAGGTCTCCGACAACCCGTAGCCTTCCAGCACGATGCAGCCGAAGGCCTCCTCGAAAGACTTCATCACCTCTACCGGCATGGCCGAACCCCCGGAGACGCAGGCTCGCAGTGTGGAGACGTCGTAGCTCTCGTGGTCGGGCTGGTGCAGCATGCCGGAGTACATCGTGGGCACACCCTCGAACACGGTCACCTTGTCCCGGCCGATGATCTCCAGCGCCTTGCCCGCTTCGAAGCGGGGCAGCAGCGTCAGGCAGGCGCCGGAAACCACGGCGGCATTGAGTCCACAGGTGAGGCCGAAGACGTGGAACAGCGGCAGACATCCCATCACCACGTCGTCGGAGTTGACCTCGAGCAGCGTGGTGGCGGTGGTGGACGCGTTCGTGGCCAGGCTGTGGTGGGTGAGCTCAGCCCCCTTGGGCTGCCCGGTGGTGCCCGAGGTGTACAGCAGCACGGCGGTGTCGTCATCCTGCCGGTCGACCATCTCGCCGGGCTCCTGCGGCAGGTCCGGCGGGCCGAGCGCGCTCACGGCCACCGACTCGATACCGACCGTGTCGGCGGCTTCAGCTGCGCCATCCGCCATGCCATCCCACGCAAAAACCAGCTTCGCGCCGGAGTCCTTGAGGTAGTACTCGATCTCGTGCCCGGTGAGCAGCGGATTCATCGGCACCACCACCGCCCCGGCGTGCAGCGCACCGTAGAACAAGATGGGAAACGCAGGCACGTTCGGGAACACCAAGCCGATCCGATCGCCGGGCTGCACGCCCTGCTCGGCCAACATGGCAGCCGCCCGCCCGGCCGTAGCAAAGAGTTCGGCGTACGTGAGCGTGTGCTCGTCCAGACGCAACGCCGGTCTGTCGCCGTGCTTTTCGGCCGCATCACGCAGATTCTGAGCCAAGTTGGTCATGGTCACCTCGCTGCTCGCATCCCACTCCGACGAATCGGACGCTACTCGCCTGGCCGGGGTTACGCCTGAAGGAACTGGGCGATGGTCGCCGCCGAGTTCGCCGGCTCCTCCAACAAGAACAGATGACCGCCGCCGTGCACGATGTGCAGGTGCGCCCGCGGGATGCGCCAGGCCAGGATGCGACCGTTGACCAACGGGACGATGGGATCGTCGTCGCCGGCCATCACCAGGGTCCGCTGGCGCAGCCGATGCAGCCACGGCAGACTGCTCCAGCCCTGGACGGTGTACAGCTGGTGTAGATAGCCCGACCATGACGGTGGGGAGGCAAAGCGGGCCGCGCTGGCGTGCACGGGCGATCCCTCGGCCAGCCGAGAACGCCCGCCGTAGAGCTCACCGGCGACCGAGCGGAAGTACTCCGGATCCCGGTAGCGGCGCGGCGTACTCATCTTCAGCAGTACGCCGGGTGACGCGGGCACCCCGCCGATCCCCGGCATGGTGGCCGCGAGGATGAGCTTGCGCACCCGGTGCGGAGCCTGACGGGTCAGCTGCTGGGCGATGGCTCCGCCCAACGAGACACCGAGTACGTCCACCTGGCCCAGCCCCAGCGCGCTGAGCACGCGTAACGCCACCCCGGCTACGGCGGGCATCCGATGCGGGCGTCGCCATCTCGTGGATCCGCCGGTGCCGGGCGCGTCGAAGGTGATGGTCTGGAAACCGCGCGGTACCAGCTCGCGCTCCAGCGGCTCCCACATCTCCAGGTTGCCGCCGAGGCCCATGATGAGCAGCAGCGGGCGCCCGGTGCCCCGCACCGACACCTTGATGTCGAGACCGTCCACGTGCACCACGCGGACGTCGGGCGCCCCCGACTTGGTCGCGTTCGAGTTCACGTGGCGTAGACGTAAGTGCCGGGCGCCGCGGCCAGCACTTCGTGCTTGGCGCTGCCCGCTGTGGTCGGGGGCTTCTTCTCGGGCCCGGAGTGCTCGGTGAGCCACTGGACGAAGTCGGTCCACCAGCTGCCCTTGGTGGGCTCGACCGAGTCCAGGAACTCCTGGGGGTCTTCCGGGAGCACGTCGTCGCTGACCCGGTAACTGGCCTTGGGGTTACCGGGAGGATTGACCAGTGCGGCGATGTGCCCGCTGGTGGACAGCACGAAGCGGGTGTCTCCGCCCAACATGTGCACGCTGCGGTAGCAACTGGCCCACGGGCAGATGTGGTCGGCAATGCCAGCTACGACGTAGGAGTCCACCGATACCTGAGAGAGGTCCACCGGACTGCCCAATGCCTTGGCCTGTCCCGGATGGACCAGTGCGTTGTCCACGCCCAGGTGCAGGAAGTCGGCATGCAGCTCGGCCGTGAGCCGGGTGGTGTCGGCGTTCCAGTACAGGACGTCAAAGGCCGGCGGTTGCTTGCCAAGCAGGTAGTTGTTCACCCAGTAGTTCCACACCAGGTCGCCGGGTCGCAACCACGCGAACACCGAAGCCAGCGAACGTCCGTCGAGGAAGCCGTCCGCCCGGGACTTGGCGGCGGCCGCGCGCACCATCTCGGGGCTGGTCACCGCGGCCATCACCCCGGCCCGCGACTGGTCGAGCAGGGTCACGCCCAACCCGAAACCGGCCAAGCGATGCTCCTGTCCGGTGTGCACCAGATGCCCCAGGGTGAGCGAGGAGATGATGCCGCCCGCGCACAGCGAGAACAGCACGGACTTGTCGGTCGCGCAGATCTCTTCCACGGCATCCATGGCGTCGAGCACCGCCTGCACGTAGGTGTCGAGGCCCCAGCTTGCGTGCTTACGGCTCGGGTTGCGCCAGGACATCATGAACACCTGCTGGCCCGACTTCACGAAGTGCTCCACCATGCTGCGCCCAGGGGCGAGGTCGGCCACGTAGTACTTGTTGATGGTGGGCGGCACCACCAGCAGCGGAGCGGTGCGTACCGCCTCGGTCTGCGGTGCGTACTGGATGAGCTCGAAGACCTCCGTGCGCAGCACCACGGAGCCGGGGGTGACGGCGAGGTCCTGGCCGACGTTGAACGCGGTGGTGTCCACCATGCTCGGTATCCGCGGCTTCACCGCCATGTCCTTGACGAAGTTGCTGGCCCCGCGGGTGTAGTTGCGCCCGCCGGTATCCAGCGCGGCCTTGATGGCAGCCGGGTTGAGGAATGGGTTGTTGCTGGGGCTCAACATCTCGACCAGGTTCTCCGCCACGAAGTTCAGCCGTTCGCGGTCCTTCCAGCGCAGCCCCGCATCCGTCACCAGGTCTTTCGTAGCTTGGCCGGTCACCAGGTAGGTCTGCAGCACGCGCCGCAGCAGGGGATTCTCGGTCCACGCCTCCTCGGCGTAGCGGCGATCTTTCGGGGTCGGGGCGACGGAGGAGAAGCCGATGGCCACCTTGGCGAGATCCCCGGTGGTCTTCGCGGCGCGTTTGGCCACGGTGCGCGGACGCGTCGCCAGTCGGGCGGCCATCCGCAGCCCGGGCATGCCGGGGTTGAACCGGCGCAGCGGCCCGAAGACGGCATCCACCATCAGCGAGTCCAGCGGTGCGGCGACATCGGCGTTCTCCTCGCCCATACCGCGGTCGGGTGCTGGGGTGGGCGCACTGCGCAGGTGGGAACTGTTCTTTGTCGCTTTCGGTGTGGAGCCGCCCTTGACGGCGCGGCGTGGGCGGCGTGCGGACTCGGTAGTCATCGGCGCTCCATCGAGAGATGTGATCCAGGCCATAGTTACTGATCCGAGCCTACGACGGTCGGGTACACGGGGCAGCCCGACCCCCGTCAGGTCGTGCTGAGAACGCAGAGCTTCGGCCCCTCAGGGATGGGGGGTGGCACTGCCAGGGGCGGCGGGGATCCGCCCGGTCTGAGGTGTCATGCCGATTGCCGCGACGCCAGCAAGTGCCGCGACGAGGGCAGTGGCCCACCAGACGCGCTCGAATGCGGTGTGGGCGGCGTGGAAGCCGACCGGGCTGCCAAGCAGGACGACGAGCATGCTGATGCCGAGCCACCGAGGCGGGTGGGAGACCGGCGCAGTGACCCCGGGTTTCGCACCGCCGCTTAGGGCTCAGCGGCCAACTGGGGCGCCGATTGCTGCTGCATCGACGAGCGTGGCGGCGACGGTGCGCGCCGTGCCGGCTGCGTCGGGCTCGTGGTCCATGCGCGCGGAGATGCCTGCTCCGTCGTAGAGCAGGACGAGCTGGCGTGCGAGTGTCTCGGGGTCTGCGGCGCCTGCATCTCGTGCGAGGTCGGTGAACAGGGTCCGCACCCAGGTGCGGTACTGGTCGGTGACCTCCAGGATGGGGCTCTCGGCACTGGCCTCGGCGCTGGCGTTGACGAACGCGCAGCCGTGAAACCCCGACGCGGCGAACGACTCGCCGAGGACGTCGAACACTCCGAGCAGGCGTTCGCGGGGCGAGTCGAACCTGGCGATCTGCTCGGTGATGTGTGCCCTCCGGACCTCGTGGCGGGCGGCGAGATACGCGCGGATCAGTCCGTCCTTGCTGCCGAATGCGCTGTACAGCGTTGCTTTCGCTACCCCGGCCCGCTCGATCACCCGATCGATGCCCACGGTATGCACGCCGTGTTCGTAGAACAGCTCGTTCGCGGCAGCGAGCAGCCGCTCGCGGGCCGATGCCCGCTCGGTGGTCGCCGTGGTCATGATCTGACAGTACCAGACAGGTCTGTCTACTTTGAGGATGCCAGACAGACCTGTCTGGCTAGCGTCAACCGACCGGAAGTTCCGATGTCCTCCGCACTCGCTTTGCCGCGCAGGCGGCTGCCGGCCCGTGTTGCCTTCTACCTCCAGGCGTCGATCGTGGTGTTCTTCCTCGCCGCGTCCAGCGCTCCGACCCCCTGTATGCGCTTTACCAGTCCGAATGGGGGTTCTCGCCGATCACGACGACCGTGGTCTTTGGGGTGTACGCCCTCGCCGTTCTCGCTGCGTTGTTGACCGTCGGGTCGTTGTCGGATCACCTCGGGCGCCGACCGGTGCTGTTCACCGCGATCGCCCTGCAAGCGGTCGCCATGCTGGTGTTCAGCACCGCGGGCGGTGTGTCCGAGCTGCTGGCGGCCCGCGTCATCCAAGGTCTGGCGACGGGGGCCGCCGTCGGGGCGGTGGGCGCGGGGATGCTCGACCTGAACAAAGCCAAGGGCACGTTGGCCAACGCGGCGGCACCGATGCTGGGAACCGCCCTCGGCGGGGTCGCCTCGGGTCTGCTGGTGCAATACCTGCCGGCCCCGGTCCACCTCGTGTACCTGGTGCTGTTCGGGATCTTCCTCCTGCATGGATTCGGCGTCGTCCTGATGTCGGAGACCTCAACCCCAAAACCCGGCGCGCTGGCCTCGTTGCGCCCTCAGCTGGGTGTGCCCCCGGCAGCACGCCGCCCGGCACTGCTGGTGGCCCCGGTGCTGGTGGCGGTGTGGGCGCTGGCCGGCTTCTACGGCTCCGTCGGCCCGGTCGTCGTCCGACTCGTGGTGGGCTCCAACTCGCTGCTGCTCGGTGGACTTGCGCTGTTCGTCCTCGCCGGTAGCGGTGGGTTGACCGTGCTCATGGCGCGCAACGTCCCACCCCGCACGGCGATGCTCCTCGGCACCGTCTCCCTGCTCCTCGGTGTCGGGATTACCTTGCTGGCCATCGACTCCACGTCGACGATCGCGTTCTTCCTCGGCACAGCTCTGGCCGGAGTCGGATTCGGCGCCGGGTTCCAGGGCGCGATTCGTACGATCGTCCCGCTTGCCGCACCACACGAGCGATCCGGGCTGCTCTCCACCGCCTATGTCGCCTCCTACCTCGCCATGGGCCTGCCCGCGGTGATCGGCGGATACCTCGTCGTCCACGCCGGCGGCCTGCTTCCCACCACACGGGAGTACGGCTTGGCCGTCATGGTGCTCGCAGCCGTGGCCCTGCTCGGGGTGGCCCTATCCCGGCGCCAGCAGCATCCAGCCGGCACCACCGTGACTGCGCCCGAGCTCGTCGCGGCATGCGGGGCATGACGCCCGTGGCTCAGCGTGCCCGGGCGACCCGCAGCGCCGCCCCCACCATGGGCACTTGCAGCGGCAGCCGTGCTATCGCCACACCACGCTTCCACCCCGGACCCACGGCCTGGACGGAGTACAGGTTGGCCGGGAAGACGCCGACGAGTACGGCCGCCGCCACCCAACCACCAACACGCCGAGTCGTTGGGTCAGCCAGCATTCCCACGCACACCACCTCGGCTACCCCGCTGAGGTAAACCCAGCCGCGGGCGTTTCCCAGCATGGGAGGGACCAACGGTTCGAACACCTGCGGGCGGACGGCGTGGATCACCGCGGAGCCACCCAGCAGGGCGATCAGTGCCGCGACCGGGCGGGTCTCGGTAGTCAGCTTCATCGAGTTGTGCCCCTCATCGGTTGAAGACCTTGGACCAGCAGGTCGGAGCCGGCCTGGAGCAGCTGCGACAGGTCCAGGGAGTCGTCGGCGAGCCATTGCTCGTAGGCGGCGATGGCCACCCCCAGCGATATCCACGCCACCGAGCGGGGCAGGTGCGCCTCTGCGCCCAATCCGAGACGCGCGGCCACGTGCTCGGCCACCACTCGGCGCCATCCGGCGTACTTCAGTACCGAATGTGCTTGCAGCGCGGGAACCTCGAAGAGGAGCGCCATCCGCCGTCGGTGCCAGGGCGCCTCCTCGGGCGGAAAGGTGTTGAAGTCGACCAGCGCCAGCCCCAGTTCTTCCGCGAGCGGAAGCCCCTGCGGTAGCTCGGCGAGAAAGGTCCGCATTCGAGCGAGCTCGGCGTCGAAATCACCCCAGGGAACATCGTTTTTGGAGGAGAAGTAGCGGAACAGCGTGCGCCGGGAGATGCCTGCCGCCTCGGCGATCTGCTCGACGCTGGTCTCTTCGAACCCGTTGGCCGCGAACAGCGCCAGTCCGGCATGACTGATGGAGGCACGCGTCGTGGACGGACGGCGGCCTACCCGAACGGGTGGTTGCTGCGTTTGCACGGCCATCCCTCTTCCCTTCGGCACCCAGTGCCATTATGGTGCCAGTCACAACGCTGTAGCAACGACCCGACGCAAGGAGAACGCCATGGCCGAGCAGGCCGCCCCGCAGAGCACCGAAGAGCCAATGGTCGAGGAGACTCTGGTCGAAGAGGTCTCCATCGACGGCATGTGCGGCGTGTACTGAGCATGTCCACGCTCGACGCTGCTGGCGTGCTCGACGATGCCTGGCAGGTGCACCCCAAGGTGGCCGTCCGCCCGGAACCGTTCGGTGCGTTGCTGTATCACTTTGGCACCCGGCGGCTGTCGTTTCTGAAGAACCGCACCGTGGTGGGCATCGTGCAGTCCTTGCCCGACTATCCCGATGCCCGCAGTGCCTGCGCAGCGGCGGGTGTGAATGAGTCGGCGATGTCCGCCTACGCCACGGCATTGGCCACCCTGGCCGGCTCGAACATGATCGTCAGGAGAGATGCCGCATGACCGCTACCCTCGACAGCCCCAAGGTAGGGCGCCTGATCGACCAGTTCGAGCTGGGCCTGGACGCCCCCATCTGCCTCACCTGGGAGCTCACCTACGCCTGCAACCTGGCTTGCGTGCACTGCCTGTCCTCCTCCGGCAAGCGGGACCCCCGCGAGCTGAGCACCGAGCAGTGCAAGGCCGTCATCGACGAGCTGCAGCGCATGCAGGTGTTCTACGTCAACATCGGCGGCGGCGAGCCCACCGTACGCAGCGATTTCTGGGAGCTGGTGGACTACGCCACCGCGCACCAGGTAGGCATCAAGTTCTCCACCAACGGCGTCAAGATCGACCGGGCCGTCGCCGCCCGGATCGCGGGCAGCGACTACGTGGATGTCCAAATATCCCTGGACGGTGCCACTGCCGAGGTGAATGACGCTGTCCGCGGGACCGGCTCGTTCGACATGGCCTGCCGCGCACTGCAGAACCTGAGTGACGCCGGGTTCCGCGACGCGAAGATCTCGGTGGTGTGCACCCGGCACAACATCGGTCAGCTCGACCAGTTCAAGGCCTTGGCCGATCGCTTCGGGGCCACCCTACGACTCACCCGGCTCCGGCCGGCCGGGCGCGGTGCGGACGTGTGGAACGAGCTGCACCCCACCATGGCCCAGCAGCGCGAGCTCTACGACTGGCTGGTCGCGCACGGCGAGGGCGTGCTTACCGGCGACTCGTTCTTCCACCTTGCGGCCTTCGGCGATGCCCTACCGGGACTCAACCTGTGTGGGGCCGGGCGGGTGGTGTGTCTGATCGACCCGGTCGGTGACGTCTACGCCTGCCCGTTCGCCATCCATGACGCATTCCTCGCCGGAAACCTGTTGGCGCCCGGTGGATTTCAGGAGGTATGGCAGCACTCGGAGCTGTTCACCGAGCTGCGCTCCCCGCAGACCGGCGGGGCGTGCACCAAGTGTCAGCACTTCGACTCCTGCCGCGGCGGATGCATGGCCGCCAAGTTCTTCACCGGGCTGCCGATGGACGGGCCCGACCCGGAGTGCGTGCAGGGTTACGGCGAGGTGGCGCTGGAGTCGGCCGGCGTGGTGCCCGCGCCCAGCGGCGACCATTCTCATGCCGGGCCCGTCCGCGGACAGGCCCCCAAACCCGTGCCGCTGACCTTGATGGTCCGCCCGCCGGTCAGCTTCTGCGAGGAAAGCCCGCTCGCCGGGATGCACTGACCGCTCACCCACCACCACGTACGGAGAAGACAGACGATGGCACGCAATCCCTGGTTCGAGACGGTGGCCGAGGCGCAGCGTCGGGCGAAGAAACGCCTGCCCAAGAGTGTCTACATGGCCCTGGTTGCCGGCTCCGAGCGCGGACTGACCGTTGACGACAACACTGCGGCGTTCGGCGAGCTCGGGTTCGCTCCACACGTTGTGGGCCTGCAAGACGAGCGATCACTCTCGACGACGGTCCTGGGGCAGCCGATGAGCATGCCGGTGATGATCTCCCCGACCGGGGTACAGGCCGTGCACCCGGACGGCGAGGTGGCCGTGGCTCGGGCCGCGGCCGCCCGCGGGGTCCCGATCGGGCTGAGCAGCTTCGCGTCAAAGCCCATCGAGGAGGTGTGTGCGGTCAACGCGCAGACATTTTTCCAGATGTACTGGGTGGGCAGCCGTGACGTCTTGGTGCAGCGGATGGAGCGGGCGCGCGCGGCCGGCGCCGTCGGGCTCATCATGACCCTGGACTGGTCCTTCTCCAACGGGCGTGACTGGGGCTCCCCGCCCATCCCCGAAAAGGTGGATCTCAAGGCCGCGCTGCAGTTCGCGCCCGAGGTTGCACTGCGCCCGAAGTGGCTGTGGGACTTCGCCCGGTCGGGTCAGATCCCCGACCTCACCACCCCCAACTTGGCCCCGCCCGGCGGTGGGCCCGCGCCGACGTTCTTCGGGGCCTACGGCGAGTGGATGGGCACCGCGCTGCCGACGTGGGAGGACGTGGCCTGGTTGCGTGAGCAGTGGGGCGGGCCGTTCATGCTCAAGGGGGTCATGCGGGTCGACGACGCCAAGCGGGCCGTGGACGCAGGCGTGAGCGCGATCTCGGTGTCCAACCACGGCGGCAACAACCTCGACGGCACCCCGGCGCCGATTCGGGCGCTACCGGTGGTCGCCGAGGCCGTGGGAGACCAGATCGAGGTCTTGCTCGACGGTGGTATCCGCCGCGGCAGCGACGTGGTCAAGGCCGTTGCCCTGGGTGCCCGTGCGGTGATGATCGGGCGCGCCTACCTCTGGGGGCTGTCGGCCAATGGACAGGCCGGGGTGGAGAACGTGCTGGACATCCTGCGCGGCGGCATCGATTCCGCGGTGCTCGGTCTGGGGCACTCGTCGGTGCATGAGCTGACGCCCGAGGACGTCATCGCTCCTGACGGGTTCGTCCGTGCGCTGGGTACCTCCAACGTGCACAGCTGAGCGCCTCGATCGCCAGTCCGCCCTCGGCGCACCCACCGCCTCGCCTTCCAGCAGGACGCGGCCGTGGCGCCCTACGAACGGACGCCGGCCTTTCCGCGCACCACTGCTGGCAGGGGTCACTCGCCTTTCGTGACCCGCTCGGCCGGGCTTACCCGGTTGCGCCTCCCACCGGCGGTGCGACCCTCCGCCGGACAAGAATTGTCGGTGCCCGGCGATACTGTTCGCACATGAGTTCGATCGAGTTGGTCGCCGACACCGACACCGACACCGACCCCGACGCGGACACCGACGCTTCGGTGTCGGTTGCGGTGGTTGCCGCCCTGGGCGACTTGACGCGCGCCGTGGATGTGCTCCAGCAGCACTCCCTCGATGGCCTTCGCGATGAGGACCTCCTCGGCGTGCTCCAGCAGCTGGAGCGGCAGCGGCGGCGGTTGGCGACGGTGGATCACCGGTTGATCACCGAGCTGGAGTGCCGCTCCACCGCGATGAAGTTCCTGGCCCGTGGGACGGCCGGGCTATTGACCGACCTGCTGCACGTGGACACCGCCGAGGCGAAGGCCCGGGTGCAGGCCGCCGCCGTGCTGGGCCGCCGCACCGCCATCACCGGCGAAGCCCTGGACCCGGTGCATCCGGCGACGGCCGCCGCCCAGGCCGCGGGGACGATTTCGGAGCGCCACGCCCGGGTCATCACCGGCACCGTCGGGCACCTGCCGCACAGCCTGGACGCCGACACCACCGCTCGGGCCGAACGCACGTTGGTAAACCAAGCCGAGGGGTTGCGGCCTAGTGAGTTGGGCAAGGTCGCCGACCGGCTGTCCGCCTTCCTGGATCCGGACGGCAGTTTGTCCGATGACACCGACCGCGCCGCCCGCCGAGCCCTGCACATCGGGCGGCAACGCGTCGACGGGATGAGCCCCATCACCGGACTGCTCGATCCCGCCACCCGCGCCCCGGTCGACGCCGCGTTCTCCGCGCTGGCCCGTCCCGTCCGGACGGGGACCTGCCCGACCCACGCAGCCCGGCGCAACGTCACCACGATGCGCTGGCCGCCGTGCGCCGCACCGCCCTGGCGTCGGACACCCTGCCGTCCAACCGCGGGGTGTCGGCCACCGTGGTGCTCACCATGTCGGTGACGGATGTGGAGAAAGCGGCGGGGGTGGCCACCACGGCCACCGGCGGTGTTGTGCCCATCCGCGACGCCCTGGCCATGGCCGCCGACGCGCATCCAATGCTGTGCCTGTTCGACACCGACGGCCAACCCCTGCACCTGGGCCGCGGTGCCCGACTCGCCTCAACGGCGCAACGCCTCGCCCTGTACGCCCGCGACCGGGGTTGCACCCGCCCGGGCTGCGACATTCCTCCGCAATGGTGTGAGGTGCACCATCTGGACGACTATCAGTACGGCGGGCACACCGACGTCGACCGCATGTGTCTGGCCTGCACATTCGATCACCACCTGATCACTGACGAAGGCTTCACCGTCCGCATGGGCCCCGCAGCCCGCGTCGAATGGATCGCCCCGCGACACTTGGCCCCCGACCAGACACCCCGGATCAACACCATCCACCACGCACCCGACCTCACCGACCCAGATCCTCCGTGACGGTGCGACCTGCGGTGGCACACTGGCGGCGTGACTGCACTCCGCGCCGCCTTCGGCGCCGTGCTGGTGCTGCTGTTATCCGGATGCGGTGGCGCGTCTACGCCGTCGGCCCCCACCGTCACCGCAGCGGATTCCACCTTTGTCCGGCACATGCTCCCTCATCATCAACGGGCGATCGCCGTCGGCGCACTCGCGGCACAGCAGGGGAGCGACGCCGATGGCTACATCGACGACGCCGCGCTCACGCGACTGCTGACGGAGGTAGGCACGGTGTTCGACCGCGACGTCCTCCTGCTCTCCGCGCGCCGCGAAATCGGCGCCGCCAGCATGGCCCGGACCGAGCTGGCCGCCGGCACGTATCCCCCGGCGCGCACTTTGGCGCAGGCCATCAGCGGAGCACCCCAGAGCGAGATCCCCGAGCTACAGGCCCTCGCCGCAGGCCTTCCCTCCTGAGCGCTCAGCCGGCTTGAGCGGTCAGCCGGCTTGAGCGGTCAGCGGGCCAGCGGTCAGCCGGCGACGGCGAGTTCCTCGGCACGATCGGGGACGGGTGTCCGTACTGGAGCGGCGAAGAACACGACGGCCACAAGTCCGACCACCAGCACAGCAGCGGGAAGCAACAGCGACTGCCCCATCGCGGAGCTGTAGCCGTCGGAGAAGCTGGGTGTACCAGGAGCCGAGTGCACTGTGGCCGCTAGCCGCGACTGCATCAGCACCCCGATGGCCGCGCTCCCAAGCACGGCGCCGAGTTGCCGTGTCGTGTTGTACACGCCTGATCCGGCGCCGGCCTGGTGCATCGGCAGGTTTCTCGTCGCGGTCGCCGAGACGGGTGACCAGATGCAGGCGTTGGCCACCCCCATGAGGGAGATCGGCAGCAATAGCTTCCAGATGGCCACCCCCGGGGTCATCTCCGCGCTCAGCCAGACCAACGCGATAGCCAGCGACGCGAACCCGAATCCGGCGATGTACCGAGGGTGCATGCGGTCCACGAGCTTGCCCACCGGAGGGGCGAGCACCCCGGTGAACACGGCCAGTGGCACCAGCAGCAGCGCGGCGCGGGCCGGCGTCAGGTGCAGCACGTCCTGGGCGTAGAGCATCAACGGCAGCGCCATGGCGATGATGGCGAAGCCCATTGCGCTGATGGCGATGTTCGCGAGCGAGAAGTTGCGGTCCCGGAAAAGGCCGAGCGGCAGTAGCGGCTCGTTGCGGTTGCGCGACTGCCACCAGATGAACACCGCGATGATCACCAGGCCGGCCGCGATCAACGACCACACCCCACTGCCCCAGTCGTACTTCTGTCCTTCCTCGATGCCGAACACCACGCAAAACAGACCGGCGCCACTCAGCGCGATGCCTGGGATGTCGAAACGATGCGAATGGGTCGGCAGCGTGGGCACCCACTTCCACGCCACGGCGAGCGCGATGATGCCGACGGGCAGGTTGATGAAGAAGATCCACTCCCATCCCAGTGCGTCCACCAGTACCCCACCGAGGACGGGTCCCACGAGCGTTGCCACCCCGGCCACCGCGCCCCACACGCCCATGGCGGTACCGCGCTGGGCCGCGGGGAACACGCGGGTGATCACGGTCATCGTCTGCGGGGTGATCAGCGCGGCGCCGAGCCCCTGGAACACCCGCGCGATGATCAACCCGTCGATGGAGCCGGTCAGCCCGCACCAAACGGACGCTCCGGTGAAAACCACGAGTCCCAGCAGGTACACGTTCTTGGGGCCGAACTGATCCCCGAGGCGCCCGGTGATGAGCAGGGGCACGGCGTAGGCCAGCAGGTAGGCGCTGGTGACCCACACCGCGCCGTTGATGTCGGTGTGCAGGCCGGTGATGATGGCCGGGGTGGCCACCGACACGATGGTGCTGTCCACCAGGATCATGAAGAACCCCAGGCACAGCGCCCACAGCGCCGGCCACTGCCGCGCGACCTGATTGTCCGGTGCTGCGGTCATTGTGCGACTTCTTTCTTCGGGGTGTTGTCCTGCCAGGTGATTCTTTTCGCTCGCAGATCGGCGATCAGTCCGCGCAACCAGGCGATCTCCGCGGTCCACATCGCCTGGGTGTAGCCGATGTCCAGCCAGTACCGCGCGGCAACCTTGCGCGCGCGGACCTCAGCCATTGACGCCGCTGACTCGGCGACGTTGTCCTCGAGCGCCCGGACCCGGGTGCACAGGTGCTCGAGCACCAAGGCCAGCGGCAGCCTGTGCGCGTCAGTGATGCCCAGCGTGAAGAGCGGGTACTCGTTCAACGGGACGGCGAGCAGCTCCGCCAACCGGGCCTCGTGTTGCTCCCGTCCGGCGGCGGTGATCTGGTACGTGGTGCGCTCGGGGCGGTTGCCCTCGCGAGCGGTCCCGGTGGCGCGTGCCAACCTGTCCGCGGCCAAGCGATCTACCGTGTGGTAGAGCGAACCGCGGTGGATTTTCACCACGCGGTCTTCGTGGCGCTCCATCAACAGCTGGTACATCTCATAGGGATGCATCGGCCGCTCGCTGAGCAGCGACAGTACGGAGACGCCCAGCGGCGACAGTGGCGCAGCGTTCGGCACGACCGTCACCTCCCAATGGTCCACGTCGAATAGTCCGCGCGGAACATTAGCACAGACGGCGTCCTGTTAAGACACGGCTCGCGTGACCGCAGCGCGGCGTGGGGCACGGGGCACGCACGCGCGGTCCACAATGGGCACGGTGCCGAGAGTCCCCCGGGAACGCCGTCGGGCAGGACATCCTTGGCCATCTGGGTGATCGTGTCGCTCATGTGCTGCCCGTACTGGCTGACCGACCCGTAGGTGAGGATCACCACGGCATAGCGGTTGCCGTCCACGTAGCCGGTCGAGTTGTAGTTGGAGCCGGGGCCGAGCCCGGTCATCCAGCCCTGCTTGACCGACCAGTCCTGCGAGGCCGACGGGATGCCGAAGAACTGGTCGGTGCCGTCGGTGCCTTCGCGGGTGGTGTTGGACATGGCGTTGGACAGCCACGGCCACACCGCGGGGTCGGCCTTCAGCTTGGCGTAGAGATGCACAAGCCCGTCCGCGGTGATCTTCGTTTCGCCCCATTGGCCGGTGTCCGCAGGAGGGCTACCCACGTTGGTGATGCCATAGTGGTCGGCGATGGTGGTGATGACGGCATCGCCGCCGACGAGTCCGTACAAGGTGTCGGTGGCGTCGTCATCGGATGCGGTGATCATCTGGTTGGCGGTGCTTGCGGTGTCCCCGGTCATCTGGTTGGTGAGCAGCAGGTCAGCGGCGACGAACACCTTCATCACGCTGGCGGAGCTGTACTCCGCATCCGCGTCCCCGGCTGAGCTGTATGCGCCGGTCTCCGTGTCATACACGGCGACCGCGGCCTGCTCGCCTCTCGCGTCGGCGTAGGCCACTGCCTGGTTGAGTCCTGCGCTCGCCGCGCAGGTGGTGGGCGCGGGGGGCGTGGACATCGGGGTCGACGTGGTCGACGGTGTTGGGGTCGGGGTCGCGCTCGGACGTGCGATGGGCATGATGATCCTGTTGGCGGTCACGGTGTCAGCGCCGCGGGGCCCGGTGATCGCCACCGTCGTTCCGACGGTGAACTGGGCGCGGTCGGCGGGCGCCTGCCCGGTGCCGAACACTGTCTGTGCCGTCAGCGTCACGGCGATCTTCGACCCGTCGGTCGCCGTCAGACTCCACGTGTCGCCTTTGATGGCGGTGATCTCCCCGCGGACGCTGGGGGAGCTGTGGTGCGCCACGGACGTGCTGGTTGGCGGAGGCGCAGCTCGCGCGGTGGCGGCCTGTGCGGTGGAGCGCGTGAGCACGGCGCCCTCCCGGCCCGCGGCGACGGCCAGCACCAGCAGCGCAGCGACCAGCACGGCTTTCGCCACCGACTGCGCCCGCATCACTATGTCCTCCGTCGCCGACACCGACCAAGCCCGTTGCTCCCCGGTGGACGTGAGGCTAAGCAACTACCTTGTGGGCTCCCTGTGCCAAGTCTGGGAACTCTCTGTGCGTGGCGGGGGTGGGCTCAGCTCCGATCGGCCTCGTCGACGGCCTGGGCCCGGATGGAGTCGAGCACCACCTCCGCGGCCGGTGTGGGGTCCGCCCGCCCACGCCGGTAGACCACGGACAGGATGCGGGTCCCTGGCTGCAGAATTCCCGTCGTGGTCCGGACTCCCGGGTGCGGCAGGTAGGACAACGCCAGGTCGGCGACCACGGCAGCTCCGAGCCCGGCTCCGACCAACGCCAACATCGCCGATGACTCGGTGCAGGTGTGCTGGCAGTCTGCGGTGATCCCCGCGTCGGCGCACAGCTGATCCAGGGCATGGCGCGCGGACAATCCCGCGGTGGCCGCCACCCACGGGCCGTGCAGCACCCGCTCGGGGTCGTCGGGCAGCGACCACGATGCGGGAACCACAACCCGGTAGGAATCGCGCAGCAGGCCTTCCACGACGACGCCGGCTGCGGTGCGCTGAGCCAGGTCGGGGTTGCGCTCCACGAGGAGCAGGTCGAGTCGGCCGGCGCGGAGCATCGCCATGCCGCTGCGTTCGTCGGATTCGATGACGTGCGGGGTGATCGCCGGGTGTGACACCGACAGGGCAGCGATCGCGGGCGCTACGAGCCGCCGCAGCACGGTGTCGAAACCCCCGATGCGGACCGGCCCACTGGTGCGGCCTCGCAACGTGGTGAGCTCCCGCTCCGCGTCGGCCAATACCTCCGCGAGCCGGTCGGCGTGATCGGCGAGGGTGAGGCCGGCAGCGGTCAACTCGAGGCTGCGACCGCCGCCGCGCCGGGAGCGATCCACCAGGGGCAAACCGGTCTCCGCCTCCAGGCGCATCAGGTGCTGGGAGACGCCTGACGGGGTGAGGTGCAGGGCACGGCTGGCGGTCAGCACCCCGCCGGCGCGACGTACCGCCCGCAGTACCAACAGGCGACGCGGATCGATTGGCATTCACTCATACTGCACCTAAGCTGCATGATAAGTCGCTTCCGTTGCACTACGGTTCCGCGCAGGATGGGCGTTGTGAACATCAATCTCCACCTGCTCCTGTCCCTCTTCGGCTACCTCGGCGCCGTGTTGTTGCTCGGTAGCTTCGCTGCCACCTCGAGGGGACGAATGTCCACCGGTAGCAGGCGCTACCACCTTGCGAACCTCGTTGGTGGAGCGGCACTTCTGGTGAGTTGCGTGGCCCAGGCCGCGTGGCCGTCCGTCGGAGTGAACCTGGCGTGGATGGCCATCAGCCTGTTGACCTTGGCCCAGGCGGCGCACGTGCGGGCAGGCGCTGGCCGGCACGCCACCGCTGCGCATCAGCTCGCGGCCGATCCGGAGCGGAGCCTGCAACACGTCGCCTAGCGCCGGGGCCGAGAGGTACTTCACGGTCGTGCCACCTTGCACGGAGCGACCGTGAAGTACCTCTCGTACCGTTGACCCGTGCCCGCTGCCCCGCTTCCCTTGCGCAACGGTCTCAACCCGACGCGCCTGCGCCTGCCCGCTGACGGACCATGGAGCACCGTCTTGGACTACTTGAACCAGCGGTTCCCCGACGACCGGGCGCGGCTGGCCGAGAAGGCCGCCGCGGGCGAGATCGTGGACGGCGCGGGGGAGTGCGTCGGCCGCTTCATCCCGGGCTCGTTCGTATACCTCTACCGCGATCCGGCGGCGGAAGCTCCGGTGCCCTTTGGCATTCCGATCCTGCACCGGGACGAGAACCTGCTGGTGGTGGACAAGCCGCACTTCGTCGCCAGCACGCCGCGCGGCATCCACGTCACCGAGTCGGCGCTGGTCCGCCTGCGCTGCGCGCTCGAGCTGCCCGAGCTCAGCCCCGTGCACCGACTGGACCGGCTGACGGCGGGGGTGTTGGTGTTCACGGTGCGGGCGCAGGTGCGGGGGGCGTACCAGCGGCTGTTCGACGAGCGGGGCGTGCGCAAGGAGTACGAGGCGACGGCGCCGTACGACCCCACGTTGGCCTTCCCACGGACGGTGCGCAGCCGCATCATCAAGGAGCGGGGTGTGCTGGCCGCCCGTCAGGTCCCCGGCGCGGCGAACAGCGAGACCTTTATCGAGCTGGTGGGGAAGCGGAACGGTGCGGCCGACTACGGCTTGGTGCCGAGGACCGGCAAGACCCACCAGCTTCGGGTGCACATGAACGCGCTCGGCGTGCCCATCGTGAACGACAATTTATTTCCGTGCCTGCACGATGTGGCAGTGGACGACTACTCCGCGCCGCTGCAGCTGCTCGCGCGGTCCCTCGCCTTCCGCGACCCCTTCAGCGGAGCCGACCGGCGCTTTGTGAGCGAACGCCAGTTGGGCACCGTCTTGTTCGGCGAGTGAACTAAACGGTGCCCAACCGGGTGCAGCTACCGTGGTCGGCGTGTTGACGCAGGAGCCCAAACCCGCCCCGGTCTCTCGCCCCGCAACGACGGCGCTCGCCGGATCCACCTGGCCTGAGGTCCGTGCTGATGCGCTCCTCGTCATTCCGGTCGGCGCCGTGGAGCAACACGGACCGCATCTGCCGCTGGACACCGACACCCGGGTGGCCTGCGCTGTGGCGCAGCAGATTCCCGCCGCAGTGGTCGGCCCGGCCCTGTGCTACGGCGCCAGCGGGGAGCATGAAGGTTTCCCGGGGACGGTGTCGCTGGGGGCGGAGGCGCTGCACGCGGTTCTCGTCGAGCTCGGTCGCTCGGCGTGCCGCTGGGCGGCGCGATTGGCGTTCGTCAATGGGCACGGCGGCAACGCGCCCACGCTGGCTCGTGCCGTGCAGCTGCTGCGTTCGGAGGGGCGTGATGTGGCGTGGTGGCCCTGCGCAGTGCCCGGCACCTCGACCCACCCGCCGGATGCGCACGCGGGACGGACCGAGACCTCGCTGCTGCTGCACCTGGACCCGGCCGCCGTACGGTGGGAGCTCGCGGTGGCTGGTGAGATCCGCCCTGTGGCGGAGCTGATGCCGGAGCTGCGTGCGCACGGGGTCCGAGCGGTGAGTCCGAACGGCGTGCTCGGCGATCCCATGGAATCTACTGCGGCAGAAGGAGAGCGACTGATGACGGAGCTCGTGGCTCGCGCAGCGGGTGCGGTCGCCGCGTGGCGGCCGAGCTCGACGGGGATGCTGGCATGACCCGGGTAGCCGTGGTCACGGGGGCCGCTCGGGGCATCGGTGCCGCTGTGGTGCACCGTCTCGCGGTCGACGGTTGGCAGGTGAGCGCGGTGGATGCCTGCGCCGACAATCCCGCCGTGCCCTACGCACTCGCCACCGAGAGCCAGCTGGACGCGCTCGCGGCCGCCCACCCGGGCTCGGTGCGGGCCCGGGTCGCCGACGTCCGCGACAGCGCGGCGTTGGCCGCCGTCGTGGAGTCCACGGTGGAAGAGCATGGCGGTTTGGATGCGGCGGTGGCCTGTGCCGCAGTAATTGCCGGCGGCCAACCACTCTGGGAGACGACGGATGCCAGCTGGGATGCGTTGTTCGACGTGGACGTGCGCGGGGTGTGGAACCTTGCCCGCGCCGCGGTGCCCGCCCTGCTTGCCCGCCCGCAACCGCGGCAGGGTCGCTTTGTTGCGGTTGCCTCGGCCGCCGCGCACCGCGGGCTGTACCACCTCGCGGCTTACGGCGCGGCCAAGCACGCGGTCGACGGTCTCGTCCGCGGGCTGGCCGCTGATCTGCGCGGCACCGGCATCACCGCGAGCTCGGTCTCGCCCGGCTCCACCCGCACGGACATGCTGTCCGCCACCGCGGCGCTGTACGGCATCGACGACGTCGAGCATTTTGCTGCCGCCCAACAACTGGAGCGGCTGCTGGAACCGGAGGAGGTCGCGGCCAGCATCGCGTGGTTGTGCTCGGCCGACTCCAGCGCGATGACCGGCAGCGCGATCCGGGTCGATGGCGGGTTCACGGTGTGACACCGCAGCTGCCACTGGAGTTTGCCGTCATGCTCGATTCGACCACCCGTCGGTTGGCCGGGGATGCGGCGTTACTCGGAGGATCGCCGCTGCGCCTGCTGCGGCTTCGCCCGGCGGCCAGAGGGCTGCTGGCAGAGCAGCCGCTGCGGGTACGCGACGGCCGTAGTGCAAGCGTGGCTCGGAGCCTGCTCGACGCCGGAGTCGCCCACCCGCGGCCCGTCGATGGCCCGACGCCCGCAGAAGTCACCGTGGTCATCCCGGTGCGCGACAATCCAGTGGGTGTCTCGCGGCTGCTCTCCGCGCTGGGCGCCGCCGCGCAGGTGATCGTGGTCGACGACGGATCGACTCGACCCGATGCGGTGCGCACCGTGACCACCGAGCACGGTGCGCGCCTGCTGCGTCATCCGGTCAGCCGAGGCCCGGCGGCCGCGCGCAACACCGGCTTGGCTGCGGTCAGTACTGCTTTCGTCGCATTTCTGGACTCAGACGTGGTGCCCGCACCAGGGTGGTTGTCGGTGTTGTTGGCGCACCTGAGCGACCCCGCGGTGGGCCTGGTCGCACCACGGGTCGTCGCCCTGCCCGGTGCACAGGGGTGGATCGCCCGATACGAGACCGTGCGTTCCTCCTTGGACCTCGGTACGCGGGAGGCGGCAGTAGTGCCCCGCTCGCGCGTCGCCTACGTGCCCAGCGCGGCGATGCTCATCCGGGTGTCTGCCCTAGGCGAGGCCGGTTTCGACGAAGACATGCACGTGGCCGAAGACGTGGATCTCTGCTGGCGCCTGTACGCCCGAGGGTGGCGGTTGCGCTACGAGCCCGCAGCCACGGTAGCGCATCAGCACCGGACCGAGGCGTGGAAGTGGTTGGCGCGCAAAAGCTTCTACGGACGGGGCGCGGCACCATTGGCCGCTCGGCATTCCGGGCAGGTGGCACCGCTGGTCCTGGCGCCGTGGACCGCCGCGGTGTGCGTGCTCGCGCTCAGCGGCAGACGCTCCGGATTGCTCGCCGCTGCGTTGCTTGCCGGCGGGTCGATCTGGCGCCTTGCCCGCACGTTGAGCGGACTCGAGCAGTCCCTCGCGGTCGCGGTGGAGTTGGGCGCACGGGGGGTTGTCGGTACCGCCTGGCAGCTGGCTTCCGCGGCACACCGCTCGTACTGGCCGCTGACCTTGCTGATCGCGTCGGGGTCACGGCGGGCCCGGCGCATCGTCTTGGTCGCCGGGGTGCTGGAGGGTCTGTCCGACTGGACGCACCACCGCGCCGCAGGCGGACTCGGCCCGGTTCGATACCTCATTGCCAAGCGGCTCGACGACCTCGCCTACGGGAGTGGGCTGTGGTGGGGCGCGGCGCACGCACGGAGCTGGGCGGCGCTGGTGCCTGCGATGGTTGGCTGAGCACGATTAGCGTAGAGCCATGACAGGCGGAGATCCGGTGTGCTGGTTGAGCGAGGTCTGCGCAGACTGCGGGCGGATCAGAGAGGAATTCGGCCTCGAGTTCTGCGCTAACTGCGGGCACCGCTGGGGCGAGGATCCACCGCCACCCCGTGACCGGGATGAGGCGGGCCGCGCGCGCAATGCGCGTCCCCGCGACGGTCTGGGCCGTCCGTTGCCGTATGGGGCCGCGGGGGTTCAACGCGCACCCGAGGGCGTGCGCCGCACTCCCGAGGAAACACTGAGCGAAGCGCAGCGTCTGCTCGACGTCGGCATGCCCTTTCACGCCCACGAGGTGCTCGAAGATGCGTGGAAGCTGGCCCAGGACCCCGAGCGTGCCCTGTGGCGCGGGCTCGCTCAGCTCGCCGTCGGGCTCACGCACGTCCTGCGGGGCAACGCCACCGGTGCCACCGCGTTGCTGCGACGCGGGGCGAGCACCCTGGAGCCGTTCCGCCTCAGCGCTCCGCATCGGGTGGATGCCGAGAGGCTGGTGCAGTGGGCGCACCACCTGGTGGCCGACGTCGAGACGGCCGGTGGGAAGTCGGCAGCGGTTATGGCGCCGCGGCTGCGTACTCGCCAATAAGGCAGCGCCTCTGCGATGATCACTGCAGTTCACCGGGTTGAGCGCCCCAATATTGGCGTGAGCAGCGCGGGGCGGCCGAGACGAGGTGTCGCGGGTGGAGGCGGAGCGGCGAGAGCAGCCAGTGTCGATCGATGGTGATCGGCTCCGCGAGCTGCTGGATGCGCTCATCGACAGCACCAACAATCCCAGCACCGCGCTCGACATTCTCGTCGCCAAGCTGGCGGCCTTGTTCGACTGCGCAGTGGCGACCATTGACCTCGTCGGCGCGGTTCCAGGCGTTGGGCTCGCTCAACTGCGCGTCGGGCTGGGCGACGCGACTGTCGATGCACCCGTCGACCCGGACGGCGTGCGGACCGCGGTCGAGACGAATTTGCCCGTGCTGCTCGACCCAAACCGCCCGATGCCGCCGCTGCTCGCCGAGCGCGGCGTGCGCGCCGGGGTCTGTCTGCCGTTCGCCGACACACGCTCGGTGCTCTCGGTCTACCGGACGAGCGAACGAGCCTTCAGTCCGAGCGAAGTAACCCTGATCTACCTGATGGGGCACTACCTCAACGCGTTGCTGCGCCGGGTGCAGCGGTTGAGCCAGCTTGCTCAGCTAGCGGAGCACAGCCTGCAGATCGGCGCGTGTCGTAGTGAACCGGAGGTGTTCGAGCGAGCCGTGGACGGCGTGCGGAGGCTTCTGCATGCGGACGCGTCCGCCGTGGCGGGCGTCACCGGCGAGGTCGTCCGCTTCACGGTGCAACGGGGCCTGACCGCGACCGTCGCTGCTTGGCAAGGCAGCCTCGACCCGATCATCGCATCCGCGGTCCGGAATCGAAACGTTGTGCGCGTGAGAGACATTCGCGCCGGCTATCCCGAGCGCTCCGAGTGGCCGATCCGCGCGTCCATGATCGCGCCGTTGGAGGTCGATGGCGTAGTGGTGGCACTGCTCGGCGCGCACCGCTACAGCGATATCGAGTTCACCGCCGATGACGAAGACGTCCTCACCCTGCTCGCCGGGCAGGTGGCCTCAGCCATCGCCAACGCACGACTGGTGGCGACGGTGGAGCGTCGCCGCTACACCGCGGACATCCTGCGGGACGTGTCGGCCTCGTTGAACGCCAGTCTGAGTGCCGCGGTGGTGGCAGGCCGGTTCTGCGCCGCTGCCCTCGAACACTCCGACGCCGCGCGCGTGGCCCTGCTGCTGTTCGACGAGGACGGCAACCGACTGGTGCCCACCTCCTCTGAACCGGCCGACGACGAGCACAGCCTGCTACGACTCTGGAAACCGGCGCACACCCTCGGGATCGGTGACATCAGTTTTATTGCCGAAGCCCTACGAGAGCGGAACACCGTGGTACACCGCGAGGGGACGGAGGACGAGCCGTCGGCCTGGCTCATGGCCGAACCCCTCGCAATGCACGACCACGTGGTGGGGGTCCTGCTCCTCGAGTGGGTCACGGAAAGCCGTCCGCCCCGACCCCGGCTGCTGCGGCCTGTCAGCGAGATCGCCGTCCGTGCGCTGGAGCAGGCCCGAGTCTTCGAGCGCGCCGAGCGCAGTGGACTCCAGCTGGCGGCGCTGCACGACGTTGCGATGGCGACCAACAACGACAATGACGTCGCGTCCACCCTGGACCGGGTCGTCGAGTCGACGCGTCAGCTCACCGGCGCACAGGTTGCCCGTATCGGCCTCGTCGACGACAACGCCGAAAGCTTCACCAACGTGGCGATCGCGGGTGACAGCCCGATCCTCCGAGGCGCGCAGGGGTCGATGAGCCACAGTGTGGGCGCCTGGTCGATCGGGCATGGGCAGACGGTATGGATGCCGGACACCGCCGGTGGGGTCAGCGCACCGCTGGAGGCGGCTACGTGGATTCATGACCACTCGCCCGGATGCGCCGTGGCCGTCCCGATGCGGGGCCGCGGCGGGGTCGCCCTCGGCTTTCTCACCCTGCGCCACCCCGAGCCGTACGTCCTGACGCGCTCCTGTATCCCCATTCTGGAGCGGTTCGCGACCGAGGCGGCCCTCGCCGTGGAAAATCACCGGGAGTTCGACGCCCGCCAATCGCTGGAGCGGCGACTGCGTCAGCAGGCCACCCATGACCCACTGACCGGACTGATCAACCGTCCGCGGTTGCTGCAACTGATCGGCGAGGCGCTCGGCTACGCCGCACGCGGGCGGGCGACCTCCGCTCCCGCGGTGCTCTTCCTGGATCTCGATCGCTTCAAGACCGTGAACGACAGCCTCGGTCACGCCGCAGGCGACGAGCTGCTCAACGCGGTCGGCGAGCGGTTGCGCGAGGCGGTCCGGCCCGGTGACGTGGTCGGGCGCCTCGGTGGGGACGAGTTCGTGGTGTTGCTGGAGCGGTTGCCCCGAAGCCGAGCAGCCGTCGAGGCCGAGCTTGTGGCCGAGGGGATCCTGTTGGCGCTCACCGAGCCGATTCTCGTCCGCGGACGCCCGCTGGTCGTCTCGGCCAGCATCGGGCTGACGGTGGCCAGCGGCGACCTCCGCGATGCCAACGACCTGCTGCGCGACGCCGACATCGCGATGTACCGGGCCAAGGCTGCCGGGAAGTCGCAAGTGGTCGCGTTCGAGCCGTCGATGAGCGTCGCGGGACTGTTGGACATGGAGAGCGACCTGCGCCGTGCCCTCGATGAGGGCGGCCTGCAGGTCTACTACCAACCGATCGTCGAGCTCGATACGGGCAGGGTGCGTGGTGTCGAGGCGCTCACCCGTTGGCACCACCCGACGCTCGGGGCCGTACCGCCCACCGACTTCATCGCCCTGGCCGAGGAGATCGGTCTCGTACGCAGGCTGGACCAGTGGGTGCTGGACACGGCCCTGCACGACCTGCATCAGCTACACGCACGCTGGCCGGAGCTGGCATTGAACGTCAACGTCTCCGCCGTGCACCTGCACGAGCGTGCGCTTCCCGGCCGCATTGCGGACAGCCTGCAGAGTCTCTCGGTGCGCCCGGAGCTGCTCACCGTGGAGATCACCGAGACCGCGGCGATGTGGGATCCCACCCGCACCATGGACAGCCTCGTCGCGCTGGGTGAGATGGGAATCGGGGTGGTGCTCGACGACTTCGGCACCGGGTACTCCAACTTCGGCCAGCTCAAGCGATTTCCGTTGCGCGGGTTGAAGATCGACCGTTCATTTGTTGAGCATCTCGACAGCGACCCGCAGGATGAAGCGATCGTAGCGGCCCTCATCACGCTCAGCACGTCGCTCGGACTCGGGGTGATCGCCGAGGGGGTGGAGACTCGGCAGCAGCAGCAACACTTGCTCGCCCTCGGCTGTCGACGCGCCCAGGGGTACCTGTTCTCCGCCGCGCTGCCGGTGACGGAACTGGCAGAGTTGTTGGCCGCGCAGCATTGACTTCCCTGTGTGAAACGTACTTGCAACCGTTGCCGAGGATCGGACATTCGACCACACTTGATCTTGTGACCCGGATCACCGGATGGTGCGGCGTCATACCAGCCAGTAACCAGCGAGGAGTGCTCGGATGAAGACCAAAGCGGCAGTGGTACACGAGATCGGCAAGCCGATCGACATCGTCGAGCTGGACCTGGACGGGCCCAAGGACGGCGAGGTCCTCATCCGTTACACCCACGCCGGGTTGTGCCACTCCGACGTGCACATCCAGCACGGCGATCTGCCGGGGCGGCTACCCATGGTGCTCGGCCACGAGGGCGCGGGCATCATCGAGGAGGTCGGTCCCGGCGTGACCCGCGTGAAGGCGGGTGACCACGTGGTGTGTTCGTTCATCCCCAACTGCGGTGTCTGCCACTGGTGCGCCACCGGGCAGCAGTCGATCTGCGACATGGGCGCCACCATCCTGGAGGGTTACCTGCCCGGCGAGCGTTTCCCGTTCACGGGCCCCAAGGGCAACTACGGTGGTATGTGCATGCTCGGCACGTTCAGCCAGTACGGCACCATCCACCAGAACTCCGTGGTCAAGGTGGACGACGACCTACCGCTGGACAAAGCCGTGCTCGTCGGTTGCGGGGTGCCCACCGGTTGGGGCTCGGCGGTCAACACGGCCAACGTGCGACCCGGGGACACCGTCGTCGTTTTCGGGATCGGCGGCATCGGTATCAATGCCGTGCAGGGCGCGCGCTACGCCGGTGCCAAGAACCTCATCGCGGTGGATCCCCTGGAGAACAAGCGGGAGAAGGCCATGGAGCTCGGAGCCACGCATGCGGTGGCCACCGGCGAGGAGGCCCAGCAGCTCGCGGTCGACCTCACCCGCGGTGTCGGGGCGAACAGCGCGATCGTCACGGTCGGCGTGGTCAAGCAGGAAGTGGTGACCGAGGCGTTCAACGCCATCGGCAAGGGCGGCGTCGTGGTGCTGACCGGCCTGAACAAGCTGGACATCAACAACGTGCAGCTGCCCGGCTCGGTGATGACGCTGTACCGCAAGTCCGTGAAGGGCAGCCTGTTCGGTGACTGCAACCCCACCACCGACATCCCCAAGATCCTGGGCCTTTACCAGAGCGGGGACCTCAAGTTGGACGAGATCATCACCAAGACCTACACCCTGGACCAGGTGAACGAAGGCTACGAGGACCTGCTCAACGGCAAGAACGTCCGCGGCGTGATCATTCACGAACACGCGTGACCCGCTCACTCGCGCCGGCGGCTGGAGTTGTCGGCCGCCGGCGCGAGGTCGAGTTGTTGCGCGCCGCCCTCGACTGCGGGGCGCACGTACTGCTCGAAGGTCCGCCGGGCACCGGCAAGACCACGCTGCTCCGCTCGGTGGCCGCGGCAGGTACCGTCCCGTTCGTCTTCGTCGAGGGCAACGCCGAGCTGACGCCGGGGCGGCTGGTCGGGCACTTTGATCCGGCCCAGGTCCTCACCGACGGCTACAGCCCCGACGTCTTCGTCGACGGGCCGCTGGTACAGGCGCTGCGCACCGGCGCCCTGCTCTACGTGGAAGAGGCCAACCGGGTACCCGAGGAGACCCTCAACGTGCTCATCACGGTGATGAGCGAGGCCGAGCTGCACGTGCCGCGACTGGGTAGAGTTTCTGCGGCGCAAGGCTTTCGGCTGGTCGCCGCGATGAACCCCTTCGACGCGGTTGGCACCGCCAGGATCTCAGCCGCGGTGTACGACCGGTGCTGCCGTATCACCATGGGCTACCAGTCCGCCGACGACGAGGCCGATATCGTGGCGCTACGGGCGCCAGCAGTGGCGCCGGAATGGCTCGCGCGGGTGGTCGACCTGGTGCGCCGCACCCGGGAGCATGCCGACATCCGGGTCGGTTCGTCGGTGCGCGGATCGATTGACCTGGTCCGGCTCGCGGTCTCCCTCGGGTCGCTGCGCCAGATGGAGGCCACGGCGTGGCGCGTCGGTCTGGACGCTGCGCTGGTGTCATTGTCCGGCCGGGTACGACTGCACGAATCGTGCTCGCGTGGCCCGGAAGAAGTGGTGCGGGAACTGTATGAGGCGGTGTTCGGCGCCGAGCCGGCCGATGCCGAGCCCAGTGAATCCACTGAGGACGGTGGTGCCCCGGGGGGAGCGTGAGCCCGCCCAGCGCGGGCGCCGAACCTCCGCCGCAGCGCTCGCGCGGGCCGCAGCAACGCACGACACCGCGCACGCAGTTGGCCCGACATCCGCAGTTCGCTCAGGTGTCGCCCGAGGTGGGGGAGCTGGACGAGGAGGCCTTCGACGCGGCCGTGGGTGCCGATCCGGATGCGGCACTGACCCTGCTCGCCGACATGGCCTCCGCGACCGACGAACGCCTACGGGCCGCGGCTCGGCGGCTGGCCGCGCGCATCGTGTTGGACCGGACGCGTACCGGGGTCGCCAGGAGCCGCGGCACCCGTCGCCTACGCCGGGTGTCCGCGGATCGGGGCGGTGATCTCGACCTGGACGCGTCCATGGAGGCGGTCCAGGAAGCCCGTGCGCAGGGCCGTCGGCCCGCGTTGGACGAGTTGACCGCGCGGGACTGGGGCCGCCCCGAGCTGGCCTTGTGCCTGGTGGTGGACAGCTCCGGCTCGATGGGTGGGGCCCGGTTGGCTGCGGCAGCGCTGACTGCCGGTGCGTGCGCGTGGCGGGCGCCCGGGGATCACGCGGTGCTGTCCTTCGCGCGCGAGGTGTCGGTGTTACGACCGATCGACTCCCAGCGTTCACCGGTAGCCGTGGTGGATGCGGTGTTGGCGCTGCGCGGGCACGGGGTCACGGCGCTGGCCGGTGCACTGCGGGCCGCGCAGGAGCAGCTTGCGCGCTCCCGCGCCGACCGCCGGGTGGTGGTGCTGCTGAGCGATTGCCGGGCGACCGACGAGGACGATCCGGTGGCCGTGGCGGCGCGGATTCCGGAGTTGCTGGTGCTGGCCCCCGCCGACGACGCGGAACAGGCAGCGGAGTTCGCCACGCGGTGCGGGGCACGATGGGCCCCGCTGGCCGGAGTGGCGGATGCTCCCGCCGTGCTCACCGAGCTGCTGCGCTGAATACTGGGATGATGAGCAACCTCACCTACGCAGAGTCGATCGTCATCGCCCGTCCGCCGGAGACCGTCTACGAGCTGGTCGCGGATGTGCCGCGTACTGGGGAGTGGAGCCCGATTTGCAAGTCCTGCTGGTGGGACGACGGTGCCGGACCGCGGGTGGGGGCGTGGTTCACCGGTCGCAACGAGACACCTGAGCGGACCTGGGAGACGCGGTCGGAGGTGGTTGCGGCAGAGCCCGGCCGGGAATTTGCGTTTGTCGTCGGCGACTCCCTGGTGCGGTGGGGCTACACCTTCGCGCCGGAGGGCGACGGCTGCCAGGTGACGGAGTCGTGGGAGTTCCTGCCCGGCGGGATCGCGTTCTTCCACGAGAAGTACGGAGCAGAAGCGCAGGCCCAGATCGACAACCGCGTTGCGGCTGCGCGCAGCGGCATCCCCGCGACGCTCGCGGCGATCAAGCGCATTGCGGAGGCCGACTGACCGTGCGTGAAAAGGGTTCCCCAGCGAGCCTGTTTCGCGCACAGTGCGAGATACGTGGACGTGGACGACGACATCGTGCTCGCGCGGCCGCTGAATTTCGCCGACCTCGATGACTTCATCACTGCTCACGTGAGTCTGGCGGAGTGACACGCTGCACCAACTGGGCTGGATAGCTGGTCGGTACGTTCACCCGGAGGAGGATTCCATGGTGCGAAGTCCCGGTGCCAACATCCTCGCCATCTTTCGCGGCTACGACCGCGAACTGGTCTGCTCGCAGTGCCGTAGCGTGATCGCCTGGATTCGACTGCGGCCGTTCTCGCTGATAGCGATCCGCGACACCCTCGGTCAAGACGTCACACCGTTCGGCGGAACGGTGGCGTTGGGAGCAGCTGAGGTGGAGCTGTCCGACGCGAAGGCAGTGGGGGACTCGGCCGGCGACGGGGACGTCCGTGCCGCCCGACGCCGCATCGACTACTTCCGGCGAGAAGCGGGAGAAGTGTTCTACGAGTTCACTTGCCCAAACTGCGGAACGCGGTACGACCGCTCGCTTCCGCATCTCACCAAGGACGTTCGGCACGCACCGGCTGGCCGGGTCGCACTGAAGTGATGCGGTCGCCGCCGAAGACTCACTAAATCCGCCGAGCAAAGCGGTAGCGAGCTGTGTGAAAAGGGTTCCCCGGTGGGCCTTTTTCGCGCACGGGCCTACGGCACGATGACGACCGGGCAGTCGGCTTGGTCGATGCAGCCGTGTCGGATGGAACCGGGCCGGCTCAGCCGCGTCGTTCCCCGCCGCCCCAACACCAGCAGCTCCGCACCCTCGGCCGCCTGCAGCAGCCCGGCCGTAGGTGGCCGCTGGATCAGGGTGCGCGTGACCACCGCCTCGTGCGCACGCTCGCGGAGTGCGCTCTCCACGACCGCGGTGAGCACCGCCTCCGCGGTGGTGCGGTAGGACTCCTGCGAGCCGGACAGCGGTGACATCTGGCCGATCCCGCCGCGGATCGCGGGGACCGTCCAGGCGTGCACCACGTGCAACTCCCACCGGCGCAGCTCGGCTTCGCCCAGCGCCCACCGCAGCGCCGTCACCGAACTGGGGGAGCCGTCGACGCCGACCACCATGAACGGCATGTCGCCCACCGCCTCGGCTTCGGTAGCTGGAGTGGTCATGATGCACCTGCTTCGGCGGGTACGGCGGACAGCGGCGTCGCCACGTCTTCGAGCGACTTGTTTTCGGCATCGATGCCCAGGAACACCTCGACCAATCCGCCGACCACCATCACGGCCGCCCCGATGAGGTAGCCGAGGAACAACTTGCCGGGGTCGGTGCCGTCGCCGATGAGGTAGCCGTAGAAGACCGGCCCGATGGCGCCGAACCCTTGGGCGATGGCGAAGAACACCGCGATCGCCTGCGCCCGGATCTCGATCGGGAAGATCTCACTGACGGTCAGGTAGGCGGCGCTCGCCCCGCAGGAGGCGAAGAAGAAGATCACCGCCCAGGCCACCGTCTGGGTGATCGCGTTGAGTATGCCCGCGTCGAAGAGGACCGCCGTCCCCGCCAACAGCACGCCTGAGATGATGTACGTCCCCGAAATCATCTTCCGACGGCCGATGGTGTCGAACAGGTGCCCGATGGTGAGTGGGCCGATGAGGTTGCCGGCGGCGAAGGCGATCAGGTACACCGGCGTGATCGATTCGCTGACGCCGAAAAACTTGGTGAGCACCAACGTGTAGGTGAAGAAGATGGAGTTGTAGAGAAAAGACTGGCTGATCATCAGCGTCGCGCCGAGTATCGAGCGCTTCGGCATCGTGGAGAACAGCACCCGCAGCAGGGAGAGATATCCGTGGGGTTCGGTCTCCTTGATCTCGATGGGCTTCAGGTCGTCGACGGGAGAAATTTTCCTACCGGACTTCTCCACTTCATGCTCGATAAAAGCAATGCTCTCCTCGGCCTCTGCTTCCCGGCCGTGCATGATCTGCCACCGCGGACTTTCCGGCAGATGTCGGCGCAGGTTCCAGATGGCAACGCCGATGATCGGGCCGATGAGGAACCCCAACCGCCAGCCGATGCCGATGTCGATCTTGTTCAACAGCACCAGGGTGCTGAGGGTGCCGAGGATGGAACCGAGCCAATAGGTGCCGTTGACGGCGATGTCCACCCTGCCGCGGTACCGGGCGGGCATCATCTCGTCGATGGCGGAGTTGATGGCCGCGTACTCGCCACCGATCCCGGCGCCCGCGATGAACCGGGTGGTGTACAGGAAGACCAGCGGCCAGAGGGAGTTCCCCCACGTCAGCGCCGTGAGGGCATTTCCCACCAGGTACACGCCGAGGGTGACCACGAACAGGTTCTTTCGTCCGAGGGCGTCAGAGAGCCGTCCGAAGATCAGCGCCCCGAATACCTCGCCGATGAGGTAGACGGTAGCGATCGCACCGACCTCCGTGGAGGACAGGCCGAGGGTGGTGTCTTTGGTGAGCACCGCCGCGACCGCTCCGGCGATGGTGATCTCCAGGCCGTCGAGCACCCAGGCGACCCCGAGCGCGATCACCATCCTGGTGTGGAACGGCGCCCAGGGCAGCCGGTCGATCCGCGCCGGGATGATGCTGCGGATACTTCCTGCGGTGGTCATTGGCCCACAAAACTCCCTACATCGACCCTGCGCAAGAGGAAGCCGCCGGCTCGAACCGCCCGGGCCGTCGCCGCCGGTTACCGTGGGGCAAGAGCGAAGGAGGCTCCCGATGCAGCGCAGCCGAACACGCGAGCGGTGGTGGGTGTGAGTAGCCCATGGGTTGCGTTGCGTCCGAGCGACAGCCCCGGTGCGGTCGCGCAGCGGCTGCACCGGGCGCGCGAGCAGTTCCTGAGCAGCTGGCCGCTCAGCGGGTTACCCGGTTCCAGTTCTCCGGACGTCCGGCCCGTGGTCGCGCAGTCGTGGGTGCGCAGCCGCGCCGGGGGGGTCGACCCGGAGCTGCCGGTGGTGCGTAGCCGGGTGATGGAGGCCGACGAGCTGGACGATCATCGCCGAACCCACCCGCTGGCGGCGGTGCTCCCGGTGGTGCAGCGCCTGCTGGTCGATGGCATGGCCGACGACGGCGAATCGGGCCTGGTAGTGGCTGTCACCGACGCGACGGGTCGGATGATGTGGCTCTCCGGTGACCCGCTGCTGCGTGAGCGGGCCGCCGCCATGCAGTTCGTGGAAGGGGCAGACTGGAGCGAGCGCAGCGCCGGCACCAACGCCCCGGGCACCGCGCTCGAGCTCGACCACAGCGTGCAGATCTTCGGCGCCGAGCACTTCGGGGTCCCGGTGCAGCATTGGAGCTGCGCGGCCGCTCCGGTGCATGATCCGGATACCGGCGCGTTGCTCGGCGCGGTGGATCTCACCGGTGGTGACCAGGTCGCGGCCCCGCACGTGCTGGCGCTGGTCCGGGCGACCGCCGCCGCGATGGAGTCCGAGCTACGCGTGCACCGAATACGTGCGCAGAGCACACCGCAGTCACCGTCCGCCTTGTTGCGCGTACTCGGACGCAGTCGGCCGACGTTGCTGCGCGGGCCGACGAGCACTCCGCTGTCCTTGCGGCACGCGGAGATCCTGTTGCTGCTCGGCCAGCATCCCGACGGGCTCAGCGCGGACGAGCTCGGGGTGCTGCTCGACGCCGAGATGTTGGAGACCGTCACCGTGCGCGCCGAGATGTCCCGGCTGCGCCATGCGGTGGGTGTCGGCGTGATCCAGTCCCGGCCCTACCGTCTGCTGGTTTCGCTGCACAGCGATGTCGACGAGGTGCGCGGACTGCTGACGGCGGGTGATCGTCGGGCCGCGCTGCAACGGATGCCCGGCCCGGTGCTGCCCCGTTCCACCTCCCCCGCGGTGGTTTCGATCCGCAAGGAGTTCGCCGCCGAGGTGCGCGCGGCGCTGTTGCACAACCCCGATCCCGAGCTCCTGCTGAGCTGGACCAACTCCGAGCAGGGACACGACGACATCGAGGTGTGGCAGGCGTGCCTGGACGCACTCGCACCGCGGTCCGCTGCGGCCGACCTGGTGCGGGCCCGCCTGGGGTTGCTGCGCGTCTGAGCCGTTGCGCAGCTGAAACGTAGTTGCAACCGTTGCCTGCACCGACCGCGTCCGACAGACTCAGCCTGTGATCCGGATCACGCGGGAACCCCCACGGATCCGGTATGAGTCCACAGGAGGATCGATGACGCGCGTGAGCATCACGGTCGACGGCACGAATTACGTCGACGAAGTAGAACCCCGCACCCTGCTTGTCCACCATCTTCGGGAGCGCCTCGGCAAGGTCGGCACCCTCGTCGGCTGCGACACCAGCAACTGCGGCGCCTGCACCGTGCACCTGGACGGAGTGAGCGTGAAGTCCTGCTCGGTCCTCGCCGTGCAGGCCGACGGGGCGGACATCACCACCGTGGAGGGGCTCAGCCACGACGGCGAGCTGCACCCGATGCAGAAGGCCTTCCACGAGAACCACGGTCTGCAATGCGGCTTCTGCACACCAGGCATGATCATGCAGAGCATCGACCTGCTGGGCGAGCATCCAGATCCCAGCGAGGAGCAGGTGCGCCACGGGCTCGAGGGCAACCTGTGCCGGTGCACGGGCTACCAGAACATCGTCAAGTCAGTGCAGGCGGCGGCCCAGGCCATGAAGCCCGGCGGTGACTCGCTGCGCGCTCCCACCGAAACCGGCGCCGTCCCCACCGGTGACGCCCCCACCTCGACCTCCGTCGACCCGATTGCCCAGACCGCAAAGGTCGGTGAATGAGCATGACCACCACAGTGGATACACCTACACCCGAGATCGGCCGTTCCCGGCTGCGCAAGGAAGACGCCCGCCTCATCACCGGCCGCACCCGCTACACCGACAACATCGTGCTGCCCGGCATGCTGCACCTCGCCGTGCTGCGCAGCCCCTTTGCGCACGCCACGATCACTTCGCTGGACGTCACCGAAGCCAAGAGCCGTCCCGGTGTGATCGCCGTGTACACGGGCAAGGACTTCGCCGAGGAGCAGGGCAGCCTGCCGTGCGCCTGGGCGGTGACGCCGGACATGAAGTCGCCCGCGCACCCCTCGGTCGCGGTGGACACTGTGCACTTCGCCGGTGAGGTGGTCGCGGTGGTCGTCGCCCGCAGCGCCTACGAGGCGGCCGACGCGCTGGACGGCATCGACATCGACTATGACGAGCTGCCCGCCGTGCTGGACATGGAGGCCGCGCTCGCCGACGGAGCGGAGCTGGTGCACCCGGACCTGGGCACCAACAAGTGCGCACTCTGGGTGTACGACTCCGCCGAGGCCGGCACCGGCAGCTCGGTCGAGGAGGCGATTTCCTCCTCCGAGGTCGTGGTCACGCGGCGCTTCCGGCAGCAACGGCTGATCCCCGCGTTCATGGAGCCGCGCTCGGTGGTGTGCGACCCCACCGGCGAGCAGCTCACGCTGTGGTCGGCCACCCAGGTGCCGCACATCGTGCGCCTGATGATGGCCATGACGCTCGGCATCCCCGAGCACAAGATCCGGGTGATCGCCCCCGACGTCGGCGGCGGTTTCGGTGGCAAGCTGCAGATGACGCCGGAAGAGGTCATCGCCGTGCTCGTCGGCCGACGACTGGGCAAGCCGGTCAAGTACACCGAATCCCGCTCGGAGTCGCTGCTGGCCGGGCACCACGGGCGCGACCAGATCCAGGACATCACCATCACCGCGAACCGGGACGGCACCGTCACCGGGCTCAAGGTGGAGCTGATGGCGGACATGGGCGCCTACCTCGGCCTGGTCACCCCTGGTGTCCCCATCCTCGGCGCGTTCATGTTCAACGCGATCTACAAGTTCCCCGCCTACCACTTCGCCTGCACCAACGTGTTCACCACTAAGACCTGGACCGACGCCTACCGCGGTGCCGGCCGTCCGGAGGCCACGTTCGGCATCGAACGGATCATGGACGAGCTCGCGGTCGAGCTCGGGATGGACCCGCTGGAGCTGCGCAAGAAGAACTGGATCACCCACGAGGAGTTCCCGTTCACCACTGTCTCCGGGCTCACCTACGACTCCGGCGACTACGAGAAGGCCACCGCCAAGGCCGTGGAGCTGTTCGACTACGACGGCTTCCGAGCGGAACAACAACGCCGTCGGGACAGCGGAGACGTCAAACAGCTCGGCATCGGAGTCTCCACCTTCACCGAGATGTGCGGCCTCGCGCCGTCCCGGGTCCTGGGCTCGCTGAACTACGGGGCGGGCGGCTGGGAGCATGCGGCCATCCGAATGCTGCCCACCGGCAAGGTCGAGGTGGTCACCGGCATCAGCCCGCACGGCCAAGGCCACGAGACCGGCTTCAGCCAGATCGTCGCCGACCGCCTCGGCGTGGCCTTCGAGGACGTGGAGCTGCTGCACGGGGACACCCAGTCCTCGCCGAAGGGCCTGGACACCTACGGATCGCGCTCGCTGGTGGTCGGTGGGATCGCCGTGGTGAAGGCCGCAGACAAGGTGATCGCCAAGGCCAAGCCCATCGCCGCGCACCTGCTGGAGTGCTCTCCGGACGACCTGGAGTTCACCGCCGGACGCTTCAGCGTCAAGGGCACCGAGGCGGGGGTGGGGATCGCCGACATCGCACTGGCGGTGTTCGCGGCGCACAACCTGCCCGACGGTATCGAGCCGAGCCTGGACTCGCAGGCGACGTTCGACCCGGAGAACTTCAACTACCCGCACGGCACCCACCTGTGCGCCGTGGAGGTCGACACCGACACCGGGTTCGTCCAGGTGGTCAACTACACCTGCGTGGACGACGTCGGCAAGGTGGTCAACCCGATGCTGGTGGAAGGGCAGATCCACGGCGGCATCACCCAGGGCATGTCCCAGGCGCTGTACGAGGAGGGCGTCTACGACGAGGGCGGCACCCTGCTCACCGGTACCTTCGCCGACTACCTGCTGCCCTCGGCGATGGACCTCCCGCACTTCACCACCGAGACCACCGAGACGTTGTGTACCACGAACCCCCTGGGCGTCAAGGGTGTCGGGGAGGCCGGCACCATCGCCTCCACGCCGGCCGTGGTCAACGCGGTGCTCGACGCGGTGCGCCAGTTCGGGGTGCAGGACATCGAGATGCCCTGCTCGCCGCAGCGCGTGTGGCGGGCCATCCAGCAGGGCAAGGGCCAGCTGGGATCGGGCGGCCCGGGCGGCCAGCAGACCCCGGAAGCCGGTGGTGGGCTGGGATCGACGAACGCCACCGCGTCGGTCGACGAGTCCACGTCCACCACCACAGAGGGCGGCCTCGCATGATTCCCGCAGCTTTCGACTACACGGCTCCGACCACCATCGAGGAAGCGTTGTCGGCGTTATCGGCCGCCGGTGAGGACGCCAAGGTACTCGGTGGCGGGCAGAGCCTGCTGCCGGTGCTGCGGCTGCGGCTGGCCGCACCGACCGTGGTCGTCGACCTCTCGAAAGTGGCCGAGCTGCGCGGTGTCACCGTCGAGGGCGACGAGCTGGTGATCGGCGCGATGACTACGCACCACGATGTGCTCAACGACCCACAGGTGTCCGAGCACGCCGCGTTGCTCGCGCTGACCACCGCTACGGTGGCCGACCCGCAGATCCGACACCGCGGCACCCTGGGTGGGGCGTTGGTGCACGCCGACCCTGCCGGTGACTTGGGCGCGCCGGTGCTGGCGCTGGATGCTTCGATGGTGATCGCCTCGCCGGGTGGTGGCATCCGCACCGTCGCGGCTGCCGACTTCTTCGAGGACTACTTCACGACCGCGGTCCAGCCCGGCGAGCTGCTCACCCAGATCCGCATTCCCAAGCACACCGGGTGGGGCGCGCACTACGAGAAGTTCAACCGAGTGGCGCAGGCCTGGTCCATTGTGGCCGTCGCCGCCGCGATCCGGCTGGAGGGCTCTACAATTGCCGAGGCCAAGGTGGGGCTGACCAACATGTCCGCCACTCCTATGCGAGCGGCCGCGGTGGAGCAGGCGCTGGTGGGTCAACCGGCGACGGCAGAGTCGATCCGGGCGGCCGCCGAGCACGCGGGCGACGGGACTTCCCCGGGCAGCGACATCGGTGCCGACGCGGAGTACCGGACGCATCTGGCCGGGGTGCTCACCCGCCGTGCGGTGTCCACAGCGGCGGGAGTCGCCTGATGGAGATGGAACACAACTTCAGTGTGCAGGCTCCGATCGCCGAGGTGTGGCGGGCTTTCCTGGAACCCGCGCGGGTGGCACCGTGCTTCCCCGGAGCCACGCTCAGCAGCTCGGACGAAAAGTCCTTCACCGGCACCGTCAAGGTCAAGCTCGGCCCGATTGCCATGCTGTATAAGGGCGTTGGCGAGTTCGTGGACACCGACGAGGCCACGCACACGGCCACCATCGACGCCAAGGGCAAGGACTCCCGCGGCAACGGGCAGGCCAACGCCAAGGTGACGGCGATACTCACCGAGGGCGGCGCGGGCTCCACGGACGTGGTGGTCAAGACGGACCTGTCCATTACCGGGAAACCGGCGCAGATGGGTCGCGGGCTGATCGTGGAGGTGGGCGGCAAGATCATCGGTCAGTTCGCTGACTGCCTCAGCCAACGACTCGGCGCCGATGCGGCGGATTCCGAGCCGGACGCCGAGGAGTTGGCCGCCGCGGCGGTGGCTCCGCAGCCCGAGCAGTCGGCTGCGCCGAAGGCGGCTGCGGTAACCGAGCTGAAGCCGCGAGCCACGCCGGTTTACCCGCCCACCCCGGACGCCATCGACCTACTCGACTCGGGCGGCACCGCCGTGCTCAAACGAGTCGCGCCGGTGGCCGCAGGGGCGGTGCTCGGCGGCCTGGTGGTCTGGCTCATCAAGCGCTGAGTCGTGTAACCCGCATCGTGTGACCTGAACGCCGTTTTCGGGGACTTGGGCCGACGTTCAGGTCACGCGATGCCCCACGACCTGGGCTCGCGACCTCGAGTCCTACCCCTCGGGCGGCAGCCGACATCCGTACGTCGTAGGTCAGTACCACCTCGAGCTCGGACAGTTCCGCGGCTGACGCGACGTGCAGTGCGTCGAGCGTGCGAACTTCGGGCGGCGGCAGTGCTCCAGCTGCCGCAAGCGCCGATGCCGTGAGCTCGATGCGGTCGATCCGGGCCAGCAGCATCTCCGCGAGGTCGAAATGGGCCCTGCTCAGGCGGCCAGCCAATCGTCGGAGCTCGACGGCCCCGACAGCGTCCGTACACACTGGGGACGGATGAGCCACGAGCCACTCGTGCAGCGCCGCACTCTCGTCCTCGTTCACGACCAGCTTGGCCAGCGCGGAGGTGTCTGCGTAGATCACAGGCGTCCCGTCGTCACCGGTCGTCGCGCAGTGACTCGAGCAGCTCCGACGTGGATGGCGACCCCGTCGGGGCAGCCAACGCGGCGACGTCGAGGATCGAACCTCGAGCTGGCCGCAGCACCCCCTGAGCGAGCAGGTCCTCTCGCGTCCGACCCGTGCCGTCCACCGGGACGAGTCGAGCCACCAGACGTCCGTGGTTGGTGATGTCCACGGTGTTCCCGGCCGCGAGCTGTTCGAGCAGGACGCTGGCGTTCTGCCGAAGCTCACGCACGCCGACCACCGTCATGTTGCACACAGCAGCACATTGGCCCCTCGGGGATGTGTCTGGGGGTCAGGAGACGTCGGGAATCGGTGGACCCAACAGGTCGTCGGCGTCAGTGATGCGGTAGGCGTATCCCTGTTCGGCCAAGAACCGCTGTCGGTGCGCGGCGTAGTCGGCGTCCAGGGTGTCGCGTGCGACCACGGAGTAGAAGTGCGCCTGGCCGCCGTCGTGCTTGGGCCGCAACAGCCGTCCCAACCGCTGCGCCTCTTCCTGGCGTGAGCCAAAGGTCCCGGACACCTGCACTGCTACCGAGGCCTCGGGCAGGTCGATCGAGAAGTTGGCCACCTTGCTGACCACCAGCACGGGAATTTCCCCGCGCCGGAACTCCTCGTACAGCTTCTCCCGCTCCTTGTTCCGGGTGGAGCCCTGGATGATCGGCGCGTCCAAGGCTGCACCCAGATCGTCGAGCTGGTCCAGGTAAGCGCCGATCACCAGCGTGGGCGCTCCCTTGTGTCGGTCCAGAATAGACTGAACCACCGGCATTTTGGTCCGCGCCGTGGAGCACAGCTTGTACCGCTCCTCCGGCTCGGCGGTGGCGTAAGCCAGCCGTTCGGCGTCGGTGAGCGTCACCCGCACCTCGATGCACTCCGCAGGCGCGATCCAGCCTTGGGCCTCGATATCCTTCCACGGCGCGTCGTAGCGCTTGGGACCGATCAGGGAGAACACGTCTCCCTCGCGGCCGTCCTCGCGCACCAGCGTCGCGGTGAGGCCGAGGCGCCTGCGGGACTGCAGGTCGGCGGTCATCCGGAACACCGGCGCCGGCAGCAGGTGTACCTCGTCGTAGATCACCAGCCCCCAGTCGCGGGAGTCGAACAGCTCCAGGTGGCGGTACTCGCCCTTGGTCTTGCGGGTGACCACCTGGTACGTCGCGATGGTGACCGGCCGGATCTCCTTGCGCTCGCCGGAATATTCGCCGATTTCCTCCTCGGTGAGCGAGGTGCGCGCGATCAGCTCACGCTTCCACTGCCGCCCGGCCACGGTGTTCGTGACCAGGATCAGCGTGGTGGCCTTGGCCTTGGCCATCGCCGCCGCCCCGACCATGGTCTTGCCCGCGCCGCAGGGCAGCACGACCACCCCGGAACCACCGGCCCAGAAGGAGTCGGTGGCCATTTGTTGGTAGTCGCGCAGCTGCCAAGAGCCTGGCCCGGTTTCCAGCGAGATCTCGTGCGCCTCGCCGTCGACGTAGCCGGCGAGGTCCTCCGCGGGCCAGCCGACCTTGAGCAGCATCTGCTTGAGCCGTCCCCGTTCGGACGGGTGCACCACGATGGTGTCGTCGTCAATTCGTGCGCCCAGCATCGGGGCGATCTTCTTGTGCCGCAGGATTTCTTCCAGCACTGCGCGGTCCAGGCTAATCAGCGCCAAGCCGTGCACGGGGCTCTTCACCAGCTGCAGTCGCCCGTAACGACCCATGGTGTCGACAATGTCCACCAATAGCGCCTGGGGCACCGCGTAGCGTGAGTAGCGGACGAGGGCGTCCACCACTTGCTCGGCGTCGTGTCCGGCGGCGCGGGCGTTCCACAGCGCCAGCGGCGTGACGCGGTAGGTGTGCACGTGCTCCGGCGCGCGTTCCAGCTCGGCGAACGGGGCAATGGCCTGACGCGCGGCTCCGGCCTGCGCGTGGTCGACCTCGAGGAGCAAAGTCTTATCGGACTGGACGATCAACGGTCCGTCGGTCACGCATCCTCCTGGAACTTCTCGGCAACCATTCATCATCCTCCATCGCGGTCGCGGCTGCTGCCGCAGTGGTGCTCGCCACAGTTGTAATGCTCGCGGAGAATGCTTCACCGCTGCCAGAACGGCCGTATGCTCTCCTCGACCTGGCACGGACAGCTGGCCTGGTCCGTCCTCAGGAAAGGCGGCGTGATGTCCATTCCACCGTTTGGTCCGCCACCCGGGCAAAACCCCCAGGGTGGGAATCCCCAGGGCGGATACCCCCAGGGCGGGAATCCCCAGGGCGGATACCCCGAGGGTCAGTACCCCCCGCCCGGTCAGTACCCACAGGGCGGGAATCCGCAGGGTCAGTACCCGCCGCCCGGCCAGTACCCGCCCCCCGGCCAGTACCCGCCCCAGGGTCAGTTCCCGCCGCCCGGTCAGTTCCCGCCCCAGGGGCAGTTCCCGCCGCCGACCAAGCCCTCGCACACCGGGCGGAATGTGGCGATCATTGCCGTTGCGGTCATCGCGGTACTCGCTGTGATCGGCGGAATCGTCGCGTTTGGTCTGTCGAGCAAGGACACCAACAACGGGAACTCCACCGTGGCGGCGGCACCCACCACTTCCTCAGCCACCCGGACGACCAGCCCACGTTCCTCCAGCGCCTCGAGCCCGACCACGACCGACGCGGGGGATCTGTCGGTCGATGTCAACGTCGGCGACTGCATCTACTTGACGCTGGACGCAAGCGACGAGGCCACCGCAGATCCCGCGACCTGCGGGAGCACCGCGAACTACAAGGTGATCGCGAAGACCGCCAACAAGACGGACTGCCTCTCCGACATCGACGCCACCTACTACGAGACAAAACGGGGCACCACGCAGGGCGCGCTGTGCCTGGACCTCGACCTACTGCGGGCAGCTGCTTCGACCTCACCCCGAAGAAGAAGAAGCGTGCGCCCTGTGCTAGCACCGGCCCCGATATCGTGAAGGTGGACCAGGTCCTGCCCGGCACGGTGGACAAGTCCCGCTGCCCGAACCAGGCCATTGTGTACGACACCCAGCGCATGATCGTGTGTCTGACCGAGCAACCCTGACCGGACGCCGGACGCATCACTCAGGAGCGAGGGCCACCGAGGTGATGCGATGCAGTGCAAAGCTGCGGAGTTGGGCCGAGGCGGCGTCGAAGCCCTCCAGCACGCCGGTACCCACGCTCACCGGTTCGACCACCCGCTGACTAGCGACACCCTGGGCATCGACGTAGCCGATCCGCACACTCCGCCGGGACCGGACGGCCTGCTGCAGCATCCCCATCGTGGCAATACCCGCCGCGCGGCTGCCGTCGGTCACCACTCTGTGTCCCGGGTTCATCGTGGCCGCGTGGTCACCGGCGCGCATGCCGCGGACGACCGCGGCCAGGTGCTCCGCGGTCGGTGGCGTGGGCGAGGGCGAGCGTCGACGACCTCGGCGCACCTCCACCCGCGCGCCGCGCGGGCGGAGGTCGACCACCATCCCCGCGGGATCCTCCGCGGCGGGGGAGAAACCTGCCGACCGCAGCCGGTCGAGCACCTCGGCCAGGCCGGCCGCACTGACCGCCACGGTGGGCGCCAACCCGCGCAGGCCGAGCTCCGCGGCGACGGCGGAGGCAAGCACCTCGCTCAGCAGCGCCTCGTCGTCACAGCGCAGAAAGGAGGCGGCGGTGCCTACACGCAAGCGGCCGTGCCGTCGGGCGACGTCGTCGATGAGGTAGCTCAGCGCCTGCGGCACCGGGGTGCGCGAGCGCTGAGCGAAAAGTGCGTGCAACTCGGCGGCGCTGCGCCCCGCGTCGAGCGCGCGCCGTACCGAATCGGCGCCCACCCGGTACACCGTGGCGGCGCCGGCCGACTCCACGTCGGCGACCAGCGAAATTTCCTGCTCCAGCTCGGCCTGCAGCGGACCGGGGGCGACAACGGTGAGGTCAGCTTGGACCAGTACGTGGTCCACCGCGGGGGGCAGTGCGGCGGCCATCGCGGAAGCGGCGTCACCCCCCGCCAGCAGCGCACGGCCAGGGCTGCTCAGCGCACCACGACCGAGCAGTCCGAGTGTGGTGCCCTCCTGCACCGTCCACGCGATGAGCTCAGCCCGCATCCGGCCGCCCGAGCGCGGGTGGCGCCATTGGAGTACCGCCTCCAGCTGCTCAACGCGCAAGGCTGCTCCGGCCGGTAGCTCGGCCAGCACGGTGAACACCTGGCGCCGGTCGCGGGGTGCGAGTGGCCGACGCAGCTCCTCCGACAACGCAGCGAGCGGCTTGTCCCGGTCGTCCCGGCGGCCGATCAGACCGGGCAGCCGGGGCAGCTCCAGCCACGCACTCGCCAATGGCGCCCACCGCGCGGCCGGTTCCGCAGTTGTCCACGCATCGACGGCGGCGGTGGGCGTCCACGCGGGATCGGCGGCGTCGTCGGAGGCGATCAGCTCAGCGGCGGCGAGCAGCTCCGCGAGTAGTCCCACCTCGAGCTCCGTCATCCCGGTCTGCTTCGCCAGCTTGCGCACCTCGCGGACGCCGAGGCCGCCGGATCGCAGCACCGGCGCGGGCGCGACACCCAGTGCGGCGATCAGCTCCGCGCTGTGCCGCAACAGCTCGAGCGCCGCCCCGGCCGCTGCAGAGTCCACATCGGACTTGTCGACGGCGCGCGGTGTCGTGCGGGGTTCGCTGGGCAGCACCGCACCCATCGGGGAGCCGCCGCGTAGCACCGCGCTGACCTGGCTGGGTAGCTCGACGGTGCCTGCGTCCACTGGTAGTAGCAGCCCGGCCGCGAGCAGCTGCTGCACCGGGCGGTCGGGCGGTGTGCCGGGTGCGGCATCCCGCGTGCGGCCGTAGGGCGAGCCCTTGGCCAAGGTTGTGAGCAGCCCGATTCGGGCCTCGTCCAGCTCGGCGAGCAGCGCTGGGACATCGGCGCCGGCCAAGGCCGCAGACGGACGCCCGACCTGGCCGGCGCGGGGAAGCACCTCCTGGGCCGCAGGCATCACCAGCACACCGGGTGCGTCGTCGTCCGGGCCCCACACCAAGGCCCGCGCGCGCAGCACGTCCAACGTTGCGGCGATGCGCTCGGCAGGAACTTCAGGCCCCAGCAGCTGGACGAGGTCGCCCGGGTCGGCCGGCACCTCAGCGGCCTGGGCCAGGACCAGCGCCTCGAGCACGGCGAGCTCGAAGGCGTTCAGCGAGTCGGCGGCGCGGGCCACCGATGCCCGCAACGCGACCCGGGTGGCCAGCACCCCCGAGTCGCCGGGCGGGGGTACGGCGAGGTCCGGTCGCAGGTGCAGCAGCGCCAGCAGCTGCTCGTCGGAGCGACGACTCAGCCATCCGGCGAGACTCGTGGGGGCGGACATCACCCCCCACGGTAGTGACCTGCTCTGTACGACGGTGCTGCCGCACTGTCAGAATGGGACACGTGGCGAAAGCAGAAGGCAAAAAGAGCAAGCACTGGGTCGACCCGACGTGGCCGAAGTTGCCCGAGGGCGAGCATGCGGTGAGCGAGTTGGCGTCGACGGTCGCGGGTGGGCTGTCCCCGTTCGGCGACGTCGAGTTCCCCTTGCCGGCCGAGGATCTGCCCTACATCCATCCCACGACCGTCATCAACCGCTAGGCCCCGACGACGCCGGCGCTCTACGCTGGCGCCATGCCGATTCCTGGTCCGGGGTACGCGATCACGATCCGGCTCGACGCACCCACCTCGGCGAGTGCCGCAGGCGAGCTCACCGGCGCGGTCGGGTCCTGCGGTGGGGTGGTCACCGCGTTCGACATCGTCGACTCGCGGGCGGACGCCGTCGTCGTCGACATCTCCTGCAATGCCCGCTCCGAGGAGCACGCCACGCAGATCACCGACCACCTCGACAGCCTCGACGGGGTCCGGGTGCGCAAGGTTTCCGATCGCACCTTCCTCATCCACCTCGGCGGCAAGATCGAGGTGACCTCCAAGGTGTCGCTGCGCACCCGCGATGACCTTTCCCGCGCCTACACGCCCGGTGTGGCCCGGGTATGCGAGGCCATCGCGGCCAGCCCGGAGGACGCACGGCGACTGACCATCAAACGCAACACCGTCGCCATCGTCACCGACGGCTCGGCGGTACTCGGGCTCGGCAACATCGGCCCTGCCGCGGCGCTACCGGTCATGGAAGGCAAGGCCGCGCTGTTCAAGAAGTTCGCCGACGTGGACGCGTGGCCGGTGTGCCTGGACACCCAGGACACCCAGGAGATCATCCGCACCGTGCAGCTGCTGGCCCCGGTCTACGGCGGCATCAACCTCGAGGACGTCGCCGCGCCGCGCTGCTTCGAGATCGAGGCCCGCCTTCGCGAGCTGCTCGACATTCCGGTGTTCCACGACGACCAGCACGGCACCGCCGTTGTGGTGTTGGCCGCGCTGCGCAACGCCCTCCGGGTGGTCGGAAAGCAGATGAACGACGTCCGGATCGTGGTGTGCGGAGTGGGCGCGGCGGGCAGCGCCATCATCCGGCTGCTGCTGCCATTGCGGCCCGTGGAGGTCATCGCGGTCGACGTGGACGGCATCGTCCATGGCGACCGCAGCGGCATGGACAACAATTTGGCGTGGGTGGCCGCGCACACCAATCCCCACGGCCGTACCGGGCAGATCGCGGACGCGCTGCGCGGCGCCGACGTGTTCATCGGGGTCAGTGCGCCGGACCTGTTCGGCGCCGAGGAGGTGGCCACGATGGCGAGCGACGCGATCGTGTTCGCCCTGGCCAACCCGAATCCGGAGATCGAGCCCGCTGCGGCCCACCAGCACGCGGCCATCGTCGCCACCGGACGTAGCGACTACCCCAACCAGATCAACAACGTCCTCGCCTTTCCTGGCATCTTCCGCGGTCTGCTCGACGCCGGGGCACGCGAGATCACCGATGGCATGCTGGTGGCCGCGTCCACCGCGATCGCCGACGTGGTGGAGGAGCCGAACGCCTCTTTCATCGTCCCCAGCGTGTTCGACACCGCAGTGGCCGCAGCCGTGGCGGCTGCCGTCCGGTCGGCCGCCACTGAGCACCTCTCCGCGGCCCAGGCGGCCGCCGAAGCAGACAAGGACGACGATGACTGAGCCCCAGCTGTCCCACGTCGATGCTGCGGGCGCCGCTCGCATGGTCGACGTCACCGGCAAGGACGCCAGCGTGCGCACGGCGGTCGCGACCGGCACTTTCCGCACGACGGCGGCGGTGGTCGAGCTGCTGCGCCGTGACGGGCTGCCGAAGGGCGATGCGCTGGCCACCGCGCGGATCGCTGGGATCATGGCCGCCAAGCGCACGCCCGACCTGATCCCGCTGTGCCATCCTATTGCGCTGTCCGGGGTGGTCGTGGAACTGGAACTGGTCACCGATCGGGTCGCAGTGACGGCGACGGTGCGCACCACCGACCGCACCGGGGTGGAGATGGAGGCACTGGCCGCCGTGGCCGTCGCCGGGCTCACCCTGCACGACATGGTCAAGGCAGTCGACCCGGCGGCAACGATGGACGGAGTACGCGTGGAGACGAAGGACGGCGGCAAGACCGGCCACTGGAGCAGGCCATGAGTGAGCGCAGCGACGTGGGGGTAGGGCATTTGAGCGAGCGCAGCGACGTGGGGATGCGCCAGTGAGCCGCGCCGTCGTCATCGTTGCGTCTACCCGCGCGGCCGGCGGCGTGTACCCGGACCGGACGGGACCGATCATTGTGGACTGGCTACAGGGCCAAGGCATCCGCGTGGATGAGCCGGTGGTGGTGGCCGACGGAGAACCGGTGGCGGACGCCTTGCTGGCCGCGGTCAAGGCCCGCGTCGATCTGGTGCTGACGACCGGGGGAACCGGGATCAGCCCGACCGACTCCACCCCGCAGGTCACCGGGCCCATGCTCGACTACGAGGTACCGGGGCTTGCTGATGCGATCCGGGCGGCTGGCAGCGACAAGGTCCCCACCTCAATTTTGTCTCGCGGGGTAGCGGGAGTGGCCGGCCGCACCTTGGTGGTGAACCTGCCCGGTTCCACCGGCGGCGTTCGTCATGGTCTGGCGATACTGGAACCGGTCCTCGGCCACGCGCTGGACCAGCTGGCGGGCGGTGACCACACGTGAGCGAGCGAAGCGACGTGGGAATGACACCGATGACGGCTCGGGTGGTGCGGGCAGCGGTGACCGAGGACGTGCTGAGCATGCCCGAGCACGAGGTGCTGGTGAGCGGAGAGGCCGCGGGGGCGGTGGTGAGCTTCGCGGGCGTGGTGCGCGATCACGACGGCGGCCGGGGCGTGCTGTCGCTGGACTACTCCGCGCACCCCACGGCGGCAGCGTTGGTCGCTGAGGTCGCCGCTGACGTCGCCGCCCGTGTTTCCGGCGTCCGGGCGTTGGCGGTCAGCCACCGGGTGGGTCCGTTGGCTATCGGGGATGTGGCGCTGGCGTGCGCGGTGTCGGCCGACCATCGGGCGGAGGCGTTTGCGGTCTGCGCGTTGCTGGTGGATGAGGTGAAGGCGCGGATTCCGGTGTGGAAGCGTCAGGTGTTCGCCGACGGGGCCGAAGAGTGGGTCGGGTGCGCCTGAGCCGGCCGCAGACAGCACAAGACCCCGGCACCGTGCAGGGCTGCCGGGGTCTTGTGACTTGAAACTGGATCAGGGGAGACGCAGGGTCTGACCCGGGAAGATCAGGTTCACGTTCTGGACCCTGTCCTGGTTCAGCGCGAAGATGGCCTGGTAGCCGCCGGAGACACCCTGCGCGGCGGCGATCTTGGCGAGCGTGTCGCCGGACTGCACGGTGTAGCTGCCGGTTGCGGTGGTGCTGGCGGGGGCAGTCCTGGCGACGGTCGCCTTGGGAGCAGCAGCCTTGGGGGCAGCAGCCTTGGTGGACTGCTGCTGGGTCGGGGCTGTCCGCTGCGCGGGTGCTGCAGTTCGCTGCGCCGGCGCAGACTGCGCCGAGGCTGAGCTCGGGCTGGCGGCACCGAGGCCCGTGCCGCAGACCGGCCAAGCGCCCTTGCCCTGGCCGGCGAGCACACGCTCGGCCACTGCGGTCTGCTCGCTCAGGGAGGCGTTCTGCGCTGCACCTTGACCACCGTAGGCACGCCACGTGCTCGGAGTGAACTGGTAAGCACCGGCGAACCCGTTGCCGGTGTTAATGGAGGGGTTGCCGCCACTTTCACACTGCGCGACGGCGGCCCACTGGTCTGCCGAGGCAGCGGAGGCGGGTGCGGCGAAGGCGGCGAGCGGTGCGCCGACGACCATGCCGGTGACGGCGACCTTGGCGACGGTGCGGCCGGTGGCGGTGGGTTTGCGGTGACGTCCGTGGTAACGGGTCATGACTGGTAGATCCTCTCCATTCGCGCCGGCGAAGTCAGCTGTCGGGTTCGGGCTGAGAGGTAGCCCGGCCTCGCGCTCGTGGCTCGAGCGGTCTGGCTTCACCCCAAGGACGCAAGCACCGCAGAACTCGTGCTTGTGCCCGTCGTTCGGCTGCCCGAACGTGGGTCCTCCGTCCCTGCTCCTGGTGGTTCTCGAGGTAAACCGGTAGCCCACGGAGCAGGGTTTGGCGCGGCGGACCGGTTTGGCCGGTGTGCCCGGCCAGATGGAACCGTAACTGCCGATCGCTCCTACGTCACCCCGGGAAACTAATTGAAATGTCTCCGGTAACGCTTTGGTAGTGCCGTGCGACTGCCGCATTTCCGCAGGTCAGCGAATGCATGTAGGACTTCGTTGCCTACTTGTTACGCCACCGTGATGTGACTGAGATCACAGTGAGGAATTGGACAGCAAGTGCTCAACCGCCGGCGAAGGGCGGCAATACGTCCATGGTGCAGCCTCGTGGGACCACCCGTGACCGGTCTCGGACGGCCACCTCGTCGAGCAGAAACGAGCACCTGGCAAGCACGTTCGCCAAAGAAGGGCGGCCATTGCCGATCCTCTCGACCAAGCCGTCGACCGTGCACCCCGCAGGCACCGGGACAGTCTCAGTTTCCGTACCGGCCGCCGCACGTGCGGCGGCGAAGTAGCGGACGGTGAGAGTGTCCTTCTCCTCCGACTCAGCCACCGATGGCGCTCATCGGACGGGTCGGCTGAAGGAAGCTGGGGTCGTTGATGCCGTGCCCGGGCAGCTTGCCCCACATCGCGTCCTGCCAGCGCTGAGCAATGGCATCGTCGTCCGACCCATCGCGCAGCAGGCCGCGGAGGTCGGTCTCCCCGGCAGCGAACAGGCAGTTGCGGATCTGGCCGTCGGCCGTCAGTCGGGTGCGGTCGCAGTCACCGCAGAACGGTCGGGTCACCGAGGCGATCACACCCACGGTGGCCGGTCCACCGTCCACCAGCCAGCGCTCGGCCGGCGCGGCGCCTCGAGGCGCGGATTCCGGGGTCAGTGCGTAGCGGGTACGCAGTGAGGCGAGTATCTCTTCGGCCGTCACCATCTGCTCGCGCTGCCAGCCGTGCTGGGCGTCCAGCGGCATCTGCTCGATGATGCGTAGCTCGTAGCCGTGCTCCAAACAGAACTCGAGCAGCTCGGGTGCGTGGGTGTCGTTGATGCCACGCATCAACACGGCGTTCACCTTCACCGGCGCTAGCCCCGCATTCGCGGCGGCCCGCATGCCCGCGAGCACGTCGGTGAGGCGGTCGCGCCGGGTGATCTGGTGAAACAACTCGGGGCGCACCGTGTCCAGGGAGACGTTGACGCGATCCAGCCCGGCGGCTTTGAGGCTCTCGGCCTTGCGGACCAGGCCGAGGCCGTTGGTGGTCAGCGAGATCTCCGGGCGCGGCTGCAGGGCCGCCGCGTCGGTGACGATGCCGTGCAGGTCGCCGCGCAGCAGGGGCTCGCCGCCGGTGAAGCGCAGCTCGCTCACCCCCAGCGTGTGCACCGCGATCCGAATGAGCCGTCCCAGCTCCTCGCGGGTCAGCAACTGCTCGGTGGGCATCCAGTCCAAGCCTTCGGCAGGCATGCAGTACGTGCAGCGGAGGTTGCACCGGTCGGTGAGCGAGATGCGGAGGTCGGTGGCCGTACGCCCGTGCGTGTCGATCAGCCCCGAGGACTGTGGACGCGCTGAATCGCGCGCGGGCACGGGGGGCATTGCGGGTGCGGGTAGCCCCAGTGCGACAGCGGTCATGACCCCAGCCTAACGACTGCCGGCCTCCGCAGCAGAAGTATTTAGGTCAGATCCCCGGCGCCGCGGGATCGGCGTAGATGTCGATGTCGGTCGCCTTGGCGCTGAGCCACACTCCGGTGCCTGCGGCGAGGTTGAGCTCGTGCACCGCGCCGGGGGTGATGTCCACGAGGGCCGACGGGGCGCCGGTGACCTCGATACGCACCCGGTCGGTGAGCAGCTCCATGCCCGCGACCGTGCCAGCCCAGACGTTACGCGGACTGGCGTGGTCGGGCTTGGTGGTGTGCAGCGCGATCGCGGTGGGCCGAATGGCCACCAGTACTCTTGCGCCCTGACTCTGCGGCCGGGCCGCGGGTGTCATGGTGCCGCCGCCGTTCAGACCCACGATCGCACCGTCGCGGGTGCCTGCGTAGAGGTTGAGGCCGACCAGGCGGGCGATGTACTGGGTGGCCGGCCTGCGCGCGACCTCGGTCGGGGCGCCCCGTTGCGCGATGCGTCCGTCCTCGATCACCAGCAGTCGGTCGGTCATCACCATCGCCTCGAGCGGGTCGTGGGTGATCAGCAGGGTGGGGCCGGCGAACTCGGCGAGGTGGCGGCGCAGCTCGGCGCGGACCTCCAGGCGGGTGCGCGCGTCCAGGGCCGCGAGGGGTTCGTCCAGCAACAGCAGTGCGGGGTCGGCGGCGAGCGCGCGGGCCAGAGCGACTCGCTGCGCCTGCCCGCCGGACAGTCCGACGGGTCTGCGGGAGGCCAGCTCGCCAAGGCCGAGGCGGTCGACCCAACTATCGGCGACCTGCCGCGACGCACGACGCCCTCGTCCGCGCGAGCGGGGCGCGAAGGCGATGTTCTCGCGCACCGAGAGGTGCGGGAACAGTCGGTAATTCTGGAAGACCATGCCGACCGGGCGGTGCTCGGCGGCGACGAACTCGCCGGAGGCCACGTCGTCGAGGCGTTTGTCGTTCAGCTCGATGCGGCCGGTCGTGAGCGGGGTCAGGCCGCTCAGCGCACGCAGCAGGGTGGTCTTGCCGGCCCCGTTGGGTCCGAGCAGTCCGAGTACCTCCCCGGGGCCGGCCGTGAACTCGACGTCCAAGCGGAACGCGCCGCGCTCGACCGTGCCCGCCATCTCGAGACCGTTCACAGCGTGCTCGTGCCGGGTAGCCAGCGGTCGCGCAGACCGGCCAGCACCGCCACGGCGACGACCAGCAACGCCAGGCTCAGCGCAATGGCGGCGTCGGGATCGGTCTGCAGCGCGTTGTACACCGCCAGCGGCATGGTCTGCGTCGTGCCCGGGAAGTTTCCGGCGAAGGTGATGGTGGCGCCGAACTCGCCCAGTGCCCGCGCCCAGCACAGCACCGCACCGGCCAGCAAGGACGGGCCGACCAGCGGGAGGGTGATCCGGCGGAAGATCGTGATGCGAGACGCGCCGAGCGTCGCGGCCGCCTCCTCCAAGCCCAGGTCGGACGAGCGTAACGCGCCCTCCACGGTGACGACCAGAAAGGGCATCGCGACGAACGTCTCCGCCACGATCACCCCGAGCTGGGTGAACGGCAGGCTCAGCCCGAACCAGTCGGCCAGGAACTCACCCAGCACCCCGTTACGGCCGAAGGCCAGCAGCAACGCCACGCCGCCGACCACGGGCGGCAACACCAGCGGCACCGTGACCAAGGCCCGCAACACCCCCATGCCCGGCATCCGCACCCGGGCCAGCACCCAGGCGAGCGGTACACCCAGCACCAGAGACGCGGCGGTGGCGGCGGTGGCGCTCTCCAACGACAGCCGCAGCGCGGTCAGCGCTTGGCTGTCCGACAGCAGCGCGCCGAGCCCACGCCACGGAGCGCGGACGACGAGCGCAAGCAGGGGCACCAGCAGGAACGCAAACCCGATGGCGGCCGGAGCCCCGATCAGTGCCGGCGCGCCGCGGCCTGAGGGTCTTGCTCTGTTCAGGGCTTCTCGAACCCTGCGGCGGTCAGCACGGCCTGCCCGGCCGGCGACAGCACATAGTCGACGAAGGCCTGCGCCCCCGCGGAGTTCGGCGCCTTGCTGAGTGCCGCGATCGGGTAGTCGGTGGAGGCGTTGACGTCGGCAGGGATCGGTATGCCGGTCACCTTGGCACCCGCCGCCTTCACATCGGTGGTGTAGACGACGCCAGCGTCGGCCTCGTTCAGCTGGACCTTGGTGAGCGTCGACTTCACGTCCTGCTCCAGGGTGACCGGCGTGACGGTCACCTGAGCGTTTTTGAACACCTGCGCGGCAACCGCACCGCAGGGCACCTGCGGTTGGCACAGCGCCACCTTCACCCCCGGACGAGCCAGATCGGCGAGGCCGCCGACCTTGGCCGGGTTGCTCGGCGGGACGGCGATCTCCATGACGTTCTTGACGAAGTTCTTCAGCGTGGAGGCACCGCCGGCGTCGGTGACCTGTTTCATGTTCGTCGGCGCTGCCGAGGCGAACACGTCGGCCGGTGCGCCCTGGTTGATCTGCTGCGCCAGGGCGGAACTGGCCCCGAAACTGAGCTTGACCTGCGTGCCCGGGTGCGCGGCCTCGAACTGCTTGCCCAACGTCGTGAAGGAGTCCTGCAGTGACGCTGCGGCGAGCACGGTGACCGTGCCCGAAACGGGCGCGGGTGATCCCGGCGCGGTCGTGAAGGCCGCGGGCGTGCTCGACGAACAGGCGGTCAACGTGACGGCGGCAGCGGCCAGGGTGGTCACTGCCAGGGTGCGGCGATGCGTCATCCGGGAACTCCTCTAGGACTGGCGGGCAGGTTTGCGGTCGAGGATCTCCACCACCACGTTGGTCGACTTCACCGAGGCGACGGCGAGCACGCCGGGCTCCAGCTCGAGCTCGTCGGCCGCCTCCCTGCTCATCAGCGACACGACGCGATGGGCGCCGGCCTGAATCTCCACCTGCGCCATCACCGTGTCCCGGACCACGTTGATCACCAGACCGGTGAACCGGTTACGCGCCGATTCCCCGACCACAGCCCGCGGTTCCGGCCGTTCCGTGGACGCGGCAAGCTCCTCGGCGAACCGGGCCAGGTCGGCGCCGTCGATGGCACGGCGGCCGTCCTCGGTCGAGCTCGGCACCCTGCCTGCGTCGGCCCACCTGCGGACCGTGTCATCGCTGACGCCGAGCAGTTCAGCAGCTTCACGGAAGCGAAACATCGACATGTGGACACCATATGCGATTCGCAGCTGCGGGCTTGTTCGGGGGATACGTTTGCATTCAAGGAAGCCTGAGCCGGGAGTCGTCGCAGTTGCACGAGTCCTCACAGGTGATGGCGATCGCCGATGTGGCCACCCATCGGGTCGTTGGCTCGGTAGTGGACGAACCCGGAGGTGACGCACTTCAGGGCGCCAATACCTGCGTAACACCATCATCGCGGCCGCTTCCCCCGTCGGCGACCTCGTCGAGTTCTGTTGCGACCGCTTGAGCACGTCATAAGGAACTCGCCGACTATTAGTGGGTCTGCGACCATGGCACCGTGACGGCAACGCAACGAACGGCCATGACTGAGCGCGTCGGGTGGACTTACCTGATGGACATGGACGGCGTGCTCGTGCACGAGGAGCAGCTGGTGCCGGGCGCCGACTCGTTCCTCGCGGAGTTGCAGGCCGCAGGCACGCCGTTCATCGTGCTCACCAACAACTCCATCCGCACTCCTCGAGACCTGCGGGCGCGGCTGCGGCAATCGGGGCTGGACGTGCCGGAGGCGTCGATCTGGACCTCGGCCCTGGCCACCGCCACGTTCCTGGACTCACAACGTCCCGGGGGTACTGCCTATGTGGTGGGGGAGTCGGGGCTGACCACCGCGCTGCACGACGTGGGGTACGTGCTCACCGATCGCGACCCGGACTACGTGGTGCTCGGCGAGACCCGCACGTACTCCTTCGAGGCCATTACGACCGCCATCCGGCTGGTCGAACGCGGCGCCCGGTTCATCGCCACCAACCCCGACGCGACAGGCCCCTCGGCACAGGGCTCGCTGCCGGCGACCGGCGCGGTGGCCGCGTTGATCACCCGCGCGTCCGGGCGCGAGCCCTACTACGTCGGCAAACCCAACCCGTTGATGATGCGCAGTGCGCTACGCAACATCGGCGCGCACTCGGAGAACACGCTGATGATCGGCGACCGGATGGACACGGACATCGTGTCGGGGCTGGAGGCGGGACTGCAGACGATCCTGGTGCTCACCGGCATCTCCACGGAGCAGTCGGTGGAGCTGTTCCCCTACCGACCGACGCGCGTTATCGGGTCGGTTGCCGACCTGGTGGGACGTACGGCTGACCCGTTCGATTAGCGGTGTTGGGCGACCACGACGTCCGTCCCCAGCCCCGCGCCTGAACGGCATCCGTGGTGTACGCTGGCAACAGCAGCCCGCCAAGTGGTTGTCCGAGAGCGCGTCACAATGCGCCCGGTTCTTGCTCGGGGTGCGTGCAAGCAGACACGCCCAAGCAGTAGGAACACATCATGACAATCGTCTCCACCGCGGCATGTAGATCGCGCAGTGTGTCGAGACGGTCAGCACCGGAAGGAAGAAAATATGCCTGAGTCTGAACTCGGCCCCTGGGACGACTGACGCCCCACCGCACCAATGCAGGAACGCCCCGGCCGCACGGTCGGGGCGTTCCGCGTTTCAGCTAAAGAAAGCGGTCAGCGGTCACCGGTAGATCGCGGACCCGCACACCGGTGGCGTGGAACGCGGCGTTGACGACGGCCGCTGCAGCCCCCACGATGCCGATCTCGCCGATACCCCGCGAGCCCATCGGGTTGGAGTGCGGATCCTGCTCGTCCAGCCATACCGCCTGGAGGTCGCCGACGTCGGCGTTGGCCGCGATGTGGTACTCGGCGAAGTCGTGGTTGATGACGTGGCCGAAGCGTGGGTCGACGTAGCTCTGCTCGTGCAGCGCCATCGACAGCCCCATCGTCATCCCTCCGATGAACTGGGAACAGTTCCGGGCCGGCGACACCGAGCTTCATGTGGTCGACGAGATTCGTGCCCCCGGCCAGGAACGCCGCGCTGGCCCGCCCGGTCACGGTGGCAACGGCCCCAGCAGTGTCCTCAGCGCGCTGGTAGCCGAAGGGAATCATGATGCGGCCTGCCGGATGGCGGCGACGATGTTGACGTACGCGCCGCAGCGACACAGGTTGCCGCTCATCCGTTCTCGGATCTCCGCGTCGGTGAGCTCGACCGGTCCGTCGGGGTCGGTGACGTAGCTGGGGTGGCCGGCCTTTACCTCGTCGAGCATGCCGACCGCGGAGCAGATCTGGCCGGGGGTGCAGTAGCCGCACTGATAGCCGTCCGCGTCGAGAAAGGCCTGCTGCACGGGGTGCAACGACTCCTCGCCGAGCCCCTGTGCCGTGGTGATCTCGATGTCCTCGCAGGCCACCGCGAGGGTGAGGCAGCTGGTGGCCCGTCGACCATCGGTGAGCACGGTGCACGCGCCGCACTGGCCGTGGTCGCAGCCCTTCTTGGGTGAGGTCACACCCAAGTTCTCGCGCAGGGCGTCGAGCAGTGTGGTCCGGGTGTCCACGGTGAGCTGACGCTGCGCGCCGTCCACCGTGAGGGTGATGTCTGCGTCCATCCGCCGACGGTAAGTGCGCAGCGTGGTCTCCGCTAAACGAAGTTCCTCGCGCACCTGGTGAGGGGGCGCCAGTCCGTCGGGGACGCGCCGAGCCGGCAGGGCCAAGTTCGGAGGGCGGCGAACAACACCCCGGCCGAGTTGGATCCGGATGGTGCACGATGAGAGGACCGCCACAGCTAGGAACTGAGGAGTGCCCGTGAGTGAGCAGTCGGCCGCCGACGGCCTGTCCTATGCGCAAGGACCAAGCGATCCCGCTTTGCTGAACACCACGATCGGTAGCAATCTGGCCGCGTCGGTCGAGCGGTTCGGCGAGCTGGATGCCATGGTGGACCTGCCCAGCGGGGCCCGCTGGAACTACCGCGAGCTGCACGTGGCGGTGCGGCGCCTGGCGTCCGGTCTGCTGCGCGCAGGCATCGTGGCGGGAGACCGGGTGGGCATCTGGGCGCCCAACCGTCCGGAATGGACACTGCTGCAGTACGCCACCGCAGAGATCGGCGCCGTGCTGGTGAACATCAACCCCTCCTACCGGGTGCACGAGCTGGAGTACGTGCTCAACCAATCCGGTGTGCGGATGGTGGTGGCCGCGCGCAACTTCAAGACCTCGGACTACGCGGGCATGCTCGACGAGGTCGCTCCGCGGTGTGCCGCGCTGGAGCAGGTGGTGCTGATGGGCAGTCCGGAGTGGACGCAGCTGGCGGACGGGGCGTTGGACGAGGCAGCGGTAGGCGACGCCGCGAAGGACCTGAGCGCCGAGGACCCGATCAACATCCAGTACACCTCCGGCACCACCGGGTTTCCCAAGGGTGCGACGCTGAGCCACCGCAGCATCCTCAACAACGGCTACCTGGTCGGCGAGCTGTGCCACTACACCGAGGCCGACCGGGTGTGCATTCCGGTGCCGTTCTACCACTGCTTCGGCATGGTGATGGGCAACCTGGCATGCACCACTCACGGGGCGGCCATGGTCATCCCAGCGGAGGGCTTCGACCCGGCGGCCACGCTGACCGCAGTGCAGGCCGAACGCTGTACCTCGCTGTACGGCGTGCCGACCATGTTCATCGCCGAGCTGGCGCTGCCGAGCTTCGCCCAGTACGACCTCACCAGCCTGCGCACCGGCATCATGGCCGGCTCACCCTGCCCGGCTGAGGTGATGCGCAAGGTGATCGAGCAGATGCACATGGACGAGGTGGCCATCGCCTACGGGATGACCGAGACGTCCCCAGTGTCCACCCAGACCCGTTCTGACGACTCACTGGAGCGGCGGGTGTACACGGTGGGCAAGGTGGGCCCGCACCTGGAGGTGAAGGTGATCGACCCGGTGTCCGGCGAGACTGCGCCACGGGGAGTGACCGGGGAGTTCTGCACGCGCGGCTACAGCGTGATGCTCGGGTATTGGGAGGAACCGCAGAAGACCGCGGAGGCCATCGACACCGACGGCTGGATGCACACCGGCGACCTCGCGGTGATGGACGACAACGGCTACCTGATGATCACCGGGCGGATCAAGGACATGGTGATCCGCGGCGGAGAGAACGTCTACCCACGGGAGATCGAAGAGTTCCTCTACACCCACCCCGACATCCTGGACGCTCAGGTGATCGGGGTGCCCGATGAGCGCTACGGAGAGGAGCTGATGGCCTGGGTGCAGTTGCGCGAGGGAGCGCCGGAGCTCACGGTGGAGGGCCTGCGCGAGTTCTGCGCCGGCAAACTCGCGCACTACAAAGTGCCGCGGTATGTGCGCGTCGTCGAGGAGTTCCCGATGACGGTGACCGGCAAGGTGCGCAAGGTGGAGATGCGGGAGCGCTCCACGGAGTTCCTTGGTCTGCACTGACCCGGTTCGGCAGCTTCCGTCCGGCCCACCCGGACTGACGCTGCCCGAGCAGGATCAGCGCGCGCGGCCGTCGCGGAACGCGGAGAACACCGCGAGGAACAGACCCACCGGCAGCAGCATCCCGGTCAGGTACAACGCGAGCGGCGGGTTGACGTTGGCCACTGGGCGGCTGAGGAACACCGCGAGGATGCCGAGCAGGCCAAGGGCGAACAGCACAAGCCCCGCGGTGAATAGGCGTGGGCGGTGGGGCGGGGCAGAGTCCGGCACGCGCTCACGGTAGCGCGCTGCCATTGCGCCCTGGCCGCTACCGGTAGCAGAAGGCGCGCCGGTGATCGATCAGGCTGACCCGAACGGTGCCTTCGTCCACGGAGACCAGCGCGAAGATCGTGCAGTACGTTCTCAAGGTCGGCCACCGCGGGACCGTGTACCGCTCGCGCTAGAAACCGGGATGCTCGCCGGCGTGAGGGCCGGTAGGCTTACCCGACCGCGCCCCGCCACGTTGGGGCGCGTTCGTCATGCCGGAGCCGGCATGGCGCAGGCGGACGCAACAACGATGGACGGGTGAGCACGGTGCCGAGCGGCAAGGTGAAGTGGTACGACGCGGAAAAGGGCTTCGGCTTCCTCTCCCAGGAGCAGGGCGAGGATGTCTACGTCCGCTCGTCCGCGCTGCCCGAGGGCCTGGAGACGCTCAAAGCAGGCCAGAAGGTGGAGTTTGGGATGGCGTCGGGTCGTCGCGGACCGCAGGCACTGAGCCTGAAGGTCCTCGAGCCTGCCCCGTCCATCAAGCAGCAGGCGCCAGCACCGACTGCCAAGCGGCACACGCCCGATGAGCTGCACGGCATGGTCGAGGACATGATCACTGTGCTGGAGGCGACCGTGCAGCCGGATTTGCGGCGCGGGCGCTACCCGGACCGTAAGACCGCTCAGCGCATCTCCGAGGTGGTCCGCGCCGTCGCCCGCGAGCTCGACAGCTGAGCTCAGGTTCCGGCGATGAGCGCCGGGTCGGTACGCACCGACCAGGTGGCGCGGGCGATCGGATTGCCCTGGGGGTCGGTGGCGCCTGAGGGGAGTTGGATCTCCACCCCGGTGAGTTGGTCGCGGGGGCTCGGCGGCGTGACGGTGACGGCCAGCCGCTCGCCCGGTCGGTAGTAACGCTGGATGATCTCGTTGACCCCCGCGGGGGTGCGGTAGCTGGTGAGTAGTCGCCACGGCGCCCGCCCGATGTCGGTGGGCAGCGACACCTGCAGAGGCAGGCCCACGCGGACGGGCAGCTGCGCGGTGGCACCTGTGCTGCAGTGCGTGAAGTCGAACGAGCAAAAGGTGGTCGGGCCGGTCACCGTGGTGGCGTGATCGGCGTAGAAGGTGACCTGGGGCGGCGCCATGCTGGTTGAACAGCCAACCACGCCTGCCCCCAGCGCGACAGTGCACAGCAGCAGCCCCAGTCGTTTCCGCACGGGGCAAGGCTAGGCGAGAGCTCAGCGCGCGGGTTCGGCGGCCGCGGGGCCGCGGCGGGGTCGGACGCCGCCGAGACCGGGAAGCAGGGTGGAGCCGCGGCTGGTCAACAGGGTCTGGGCGGTGCCGAGCGCGAGCAGCACTGCGATCACGGTGAACCCGACCCAGTACGTCGGCGGCAGCAGTACCCCGAAGGCACCACCCACCACCCAAGCCAGCTGGAGCACGGTCTCGGTGCGTCCGAACGCCGAGGCCCGGGCAGCCTCGGGCAGGTCCCGCTGCATGATCGCGTCCAGGGACACCTTGGACAGGGCGCTGCCGCTGGCCCCGACCAGGGTGGCCAACGTGGCCGTGACCAACCCCGGAATAACGGCGGCGGTCACGGTGAGGGTGAGGGTGGACACGGCGCACCCGATGATCACCAAGTCGGGGCGGCTGAGGTGCAGCCGTGCCCCTCCTGCGTTGCCGGCGAAGTTCCCGAGCCCGGCGGCAGCACCGACCGCGCCCAGAGTGGCGGTGTAGAGCCAGCCGTTGTGGCTGGCGCTGTTGGGGCCGTAGTGCGCGTTGGCGACGAACGCGATGAACAGGGTGATGAACCCGGTGAACACGCGGGTCGTGCCGGTGCCCCACAGACTGGCCAGCACGCTGCGGCCCAGCAATTGTTTGCGCGGCTTGACCTTGCGCGGTCGCGCCGCCGCCGCCCGCTCGTCGGCGTGGGTGAACATCAGCGTGGTGCCAACCTCGCCCGCGGTGACCTCCACCCAAGCCGGGATGCGCATGCACAGCCAGGCCCCGAGCAGCATCACCAACGCGCTGAACCACAGCGCTGCCCCCTGGTGGGTGAGCTCCACCCCGCCGGCGATGGCGCCGGTGACCGTTGTACCCACCAGTCCGAAGACGGTGATCCGCGAGTTGCTCTTCATCAGGCTGAGGTTGGGGGGCACCACCCTCGGCATCACCGAGGATCTGAGTAACCCGAAGGACTTGCTCAGCACCAGCACCCCGAGCGCGGCCGGGTAGAGCTCCCAGCTGTCGAAGTTCAACGCCATGATCACGGCGAGCACTGCACGACCGACGAAGGAACCGGCCAGGGCCAGTCGTCGTCCGCGTTGAATACGGTCCAGTGCGGGGCCGATGAGGGGTGCGATCACCGCAAAGGGGGCGATGGTGATCAGCAGGTACAGCGCCACCTTGCCCTGGCCCTCACCCTTGGCGGCGGCGAAGAACAGTGTGTTGGCCAGGGCCACGGCGATGGCCGCGTCCGAGGCGTAGTTCGCCATCGTCGCGTACGTCAGCGCGGTGAGGCCGGACTTGCCGGCACCGTCGGCACTGGCGGCGCGGTGAAAGTTCTGCAGACCGTCTCTGGTGAGTTGCTTGCTGCGCAGCGCCGCCACGCGGGTGACGGTGAGCTTGCGGGGACCGTCCGAGCGCCCGAACTCCCGTGGCGGCACCCGCTCGCGCGGCCCTTCATTCGCGGGCTCCGCGGACAGCGTGGGCAGTTCCCGGGTCGGGGGCGATTGCCTGGCGATTCGCTCCGTGGGCGCCGAGGGGTCGACCGGCGGGACGTGACGCGGCGGGTCGGGTTGCCGGTTTGGTGGAGGCTCGGGCGACGCCGTCGAGTCGGGCTTGCGCAGACCAAGCCGGTTACGCCGCCGCCGACCGACGGGCACTGTGGCGTCGGGTCGCCGACGGCCTGCGTTCCATCCCCGCCGGGTCTGCGGCGCACCGTGCGAGGTAGCGCCATCACCCTGAGCAGTCACACCGGTGATTCTGCCGCACTACGGTGTCCGGTTCGTGTCTGCCGTCGAACAGCCTGCTCACGGCGCGTTGCGGGGAGGGACGAATCGAACCTCGAAGGTCGTCGGCCACAGCTTGCCGGTGATGAGGAAACGGTCGGTTCCCGGGATGGCGGCGATGCCGTTGAGAACGTCGGCGTCGGGATAGCGGGAACGATCCAGGAGGCCGCCGGCGTCCACGGTGCCGGTGACCTGGCCGGTGGCGGGATCGATGCGGACGATCTGGTCGGTCTTCCAGACGTTGGCCCACACCACGCCGTCGACGCACTCCAACTCGTTCAGCATGTCCAGGCCCACCCCCTGTTTGCGCACCTGTACCGATCCGGTGACGGCGAACGTCACGGGATCACGGAACGTGAGAGTGTCGCTGCCGTTGCTCATCACCAGGCGCCCCGGTTCATGGCACAGCCCCCACCCTTCGCCGTCGAAGCTCACGTGCCCGCGGTCGGCCAGGGTCTGCGGGTCACGGCGAATGGCGAACCCGTCTTGCCAGGTCAGCTGCCATAGCGTGTCCCCGGCGAGGGTGACGCCCTCGCCGAAGAGGTCATCGGGAAGGTTCACCGTGGCCTGGGTTGCTCCGGTGGTGCCGTCGCTGCGACGGATCAGCGAGTGCCCATCCAGTCCGGTGCTCTCGTAGAGCTGGCCGTTGTCCATTTCCAAACCCTCGGTGAACGACGACGGATCGTGCGGGCGGGTGCTGAGCACCTGCACCGTGAGCTGCTCGGGCGCCGGGGCCACCGGTTGGGCGCTCCCGCAGGCCGAAGCGCCGGCCAGGACGCAGCACACGGCAAGTGCTGTGACGATCGTGCGAGCCATGTACACAGCATGCCGGGCGTACGCCTGAACGGCGTCCTTGGTCTCCCGTTCTGTCGGTGCGGGCGGTTTCGGCGATGACCATGAGTGCGCCGCACGCCGCCGAGCTGCTGACCGGCGAGCCGGTACCGTGCGCGTGTGCTCGGCCACCAGACCCTTCCACTGCGAGTGGTCCAGATCATGGTGCGCACAATCGAGCGAGTCAAGCGTCCAACTCGGTGGCGCGGGACGCAACCGGGTCATGCGGCACAATCAAGGGGTGAGCAGCACCGAGACCACGGCCCCCGTTCGCTCCGTCCTCGCCGACGCCGAGAGCGTGGCCACCGCGGCCGCGATGGAGCTGAGCGAGGGCACCGTGGGCACCCACCTGGGTGTGCACGCCGAGCCGGACAGCGACGGTGCCGCCGCCACGCACCGTTTCGCCGCCGAGCTCAAGGGCTACCGCGGCTGGGAATGGGTCGTTGTCGTCGCTGCTGCGCCGGAGACCGAGCACGTGACGGTCAGCGAGATCGTGCTGCTGCCCGGCCCGGACGCCGTGGTGTCGCCGAGCTGGTTGCCGTGGGATGAGCGGGTGCGCGCCGGTGACCTGGGCGCCGGGGACCTGCTGCCGCCGCCGGAGAACGATCCGCGCCTGGTGCCCGGCTACCTGGCCAGCGATGACCCGGCGGTGGAGGAGCTGGCGTTGGAGATCGGGCTCGGCCGCCGCCAGGTGATGAGCCGCGAGGGCAGGCTGGACGCCGCCCAGCGCTGGCACGACGGTGCGCACGGGCCCGACGCGGCGGCCGCCGCCGCCCCGCACTGCGGCACCTGCGGGTACTACCTCCCGGTCGCCGGCTCGCTACGGGCGGCATTCGGGGTGTGCGGCAACGAGATGTCCGCCGACGGCCAGGTGGTGCACACCGAGTACGGCTGTGGTGCCCACTCGGACACGGTGGTCGCCGAACTGGCGCCCACGCCGGTCTCGGAGATGGCCTACGACGACACGGCGCTCGAGCTGGTGCAGCTCGCTGCGCGCGACGAGTGAGCACGCCGGACCCCTTCGATACCGCAGAGCTGCGCGCCGCCACTCTGCAGAACTGGCGCCGATCCCCGACCCGGCTGCGGGAGGACACCGCCACCGAGGCGGACCTGGTCCAGGGCGGCTACCGCGACCGGGTGCTTACCGAGCTCGCCCAGAACGCTGCCGACGCCGCGGCCCGCGCCGGCGCCCGGGGGGAGCTGACCGTGCGATTGGTGGACAACGAGCTTCGCGTAGCCAACACAGGTGCTCCTTTGGACCGCGGTGGGGTACAAGCGCTGGCGGCATTGCGGGCGTCGAGCAAGACTTCCGGTGTCGGCCGCTTCGGGGTCGGCTTCACCGCGGTGCTGGCCGTCAGCGAGGAACCGCGGGTGTTGTCGCGGTCGGGGTCCATCGCGTTCTCTGCGGCCCGTACCCGAGCCGAGCTCGGTATCACGGACGTGCCTGCGCTTCGGCTGGTGTGGCCGGTGGGGCAGCAGCCCGCGGCTGGGGCCAGCACTGAGGTGGTGCTTCCGCTGCGCCCGGGCATCGACGGGGCCGGGCTGCTCCGCGCGTTCGCCACCGAAACACCCGAGTTGTTGCTGGCCTTCCCTGCGCTGCAAAGTATTTCGGTGAACGGCACGCTGATGGTGCGTGCGGATCGGCCGCTGGCCTCCGGTCTGGATGAGGTGAGCATCGGCAGGCAGCTCTGGTGGCGCAGCGGGCGGGATGATGTGCGGTGGCTGGTCCCTGTGAGCTCCGAGGGACAGGTGCAGCCGCTGGCCGAGGACGTGCTGCGAGCGCCGACGCGCACCGACGAGGAGCTTTCCCTGCCAGCGTTGGTCATCGCCGACGTCGCACTGCAACCCGACCGTCGTCGCCTGCTGCCCGGAACGTCGTTGCGGGCAGTGGCGCAGGCGTATCCGGAGCTGGTCGCGGCGCTGCCGCCCGAGCAACGCACCCAGCTGGTTCCGCTCCCCGGATTTCCGCGCAGCGCAGTGGACGCGGAGCTGCGCGACGGTGTGCTTGCCGCGTTGCGCGATGCCCCATGGCTGCCCGCAGCGGCGGGGGACGACCTGAAACCGCGGGCTGCGCAGCTGCTCGACCGGGCGAATCCTGGGTTGGTGGGGCTGCTCGCAGACATCATCCCCGGCTTGCTCGGCGCTGAGCTGTCGGCTCCTGTGCACGCGGCCGCGCTGGTAGCGCTGCAGATCCCTCGGCTCCGACTGGCCGAGGTGGCCGACGTGCTGGCGGGGGTGCAGCGGGAGGCTGGTTGGTGGCGTCGGCTCTACGCCGCGTTGGACCCGTTGGTCCCCGACCGTCGCGCCGCGGAAGAACTTGCTGCTCTGCCCGTTCCGTTGGCCGATGGGCGCACTGTGCTCGGTCCGCGCAGCACGATCGTCGCCGAGTTGACTGTGGCGGTGCCCGGCGTCCGCGTGGTGCATCCGGATGCAACGCATCCCCTGCTGCTTCGCCTGGGGTCCGTCGCAGCAGGGCCCGATCAGCTACTCGACGATGAGCTGCTGCGTCAAGCCGTCCACGAAGCTGATCCCGATGACGTGACCGGCACCGCGGAGCTTGCCACCGCGGTGCTGGCCCTGGTCGACGCCGCAGGCGTGCTTCCTGGTGAGCACACCTGGCTGGGTGAGCTGCTGTTGCCCGACACCGACGGTGAACTCCGGTCCGCCGATGAGCTGCTGCTGCCCGATGCGCCGCTGCGCGCAGTGCTCGATACCGACGCACCGTTCGGCACGGTGGCCCCGAGTGTGGTCGCTGAGTACGGCGCGCGGCTGCTGCAGGCCGTCGGCGTCGGTTGGGGCTTCACCGTGCTGGTCGACGACGACGCCACCGGGCCAGAGCACGAACTGGACGGCGAGGAGCTGTGGTGGGGCGCGACGCCGTCCGAGCCCACTAGCGTGGTGGCCGTGCGCGACCTGGACCTGGTCGACTCCCAGAAGTGGGCGCAGGCACTGCAGCTGCTGTGCGCCGAGCCGGAAACCCTTGCTGCGCTGCGAGAGCCGAACGGCTACACCGCGTGGTGGTTGCGCACTCACGCCGAGTTGTACGGTGCGCCGCTCGGGCACTGGCGCCACCCTGACGACGCCGCATTCGAGGCGCTGCTCGACGCCGTGCCGGTAGCCGGGCTGCCACCCGTGGTCCTCGCGAGCACCACGGTGGATTCCGTCGCGCTGGCCGCCCTGCTGCTGGACCGTCTCGGTGATGCGTCCCGCAGTCCCAGTGTCGCGGTCATCGTGCGAACGCATGCCGCCCTCGCCGCGGCGGTCGAGGCCGGGACGGTGGCCGTCGACGACCTCGAGCCGCCGAAGCGGGTGCGGGTGCTGAGCGGTGTCATCGCCGACCCGGCTGCAGCCGCGGTGCTCGACCAGCCGTGGCTGCAGCAAGTCCTCTCCGACGGCGGTCTTGTCCTTGGGGGGTTGGGCGACGCGGCGGCGACGCTGGCTGACCTGCTGGACCTGCCGCTGGCATCGGAAGACGTGATGTCGGAGGTCGTCTCCGGCGGGGTGCCCATGAGGTGGTCGGCGCTACCGGAGGCGGTGCTGGCCTGCACCCGGTTGGGTGTCGCGGTGCCGGATGACTCGTTCGTGCTGCACGAGACGTTGACCGTGCGCTGCGCTGATCATCAGCACGAGGTGGGTTGGTGGGTCGAGGACGGCGTCCTGCACGCCCAGCGTCGCGGGATGTTGGACGCCGCCGTGTCGTGGACGTGAGGACACTCCGCCGGGCGATCGCCGTCGTGCTGCTGCTCGCCTTCGGCATCCTGCTGGGCCTGTGGGTCAGGAGCCGGGTACCCGCTTTCGACCGAGCGATCCTCGATTTTGCTGTTGCGCATCGGACGGCGACGTGGACGACCTTCTTCCGGGCCGCCGCCCTGTGTGGGGGCACGCCTGCGGTCACCGTGCTCACCCTGGTGGTGGCCGTCGCCGCGGTGTGGCGACGTTGGTGGACGCTGGCCGGGCAGGCCGTGGTGGCCGGTGTCGGTACCGCGGTGCTTGTGGTGGCGGGCAAGTCTGCCTTCGGCCGTCCCCGTCCGCCCGCGGCCACGCAGCTCGGTGTGCTGCAGAGCCTGTCGTATCCCTCCGGGCATGCACTCGGGTCGATGGTGGCGGCAACTCTGTTGCTGGCGCTTGTGTTCGCCGCCACCCGCGCCGGGCCGTGGCGCGTACTCGCGGTGCTGCTGGTGGCGGTGTACGTCGTGTGGGTCGGACTGTCCCGGCTGTACCTGGGGGTGCACTGGGGCAGTGACGTCCTGGGCGGCTGGGTGATCGGCGCCGCGTGGGGGCTGTTGTGCCTCGGGTTGCCCGGCCGTCAGCGGAAGACCTGGCCGCCGGTTTTGACGGCATCCCAGGAGCCCGCTGCGGCGCAGACAGATTCGGATGCGAGTACGTAGGCCCAGATCTCGTGGACCCCGTCGCTGGCGCGGTCACGGCCGCGCACGGCATGCTGTTGCCAGACGGGCAACCTAGCCGCGAACCGGATGGCCACGGTCGGCGCGACGGTCGCGGGACCATCGGGACGCATCACCCGGCGCTCGAAGGGGTCGCCATCTTGGGTCCCGCTGCGGGTGACGCTATGCCGACGTGAAATCCTCAGTACGTGCCGAGCGACGGTGGCTATTTGCTGGACAACCAGCAGGTGGAGGCGGGGCAGCGCTTCGATGCGCTGTCGGAGCTGTTCAACGCTTCGACGTTCCGGCACCTGTCTGCTGTGGGGCTGGGACCGGGCTGGCAGGTCTGGGAGGCCGGGGCTGGTGGACCGTCGGTGCCGTCGTGGCTGGCCGAGCAAGTGGACCCGGACGGACGGGTGTTGGCCACCGACATCGACACGACATGGATGAACAACACGCAGCGGTTCGAGGTGCGCCGCCACGACGTCGGCGTTGACCCGCCGCCGACGGGACCGTTCGACCTGGTGCACGCCCGACTGCTGCTGGTCCACGTACCGCAGCGGGAGCACGCTCTGGCTGCGATGATGTCGGTGCTGCGCCCGGGTGGATGGTTGGTGCTGGAGGAAGCCGACCCGGCGCTGCAACCGCTGGTCTGCCCGGACGAGACGGGGCCGGCCGAGCAGCTGGCGAACCGGTTGAAGGCCGGATTCCGCAGGCTGCTCACCGAGCGCGGCGTCGACCTGGCCTACGGACGGACGCTGCCGGGCAGGCTGCGCGGTGCCGGGTTCGTCGAGGTCGGGGCCGACGCCTACTTTCCGATCACGGGCCCAGCCTGCGTGGAGCTGGAGCGAGCCAGTGTCGAGCAGATCCGCGACCGCCTCGTCGCCGGCGGCATCGCTACTGACGCGGAGATCGAGCAGCACCTGATCAATGTGACCAGCGGCCGCCTGGACCTGGCTACTTCCCCGATGGTCAGCAGCTGGGGCCGGACACCGACCAGGAGCTGAGTCGGTGGCCGATGGTGGAGCGGCGGCTCTGTCGAGACGCACCCACGGATCGCGCGCACCCGGTAAAGCCGACCGTTGCTTTCGCTAGCCGATTCCGCGTTGGCTGCCGCGATCACCACGACGCACAGCGCGCCGCTGCCAGAAGAAGAGGCCATAACCGAGCGCGCCCAGCGAGGCCCCGAGCACACAGGTGACGATCGCGGTGGAGGTGCTCGCGGCTCCGCTGAGCAGCACTACCAGTGCCACCACCCAGCCGACGGTCCCCGCCGCCATCACTGGGCGCGGATCGGCCAGCGCGGGCGGCAGCGGTGGGGGAGTAGGCGGTTCGGCAGGCACGGAGTCCACCGTAGCCGTGCCGCGATTGTGTGCTGCGTGAAGTGCGCGTCATCTAGTGTGTGGCCATGAGTGAGCACGATCCGCAGCTGGCGAGCGACTTGCGACTTGCCGTACTGCGGCTGAACCGTCGATTGCGGGCGCAGCGCACCGACGCCCGCGTGAGCCTGACGCACATCTCCGCACTTTCGACTCTGCACCTGCTCGGGCCGATGACCCCGGGGGCGTTGGCCGCGAAGGAACGGGTGCAGCCCCCGTCGATGACGCGCATCATTGCGGTCCTGGAAAACCTTGGCTTCATTGGACGTGCGGCACATCCCACCGATCGCCGGCAGGTGATCGTCAGTGTGTTGCCGCCCGGCGCGGAGTATCTGCAGGCGGAGATCAACGCGCGTGAGGCGTGGCTGGACAGCCGTCTGTCCGAGCTCAAGGTCGAGCAGTTGCAGACCTTGCGCGCCGCTTCGGACATCATCGAACAAATGGTAAGGAGCACGGAGTAACGCAAGGGGGCACTGGGAGCACGGAGTAGCGCAAGAGGGGGGCACAGGGAGCACGGAGTAGCGCCGCTGCAGTGTTCTAGGCAAATTCCGGTGTGTACCCGATACTTGTGCCGCACCTCCCCTCCGAAGCACTCTGAGCGAGAGCAGTCACGATGCGCCGATCCGTCCTGCTCACGCTGTTGACGGCCGCCACCGTCGTCGTTCCCGGAGCGGCGCTGGCGCCGATCGGTGTGGCCGCGCCAAGCACTCCCGCGCCAGTCGTGGCGCATCAGCTGAGTCGGTCCTGCGGTGACCCCACGCCCGGGCTGGTGGCCTGCCGCGCGGTGCAGAATGTTCCGATCTCCGGAAACGGTCAGGTGGTGCACCAGGCGGTGACCCAGACCGACCTACCGAGCGGATACCGTCCCGCCGATCTGCAGTCGGCCTACGAGCTGCCGACGACCGGTGGCGCGGGTCAGACGGTGGCGGTCGTCGACGCCTACGACGATCCCAATGCGGAAGCCGACCTCGGGGTGTACCGCGCCAAGTTCGGCCTTCCGCCGTGCACCAGCGCCAACGGATGCTTCCGCAAGGTCGGCAACTTCGGCAGCAATGCGCTACCCGCCGCGGACAGCGGTTGGGCACAAGAGATCTCGCTGGACCTGGACATGGTCTCGGCCGCCTGTCCCGGTTGCAACATCCTGCTGGTAGAGGCCAACGACCCGGGCATTATCAACATCGGCATCGCCGAGCGCGTCGCGGCCTTCCTTGGGGCCACGGTGATCTCCAACAGCTATGCGTCAGCCTCCAGCATCTTCGATTTCGCGTTGGACTTCTTCTTCTACAACCACCCGGGCGTGCCGATCACGGCCAGTTCCGGTGATGACGGCTACGGCGTCGCTTAACCCCGCGGCGTCCCAATTCGTCACGGCCGTCGGTGGAACCTCACTGTTCAAGGCCTCGAACGACCGTGGCTGGTCAGAGTCGGCCTGGTCTGGCGCCGGTTCAGGGTGCGCTGGCTTCGACGCCAAACCGGTGTGGCAGACCGATCCTGCTTGCGGTGCCCGGACTATCGCCGATACCGCCGCGATCGCGGACCCCGCCACCGGGGTCGCCGTGTACGACTCCTTCGCTCACAACGGAGCGGCGGGCTGGCTGGTCTTCGGTGGCACGAGCGTGTCGGCGCCGATCATCGCCGGGACGTACGCACTGGCCGGCAACGGACAAAACCTGCGCTACGCCAGCTCGCTCTACGCAACCGCGACAAGCTGTTCGACGTGACGGCGGGCAGCAACGGCCCTTGCGGCGGCAGCTACCTGTGCACCGCGGGCCCGGGCTTTGACGGGCCGACGGGGCTGGGTACACCCAACGGTGTTGGCGCGTTCTGAGCGACCGCGCCATCCGCCGTCGCGAATGTGGCTCTCCGCCAAGAATTGCCGCGAAAGCCACATTGAGGGCACGGAGGTGGAGCTACAGCGCCCACGCGTGTACCGGCTCGTCGGCATGCATGCCCTCGGTGTAGCTGCGGAGCATCTGGGCCAGCGCCTCTGTCCGGCCGAGGCCGCTGCGTTCGAGCTTCGCCACGCACTCGCGCTGCCACACCGATCCGGTGCGCCCGCTTTGGCACCGTCCTTCGATCACACCGAGGTAGCGGTCGATGGCGCGTCCGGAGACCCCGAACGCCTGCAAGCCCTCGTGCGCCATCGGCAGCAGTTTGCGCAACACCAGCTCGTCGGCCCGCACCCAGCCGACCTCCGGCCAGTACAGCTGCGCCGCCAGTCCTTCGCGGGCGCCGTTGTGCAGATTCTCCGCTGCCGCGTCGAAGGACATTTGCGTCCATAATGGACGCTCGGAGTTCACCAGCGCACGGAGTACGCCGTAGTAGAAGGCGGCATCGGCCATGGTGTCCAGCACTGAAGGCCCCGCGGGCAGCACCCGGTTCTCGATGCGCAGGTGCGGCGTGCCGCTCGAGGTGTCGTAGACCGGTCGGTTCCAGCGGTACACCGTGCCGTTGTGCATCTTCAGCTCGTGCAGGCCCGGGGTACGCCCGGCGTGCAGCTCCGCGAGCGGGTCTTCCTCCGAGCACACCGGCAGCAGGGCAGGGAAGTACCGGGAGTTCTCTTCGAACAGGTCGAAGATGGAGGTGATCCAGCGCTCCCCGAACCACACGCGCGGGCGCACACCCTGGTTGCGTAGCTCCGGCGAGCGGGTGTCGGTAGCCTGCTCGAACACCGGGATGCGGCTCTCGTGCCACAGTGCCCTCCCCGCAAGGAACGGCGAATTGGCTGCCAACGCCACCTGCACCCCGGCCAGGCACTGCGCCGCATTCCAGTGGGCGGCAAAGGCATCCGGTTCTACCTGCAGGTGCAGCTGCACCGAGGTGCAGGCGGCCTCGGGCAGGATCGAGTCCGTGGTGATATCCAGGCGTTCCGCTGCGCCCCCTGGCATCGGCACCCCGTCGATGGCGAGCTCGATGTCCTCGCCGCGCAGTGCGAAGATCTGCTGGTTCAGCAGGTCGTAGCGGGGGTTGTTGGACAGCCATTGGCGGTGAAAGTGCTCCTGGCGGAGGGTGGGCAGCATCCCCACCATCACCAGGTGTCTGCCCTGCGCCTCGGCCTGCGCCTCGGCCGCGTTGAGTGAGGCACGCAGGTTGTGCTCCAGCGCCAGGGTCTCGTCGGTCTCGAACGGACGCGGCGCCACGTTGATCTCGATGTTGAACTGGCCCAGCTCGGTCTGGAAGTCGGGATCGGCGATCGCCGCGAGCACCTCAGCGTTGGCCATTGCCGGCTGCATGTCGTCGTCGACGAGGTTGAGTTCCACCTCCATGCCCAACAGTGGCTCACCGGTCTCGAAGGCTCCGTCGGCCAACATCTGGGTCAGGGCGTCCAGACAGCGCTGGGCCTTGATGCGAAACTCCGCGCGGTCGGCGCGGCTGAACTCGCGGTGGTTGATGTTCTCGCCCATCTGACCTCCGGGTGCACGCGGCGCTGGTGGAGCCAACGGTGCCATGCCGGGGGTGGGGATGCCGCACGCGGGTGGCAGGCAAGGATGTCCTCCGTGGCAACGATTATCGAGGCGAACGACCCGAGCGATCCGGTGTTCGACGACTTCCGGGCGCTCAATTCCTCGGATCGACGTCCGGACCTGCCCGACGGTAAGGGCCTGGTGATCGGTGAGGGCGTACTTGTCGCGCAGCGCCTTCTGGGTTCCCGGTTTGTCCCGCGCAAGTTGCTCGGCGTGCCGCGTCGATTGAACGAGCTGGCCGCGGAGCTGGTGGAGGTGGACGTGCCGTTCGTGCTGACGTCTGCGGAGGTGATGGCCGAGGTCGTCGGCTTCCACCTCAATCGCGGGGTGCTCATCTCCGCTGATCGGCCGCCGGTGCTGACTGTGGCCGAGGTGCTCGACGGCGCGCGGACGGTGGCGGTATTGGAAGGGGTCAACGACCACGAGAACCTGGGCGCGATGTTCCGCAATGCGGCCGGCCTGGGGGTGGACGCCGTGCTGTTCGGCGACCGCTGTGCCGATCCGCTGTATCGCCGCGCGGTGCGGGTGTCGATGGGCCACATTCTGCGGGTGCCCTTCGCCCACGTCCCGGACTGGCCTCGCGGCCTACAGGTTTTGAGGGAGAAGGGTTTCCAGCTGATCGCGCTCACCCCCGACTCCTCGGCGTTGCCGCTGTCGCAGGCGATGGCGGCGGACAAGGTGGCGGTGCTGCTGGGTGCGGAAGGGCCGGGCTTGCGCGAGCACACGATGCGCGCCACTGACGTCCGGGCCCGGATCCCGATGGCGCCGGGCACCGACTCGCTCAACGTGGCCACTGCGGCGGCGCTGGCGTTCTACGAGCGCGTGCGATGACAGTGGTGCTCCGCGTCGGCGGCGGCGTGGAAGGCGCGGAGGGCACGGAGGGCACGGAGGGACTGGAGTCGCTCACCCCCGAACTAGCCGAGTGGGCCGCGGCGAGTGTGGCCGTGGGATCAACGAGAGGCGAGGCCCGCACCATTGTCCGATTGCGCGGTGAGCAGCTGGCCGCGCGCTACGCAGCCGCGCTGCACGTCGAGGTCGCGGTGATCGATGACGTCGAGGTTTACCTCTTCGGTGCGCAGGAGCCGACGCCCTGGCTGACCGGACTGACGGTCGCGGTCTTCACCGCGGTCCTGGTGCTGGTCGCCCTGCTGGTGCTGGGCACGCAGTTGGCGGCGATCAACCCGTCGTTGGCGGTGGCGGCCAACGTGCTGGTGGTCGGCGGTTTGGCGCCCTTGGTGTGGATGTGTCGACGGGTACCGGTGTGGCGATGGGCCGCACTCGGCACCGTAGGAGGAGTGGGTCTGGCGTGGCTCGGTCTCCTCGCCGCGCTCATGACCGCGAGTTGACGGCACCGCGTACGGCATGCGCGATAGCTTCCCGCAGCACTGGCGCGCGGTCGGTCGGCTCCTATGCCGCTCTCGCTCAACGCGACGGCCGTGGGCGCAGCGCGGGAAACTGGACGCTCACTTGATCGCAGGTTGCCCTTAGCCGCGCTGGCTGCGGACGCCGAGCAGGACGTCTTCCCACGAAGGCACGGCGGCGTGCCCACGGCGCGCCCGTTGCGGCGACTTCTCGGTCACAACGGCCGGAACTGCGGGTGCTGCCTCGGGGACTTTGAGGGCCTGCTGTGGTTCCGGCTCGGGCACCAGCTCGGACTCCACGATGGTGGTCACTGCGGCGACGGTGCGCAGTGGACGGGTGGGATCCGGATCGATCAAATCCGCGGCGGGGTCGTCCAACGAGGAAATGGTACCGCCGTGCGCGCCGGGCTGAAAACGCCAGTGCGCCTTGTTGTCTGAGCGACCGGTCTTCCACCGTAGCTGCACCACCCAGCGCGAGTCCTCACCGCGCCACGCGTCCCAGGTGGCATCCGACAGATCCTGCCCGCGCTGCGCGAAGGCATCGCCGACAATCTCGGTGAGGGTCTCCACGGCGGGCCCGTCATGGCGCACCGGGTGCCCACCCTGGGCGACCTCGGCCGCGCGTGAGCGCTCCAGCAGCACGGGGTATGCGAAGCGTTCGACGCGGGAGATGGGCACGCCGGCCACCGCCGCAACTTGCTCCACACTCGCGCCGGCGCGAATGCGGGCCTGGATGTCGCGCGGACGCAGCTGGCTCTCGAGCTCGATCTCGATCTGGCCCAGCCGGGTGAGATCGCCGCGGGCCGCAGCGCGCAACTTGTCGTCCGCGGGAACTATGAACTTCTCCTTGTGCTCGCTGTCCTCGCAGACCACGGATAGTCCATCGGCGTCTAGACCGATAACTCGAAGTGCACGCACGGCGGCCTCCCGGAACCTCTGCAAGGGGTGAACAACACGAGTGTAATTCACCTGCGGCAACCGGTGGGGATGAACACGCGTGATTCAGCCGAGCTGAGTGACCACGTGGTCGATGCACGCCGTCAGGGCGCTGACGTCATCCGGCTCGATCGCCGGGAACATGCCGACGCGCAGCTGATTGCGGCCGAGCTTGCGGTAGGGCTCGGTGTCCACGATTCCGTTGGCGCGCAAAACCTTTGCCACGGCAGCCGCGTCCACATTGTCGTCGAAGTCGATGGTGCCCACCACCTGGGAGCGCTGCGCAGCTTCGACGACGAATGGGGTCGCGTAGTCGCTGGCCTCGGCCCAGTTGTACAGCCGTGCGGACGAATCGGTGGTGCGGGTGGTGCACCAGTCCAAACCTCCCTGGGCGTTCATCCACTCGACCTGGTCGGCCAGCAACAGCAGCGTGGCCACGGCCGGGGTGTTGTAGGTCTGCTCCTTCACGCTGTTGTCCAACGCGGTGGTGAGCGAGAGGAACTCCGGCACCCAGCGGTCGGAGCTGCCGATCTCCGCCACCCGCTCCTGCGCGGCGGGGCTCATCAAGGCGATCCACAGGCCGCCGTCGGAGGCGAAGCACTTCTGCGGCGCGAAGTAGTACACGTCGGCATCGGTGATGTTTACCGGCAACCCACCCGCACCGGACGTGGCGTCGATGGCAACCAGTGCGCCGTCCGAGCCCGCCGGCCGCTGCACCGGGATCATTACACCGGTCGACGTTTCGTTGTGCGCCCAAGCGATCAGGTCGCAGGAGGGATCTGCGACCGGCTCCGGCGCGCTGCCAGGTTCGGCCGCGATCACCACCGGCTCGCCCAGAAACGGTGCACCCTTGGTAACGCTGGCGAACTTCGAGCTGAACTCGCCGTTGGTCAGGTGCAGTGAGCGCTCGCGCACCAGGCCGAACGCCGCGGCGTCCCAGAACGCCGTCGTCCCTCCGTTGCCCAGCACCACCTCGTAACCCTCCGGCAGCGCGAACAGCTCGCGCATGCCGCTACGCACCCGAGCCACCACGTCCTTGACCGGCTTCTGCCGGTGACTGGTGCCCATCACGCTGCTGCCCGTGGCGGCGAGCGCAGCCAACTGCTCAGGGCGCACCTTGGACGGTCCGCAGCCGAAGCGGCCGTCGGTGGGGAGCAGGCCAGTGGGAATGGTGATGGTGGGCGCGGAGGCTCGAGTCATTTGCCCATTCTCGCAGCGCCGCTGTTCGACCCTGCGACCAGCCGCCTGCGCTCACGTCGAACTCGCCCAAATGGGCGCAAATTGCGGACGCGCTATCCCCAATTGGACGGTTTCACAAAAGTGGGCTCAGCTGTGCGAGATCTCGCCCCAGCCCGCGACGCTCTCCGGCTTGCGGGGCTCAGGGCCGACGTAGTAAGCCGCGGGCCGCACCAGCTTGCCCAGCCGCTTCTGCTCCATGATGTGCGCCGCCCAACCGGCGGTGCGCCCGGAGGTGAACATGGCGGGCATCATGTGCGCGGGCACCTCGGCGAAGTCCAGGATCACCGCGGCCCAGAACTCCACGTTGGTCTCGATCGGGCGGTCGGGGCGGCGCTCCCGCAGCTCGGCCAGCGCGGCCTGCTCCAGCGCGGCCGCTGCCTCGTAGCGCGGTGCGTCGAGCTCCTTGCAGGTGCGGCGCAGCACGCGGGCACGGGGGTCCTCGGCCCGGTACACCCGGTGCCCGAAGCCCATCAACTTCTCCTTGCGGTCCAGGATGCCCTTGACCATGCCTGCCGGGTCGCCGGATTTCTCGGTCTCCGCGATGATCGGCAGCACCCTGGCCGGGGCCCCACCGTGCAGCGGTCCGCTCATCGCGCCGATGGCCCCGGACATCGCTGCGGCCACGTCGGCTCCGGTGGAGGCGATGACCCGTGCGGTGAAGGTGGAGGCGTTCATGCCGTGCTCGGCGGCGGATACCCAGTAGGCGTCGATGGCCTTGACGTGCTTGGGGTCCGGCTCGCCGCGCCAGCGGACCATGAAGCGTTCGGTGACGGTCTCGCACTCGTCGATGCGTGTCTGGGGCACGGCAGGCTGGTGAATACCGCGGGCGGACTGGGCGACGTAGGACAATGCCATCACCGAGGCGCGGGCGAGCTCGTCGCGGGCCGTGGCGTCGTCGATGTCCAGCAGCGGCTTGTAGCCCCAGATCGGGGCGAGCATGGCCAGCGCCGCCTGCACGTCCACTCGCACGTCGCCGGTGTGGATGGGCAGTGGGAAGGGCTCCGCCGGCGGTAGACCGGGGCCGAAACGTCCGTCGACGAGCAGGGCCCACACGTTGCCGAAGGTCACCTTGCCCGCGAGGTCCTCGATGTCGACCCCGCGGTAGCGCAGCGCGCCGCCGTCCTTGTCGGGCTCGGCAATCTCGGTGGTGAAGGCGATAACACCTTCCAGCCCCTCGGAGAAGTTGTCCGGTAGCCCTGCTGCGTCTGCCATGTCTGCTGAAGCCTCCTGGGTCTGCTCGCTGTCGTCTCGCGCACCGAGGCGCGAACACCGTAACCCTGCCTTGACGGGGGTCGGTGCGCAACGTCGGCCTCTGCTGCACGTCGATGAGGGCCTGGGGCGTAGCGTCGGATCGGTGGAATCGGGCGCCGGCGAGCTGGCGGCACCCGATCTGGCGAACATGCGGGTTGCCTACAGTACGGAGACGGTGCGCGTGCCCGAGTTGGACGAGCGCGGCATCGCCGCCACGTGGCACGAGCAGCTAGCCCGCTGGCTCAGCGACGCCGAGCAGGCCGGCCTGACCGAGCCGAACGCGATGGTGCTGGCCACCACGGACGCCGATGGCCACGCCGCCAGTCGGACGGTGCTGTGCAAGAGCCTCGACTCCCGCGGCGTGGTGTTCTACAGCAACCGCACCTCGGCGAAGGGTCACGACCTCCAGGTCAACCCCTACGCAAGTGCCACCTTTCCTATGTTGGCCCGGCAACGGCAGGTGCATGTGCGCGGTGCCACCGAACTGGTCAGCGAGGAACAGACCGCCGCGTATTGGGCCACCCGTCCGCGGGGCTCGCAGCTGGGGGCGTGGGCATCGGTGCAATCGGTGGTAGTTGCCTCGCGCCAGGCGCTGGACAGTGCGCTGGGGGAGGTCGCCGACCGGTACGCCGATGTTGAGGAGATTCCGGTTCCGCCGCATTGGGGCGGCACCCGGATCGTGGCCGACACCGTGGAGTTCTGGCAGGGCAGGCGCGACCGCATGCACGACCGGCTGCGGTTCCGGAAGCAGCAGAACCGGGAATGGCTGCTCGAACGCTTACAGCCCTGACGTCCACTGAGACCTCGAACACACATGACGAGCCCGTGGCGGCTAAGTTGAACGTCACCGCTGACGCCGCTGAGCTGAGAGGTTCCCCTCTGTGTCCGACCCTTCCGAGAACGAGAAGCAGACCGCCACCCTGAGCTACCCCGGCGGCGAGCACGAGATGACCGTCACCAAAGCCACCGAGGGCAACGACGGCATCGCCTTGGGCAAAATGCTCGCCGAGACCGGCTACACGACCTACGACTCCGGCTTCGTCAACACCGCCGCGTGCGCCTCGGCCATCACCTACATCGACGGGGACGCGGGCATCCTGCGCTACCGCGGCTACCCCATCGACCAGTTGGCCGAGAAGTCCACGTTCGCTGAGGTCAGCCACCTCCTCATCTACGGTGAGCTGCCCAGCGCCACGGAGTTGGACGCCTTCACCGAGCGAATTCAGCGGCACACCTTGCTGCACGAGGACCTGAAGCGCTTCTTCGACGGCTTCCCGCGGGACGCGCACCCGATGCCGGTGCTCTCCAGCGCGGTATCAGCGCTGAGCACCTTCTACCAGGACGCACTCGACCCCTTCGACGCCGAGCAGGTGGACCTATCCACCGTCCGGCTGCTGGCGAAGCTGCCGACGATCGCCGCCTATGCGTACAAGAAGTCGGTGGGGCAGCCGTTTTTGTACCCGGACAACTCGCTGTCGCTGACCGAAAACTTCCTGCGGATGACGTTCGGGCTGCCCGCCGAGCCCTATGAGGTAGACTCGGACCTGGTGAAGGCCCTGGACATGCTGCTCATCCTGCACGCCGACCACGAACAGAACTGCTCCACGTCGACGGTGCGGATGGTGGGCTCGTCCAACGCCAACCTGTTCGCCTCGGTGTCCGCGGGCATCAACGCGCTGTTCGGACCGCTGCACGGCGGGGCGAACGCGGCGGTGCTGGACATGCTGGAGAGCATCCGCGACGAGGGCGGCGATGGCGCGGAGTTCATGAAGCGGGTGAAGAACAAGGAGCCCGGCGTCAAGTTGATGGGCTTCGGGCACCGGGTGTACAAGAACTACGACCCGCGGGCCAAGATTGCCTCCCAAGCGGCGCAGGACGTGCTGGCCAAGCTCGGCGGCGACGACGAGTTGCTGACCATTGCCCGGACGTTGGAGGAGGCCGCGCTGAACGACGACTACTTCACCGAGCGCAAGCTGTACCCCAACGTCGACTTCTACACCGGCCTGATCTACCGCGCCATGGGCTTCCCGACGCGGATGTTCACGGTGCTGTTCGCGATGGGACGGCTGCCGGGGTGGATCGCGCACTGGCGGGAGATGATCGAAGACTCCGAGACCAAGATCGGCCGTCCGCGCCAGGTATACACCGGCGCGACCGAGCGCGAGTATGTCGCGCTGTCCGACCGCTGACTGTTGGGCGTACTGCAAGTACTACCAACTGGGCGTCGAGGCGTCCGTAACCGCTACCAACTATAGGAGCGCCGCAGTGAGCAAGCCCGAGATCGACTTCCCCGGCGGCGATGCCCCCGCCGAGCTGCAGATCACCGACCTCGTGGTGGGTGAAGGAGCCGAGGCGGTGCCCGGAGCGAAGGTGCAGGTGCACTACCTGGGCGTCGAGTTCGACTCCGGCGAGGAGTTCGACTCCTCGTGGAACCGCGGCGAGTCGATCAGCTTCCCGCTGCAGGGACTGATCCAAGGATGGCAGGACGGCATCCCCGGCATGAAGGTCGGCGGCCGCCGCCAGCTGGTCATCCCGCCGCACTTGGCCTATGGGCCGGCGGGCGGGGGTCACCGGTTGTCCGGTCAGACGCTGATTTTCGTGATCGACCTACTCGACGTTGGGTAGCACGACGGCAGTCGTCTGGTTCCGGCGAGACCTACGGCTGAGCGACCTGCCGACGCTATTGGCCGCCGCCGATTGCGCCGATCAGGCGCTGGCGTTGTTCGTGCTCGATTCACGGCTGCTTACGCCGTCGGGCGCCCCGCGACGGACGTTCCTCTACCGTTGCCTGCGGGAGCTTGACGAGGCGCTCGGTGGTCGTCTACTGGTGGTCCGCGGCGACCCGGTACAGGTGCTGCCCGAGGTGGCGCGCTCGGTGGACGCGCACAGTGTGCACATCAGCGCCGACTATGGTCCGTACGGCAGCCGACGCGACGCCGCCATCACCGAAGCGCTGGGTGAGGTCGAGTTGGTGTCCGCGGGCTCGCCGTACGCCGTGGCCCCGGGGCGGGTGGTCAAGGCCGACGGCGAGGCGTATCGGGTGTTCACCCCGTTCCGTCGCGCCTGGGCCGCGCACGGCTGGCACACCCCGGCAGCCACCAGCAAGTCCACGGTCGATTGGATCGAACCGCCCGCTGCGTTGCGAGTTCCCATCCCCGATGACGACGAGCTCGGTGACGTCGCCCTGCCCGCGGCCGGCGAGCGTGGTGCTCGCAAGCGGTGGAAGACTTTCCGCGACGACGGCATTGACAATTACGCCGAGCGCCGCGACCGCACGGACCTGGACGAGACGAGTCGCATGTCGGTGCACCTCAAGTTCGGCACGGTGCATCCCCGAACCCTGCTGCACGATCTCCGGCAGCGCACCGATGCGGGCGCGGACACCTTCCGCACCGAGCTGGCCTGGCGGGAGTTCTACGCCGACGTCCTGTACCGGCGCCCGGACAGCGCACGGACGAATTACGACCGGCGCTACGACGCCATCACCCACGATTCCGGCGCTGCGGCGCGGCGCGATTTCGACGCGTGGTGTGCAGGCCGTACCGGGTTTCCGATGGTGGACGCCGGGATGCGGCAGCTGTTGGCCGAGGGCTGGATGCACAACCGGCTGCGGATGATCGTCGCCTCGTTCCTGGTCAAGGATTTGCACCTGCCGTGGTGGTGGGGCGCACGGCATTTCATGACCCACCTGGTCGACGGTGATCTGGCGTCCAACCAGCATGGCTGGCAGTGGACGGCCGGTTCAGGTACCGACGCGTCGCCGTATTTCCGGGTGTTCAACCCCACCACCCAGGGGCGGAAGTTCGACCCCGACGGCGCGTACGTCCGGCGGTGGGTGCCCGAGCTGCGCGGTATTGCAGGCAAGGCGGTGCACACCTTGCCGGACGGGCCGCCGCGCGGCTATCCGGAAGCAATAGTCGATCACCGGCAGGAGCGGTCGGTGGCGCTGCAGCGCTTCGAGGCCATCAAGGACTCATGACGATGAGGACATCCAGGGTGCGCGGTCCGTGTACGCCCTCCACTCGCTGTAGCTCGATGTCGCTCGTCGCACTCGGTCCGCTGATGAACGTGAGCGGACGCAGCGGGTCAAGGCGCGCCAAGGCTTCGGGGACAGTGGTCACCACCTGCTCGGCGTGCACCACGCACACGTGGTGATCGGGTACCAGCGTCAACGCCCGACGGCCTTGGGCCACCGCACAGCATGCCCAGGGAAACCTTGCACCACGATGACAGCCCGGACCCCACCCAGGTTGCTGGCCTCGAGGCGCGCGGAGCCCCCGTGCAGCGTCGCCTGCTGCGCCACCAGCGCAAGGCCGAGCCCCGAGCCGGACCCCACCGCATTGCTACCGCGGGCGAAGCGCCCGAACACGCGATCACACTCGTCGGGTGGCATACCCGCTCCGTTGTCCTCGACCGTGAGCTCCGCGCCGCCACCGGTGGCCGCCACCCCCAACTCCACCCGGCTGGCCCGGCCGTGGCGAATAGCGTTGCGCACCAAGTTGTCCAGCGCCAGCCGCAGACCTGCCAGCCAGCCGAGGACGACGACGGGGGGACCGTCGCGGACGACGACTGTCACCTCAGGGGACACTCGCATCGCCTCCTCGGCCACCCGGAACAGCAGCTCGGTCAGCTCCAGCTCGGTCCGCGCCGCGGGGTCGGCCAGGTCACCCGCGGCGAGCTGTCCCAGGGCGGTGAGGGTGTCCTGCACGCGAGACTGCGTGCGCAGCAGATCGGCCAACACCTGCCTACGCTCGGTCTCGCCCAGCCGGTCCATTCCCAGCACCTCCAGGTCGGTGCGCATGGCGGTCAACGGGGTGCGCAGCTCGTGCCGCGCGGCCGCGGCGAAGTCCTGGGCGGTCTGCAACGCGGCACTCGTGCGCTCCTGCGACTCGTGCAGGCGGCGCAGCATGCCGTTGATTTCCGCAGCGAGCTGCTCGGTCTCCGCTGAGCCGTCTGCCCGCAACATCGCAGGGCCTTCCCCGACACTGCGGGCGCCTGCCGTGAGTCGGCGCAGGGGTCGTACCGCGCGCCCGGCGAACACCCACCCCAGCAACGCTGCCACCGCAATAGCCACTGCACTGACGGCCGCGATCTCCCAGCGCAGCTGGACGACCGCGGACCGCGTACCCGCGACCGGTGCAGCCACCGACACCAAGATCTCCGGTCGTCCCGGGGGCTGCACGGTGAGCACGCGATAACCCCGCCCGTTGAGGGTTCGGGCCGCCACTCCGGGTGGCGCCACCGGAAGTGCGGCACCGTCGCTCGCCGTGATTTTGCCGCCGCGGCGGATGGTAACCAGATAGTTGTCCGGCGCGACGGTGGTGGGGGAGACAACCTCGGCCACTGTGGACAGTCGACGGTCGAGCTGGTTGTACTCGTTGCGCGACAACACCGTCCAGGCGAGCGCAGCCAGCAGCAGCACCACCACGGTGGCGCCCAGCGCTGCGGCCACGGCCACCCGGGAGCGCAACGAGCGCGACTGTGTCATCGGCTCGAGGTCATCGCTTCAGGACGAAGCCGACGCCGCGCACCGTGTGCAGCAGTCGTGGTGCTCCGTCGACCTCCAGCTTGCGCCGGACGTAACCGACGAAGACGTCCACCACGTTGGTGTCGACGGCAAAGTCATAGCCCCACACCAGTTCCAGCAGCCGCTGGCGGCTCAACACGATGGTGGCGTTCTCGGCCAGCACCAGCAGCAGCTCGTACTCACGTTTGGTCAGCTCGATCTCACGCTCGTTCACCGTGACCTGGCGTCGGGCGGTGTCGATCCGCAGCGGCCCTACCGTCGGCATCGTGTCGCTGGTCCGCACCGGGGGCGAGCGACGGAGCAGGGCGCGCAGTCGGGCGATGAGCTCGTCCAGGGCGAACGGTTTGACCAGGTAGTCGTCCGCTCCCGCTTCCAGCCCGGCGACTCGGTCGTCCACCGTGTCCCGCGCGCTCAGCACACAGACGGGAACATCGTGGCCCAGTGCCCGCAGTGCCGTCACTACGGCAACGCCGTCCATCCCGGGCAGGTTGATGTCGAGGACCACACAGTCCGGGGGAAGCTCGGCGACCGCCCGCAAGGCAGAAATGCCGTCGGCAGCGCTGCGCACGGCAAATCCGGACACCCGCAGTGCCCGCTGCAGCGACGTACGCACGTCCTCGTCGTCATCGACGACCAGGACGTGCGGCTCGGCATCAGTCCGTGCGGTCATACTCGCGATTGTGCCTACCCGCCGAAGCGTGCCGCGGCCGCGGTCGGTAAGAGTTCGCTAAGACTTGAGTGCATCTTTCCAGTGCAGCCGGCGCCCGGTGTGCAGCACCGAACGCTCGTAGATCCGGGCGCCGACCATGGCCAGGGCGACGGTGACCACCAGCATGAGCACCGCGGAGCCGATGATCTGGACGGCGTCGGTGGTTCCGGCCGCAATGCGCAGCGGCATGAGCATGGCCGAGAACGGCGGAATCCAGGACATCACCGCGGACAGGGTGCTGTCCGGGCTCTGCACGACAGCCTGAGCCAGGATGTAGCTGACGAAGATCACGATCGAGATGGGTGCGGCAGCAGAGTTGACGTCCTCCTGGCGAGACACCAATGAGCCCGCGGCGGCGTAGAGCACCGCATAGAAGGCGAAACCGAGGATGAACCAGACGAGCACCGAGGCGAACACCCCTACTGCGGTGCCCGTGACCGTCACCAGTCCTGTACCGAGACCGGCGGCCAGCCCGACGACGCCATAGGCGACGAGCTGCACCAGTCCGACGGCGCCGATGCCCGCCACCTTGCCCCACAGCAGGTGCAGCGGCTTGATGGTGGCCAGCAGCACTTCGACCACGCGACTGGATTTCTCCTCCACCACGCCCATGGCGACGTAGATGCCGAACAGGAAGATCTGGAAGAACATGACCAGCAGCGCGATGTAGGCGAGGGCGGTGCGCTGGTTGGCATCGGGGTTCGGTGGATTGGCGGCGTCGACGGTGACGGTGGCGCGGGCGGCCGCCTGGCTCAGCGTCGCCGGATCCACGCGTTGGGCGCTCAGCGCGGCGTTGACGGACTGCTGCCGTACGGCAGCGGTAATGGTCGCCTGTAGCGCCTTGGGAATCTCTTTCTGGACGACGGCGGTGTAGCTACCGCCCTCCCGGGGCACCAGCGCAACGTCGAGGTCGCCGGAACTCACTTTGGCGCGTGCTGCGGCCTCGTCGGGCACAGTCGAGGTGTCCACGGGAGCGCCGGTGGCATCGGCGGTCGCCGTCAGGGGCGCGGACAAGCTTGCTGCGTCCCCGACCAGGCCGAGCTTGGGGCGGCTTTCCGACCCACCACTGAAGATGGACGCAGCGATGATCCCGCCGAGGATCAGAATGATGGCGTTGCTGATGATGAACGACTTGGTGCGCGCGCGGGTGATGAACTCGCGCCTCGCGACGAGGGCAATCGTGCCTGGTGTGCTCATGCCGTCACTACCTCGCGGAACAGCTCGGTGAGCGTCGGTCGGCTACGGGCGAACTCGTGCACCGGCCCGGTGCGCAGGGCTGCGGCGAGGACGGCTTGGTCGTCCGCATCCGGGCCCAGCGCGAGGACGGTGCGGGTGTCGTCGTGGCGCACGGTGTGCACCCCGGGTAGCGCGTCCGCCCATCCTCGTGGCGCTTGCGGTGCGTACACGGTGAGCTGGGTGCCGCCCCGGGCGCGGAGCTCGTCGACGGTGCCGCATTCCTGCATGTGTCCGCGCACCACGATGCCGACCCGGTGGCACAGCCGCTCGACCAGGTCGAGCTGGTGGCTGGAGAAGATGACGGGTACACCGTCGGCCGCTTTCTCGGCGAGCACGTCGCTCATCACGTCGACGGCGACAGGGTCGAGCCCGGAGAAGGGCTCGTCCAGCACCAGCACGTCGGGGTCGTGCACCAGTGCGGCGACCAGCTGTACCCGCTGCTGGTTGCCGAGGCTCAGCGCGTCGACGGTGTCGTTCGTCCTGGTGTCGATGCCCAGACGGGTGGTCCATGCGGTGACGGCGTCGGCCGCATCACCAGTGGACAGCCCGTGCAGTTGCGCCAGGTAGGACAGTTGTGGGCCGACCTTCATCTTCGGGTAGAGCCCGCGTTCCTCCGGCATGTAACCGATGCGCCTGCGCAAGGCAAGGTCGATCGGTTGGCCACCCAGGTGCACGTGCCCGGAGTCGGCGGACAGGACGCCCAGCGCAATCCGCATCGTCGTCGTCTTGCCGGCGCCATTGCTACCCACAAAGCCGAAGAGCTCGCCGGGCTGAACCTCAAAGCTCATGTCCTGCAAGGCGATGGTGTCGCCGTAGCGCTTGTTGAGCCCCTCGATCTGCAACTGCTGACCACGTGTGGCCGTCATGCACCCTCCCCTGAGTGTGGTGTCCGGTCCGCGTCCACCTTAGGGACCGGACAAATCCGACACCGCGCCGGGCCGCACCCTGGCGCGCTGGCGCTCGAGTGGTGCTGCGACCGTAGACGCCCGCACGTAACGGTGCTGGACGGCTAGAAGCGCACCAGCATCTTCCCGGTGTTCGCCCCGCGCATGAGGTCGATGAACGCCTGCGGTGCAGCATCGACGCCGCCGTCCACAAAGGTCTCCTCGGTGATCAGGGAGCCGTCACGAACCCACGGGCCGACCTCATCGAGGAAGGCCGGCTGCAGGGCGTTGTTGTCGCTGACGATGAACCCACGGATGCTCAACCGTTTGGTGATCAGCAGCGCGAGGTTGCGCGGCGCCGGCGTGGCCTCGGTGGCGTTGTACTGAGAGATCATGCCGCAAACCGCGACGCGACCAAAGGTGTTCAGCGAGCCGATCGCCGCTTCGAGGTGGTCACCCCCGACGTTGTCGAAATACACGTCGATCCCGTCGGGCGCTGCTTCCCGTAGCTGTTTGCCGACGTTGCCGTCCTTGTAGTTGAACGCTGCATCGAAGCCGAGGTCGTCGACGAGGTGGCGCACCTTGTCCGCCGAGCCCGCCGAGCCGATCACGCGGGAAGCTCCGCGGCGACGAGCGATCTGCCCCACCAGTAAACCGACCGCTCCTGCGGCACCTGAGACGAACACGGCGTCGCCTTCCTTCATCGCGGCGATCTCGGTGAGCCCGACGTAGGCGGTAAACCCGGGCATGCCGAGCACCCCGAGATACGCACTGGCCGGCGCGACGGCCGTGTCGATCGGTTGGACACGCTTGGCAGGCAGCACCGCGTACTCGCGCCAGCCAAACCCGTGCAGTACCTGGGTGCCGGTGGCGACGTTGTCGGACTTGCTGACGACGACCTCCCCGACGGCGCCGCCGTCCAGTGCCGCACCCACCTGGAAAGGCGGCACGTAGGACGGGCGGTCATCCATCCGGCCGCGCATGTACGGGTCGACGCTCATCACGGCGTTGCGGACAAGCACCTCGCCGTCCTGCAGCTCGGGAAGGTCGACGGTGGCGACGTTGAAGTTCTCCGTGGTGGGCCAGCCGGTGGGCCGAGCAGCAAGGCGGACTTCGCGGGAGGTTGTTGGGGTAGGCATGGCAGTCAGTGTCCTCGCTAGGGATTCCGCGCGGCAGTGTGGGGCGTGGCTGTGGACAACTGCGCAACCATCCACAGTGTGGCCCGAACGCGGCGTTGCGGTGATGAGACCCAGCCACGCTGGGGACATGTACTACCGCACATTGCTCATTTTCCCCTCGGGGCCGCCGTGATGCTTGTCCTGATTCTCGTCATGGCCCTGCTTGGCCTGGCGGTCGGGTTCGTCCTCGATGTGGCCTGCAATCGAGTCCCGGTCGTCGGCCTCCGCTATCCGGTGGTCGAGCTGGTGACTGCGGTGTTGTTCGTCGCGCTCGCGCTCCGCCTGTCGGGAGCCCACTTGCTGGTCGCGCTGCCCGCGTATTTGTACTTCGTCGCCGTCGGGGTAGCGCTCACGCTGATCGACCTCGGCTGCAGGCGGCTGCCCAATGTGCTTGTGCTGCTGTCCTACCCGATCATGCTGGCGCTGCTGGGAGGCGCATCCGCCTGGCAGCACGATGGTGCGGCGCTGGCGCGCGCGCTTATCGGCATGGGGGCGTTGTTGGCGCTGTATCTGGTGTTGGCGTTGATCCACCCCGCCGGGATGGGCTTCGGTGACGTCAAGCTCGCTGGTGTGCTGGGCGCGGCGCTGGGCTACCTGTCCTACCTGGCGCTGGTGATCGGCGCGTTCGCAGGATTCTTCCTCGGTGCCGTGCTCGGCCTGGCGCTAATTCTCAGCCGGGGCTCTCGGAAAAGCGCGATCCCGTTCGGCCCGTTCATGATCGCCGGCGCGCTGTTAGCTGTCTTCGCGGCCGAACCGTTGGGGCGGGGGTACTTGCGCTTGGTGACGAGGACTTGATGCCCTGCGACCCCGGCCGCCGTGAGGCGCCAACACCTACCGCTGCGCCACCTGCGTCGGAGCCACCGGCGACGGCAGGGCCGTCGAGCCCTCCAGGTACGCATCCACCGCGGCCGCACACGAGCGACCCTCGGCGATCGCCCAGACGATCAGCGACTGCCCGCGCCCTATGTCCCCGGCCACGAACACGCCGTCCACACTGGACGCCCACGCGTCGGAGCGCGCCACGTTGCCCCGCTCGGTCAGCTCGACGCCCAGGCCGTCGAGCAGGCCGTCCTGCTCCGGCCCGACGAAGCCCATGGCCAGCAGCACCAGGTCGGCCTCCAGGTCGAACTCGGAGCCCTCGATCTTGGTGAAGCGACCGTCGACCATCTCCACCTCGTACCCCCGCAAACCCGTGACGTGCCCATCGGCGCCCACGAACTCGGAGGTGTTCACCGCGTACATGCGCTCGCCGCCCTCCTCGTGGGCAGAGGCGACGCGGTACATCAACGGCCAGGTCGGCCAGGGGGTCGACACGTCGCGCTCCGCCGGTGGCTTAGCCATGATCTCGAACTGGTGCACCGATGCGGCACCTTGGCGGTGCGCGGTGCCCAGGCAGTCCGCCCCGGTGTCGCCGCCGCCGATGATCACCACCTTTCTGTGCCACGCTGAGATCGGGGAGACCTCGAGGTCACCCTCCTGCACGTGGTTGGACGGCGGCAGGTACTCCATCGCCTGGTAAATGCCGTCGAGCTCGCGCCCGGGGATCGGCAGGTCGCGCCATGCGGTGGCGCCGCCGGCCAGCACCACGGCGTCGAACTCTTCCCGAAGCTCGGAAACGGTCAGGTCCACGCCCACGTTGACGCCGGTGCGGAACAGCGTGCCCTCGGCACTCATCTGCTCCACCCGCCGCTCGATGTGGCGCTTCTCCATCTTGTACTCGGGGATGCCGTAGCGCAGCAAGCCGCCGATGCGATCGGCCCGCTCCAGCACCGTCACCGTGTGTCCGGCGCGCGTCAGCTGTTGGGCTGCAGCCAGACCGGCGGGGCCCGAACCCACCACGGCCACCGACTTGGCGGTCACCTTGGACGGGCGGATGGGCTTCACCCACCCCTCGTCGAAGGCGCGGTCGATGATCTCGACCTCCACCTGCTTGATGGTCACCGGGTCGTCGTTGATGCCCAGCACGCAGGAGGACTCACACGGCGCCGGACACAGCCGCCCGGTGAACTCCGGGAAGTTGTTGGTGGCGTGCAGCCGGTCGTACGCCGCTTCCCACTCATCCTTGTAGACCAGGTCGTTCCACTCCGGGATCAGGTTCCCAAGCGGGCAGCCGTTGTGGCAGAACGGGATTCCGCAGTCCATGCAACGGCTGGCCTGGGTTCGGACCTCGTCGGTGGCGAAGTCCTCGTAGACCTCTTTCCAGTCCAGCAGGCGCAGCTCCACCGGCCGGTGCGCGGGCAGCTCGCGGTCGTACTTGAGGAATCCGCGGATGTCACCCATTTGCGGCCGCCATGATTGCCTCGTCCACGTTGGTTCCATCCTTCTCGGCGGTGTCGATCGCCAGGAGCACCCGCTTGTACTCGCGCGGCATCACCTTGGCGAAGTGGCCGACCTGATTAGGCCAGTCGGCGAGGATTCGGGTGGCGACGTCCGAGTCGGTCGCGCTGCGGTGACGCTCGACCATCTCGTGCAGCCAATCTCGATCAGCGCCACTGAGCTCCTCCAGATCGACCATCTCGGTGTTCAGGTCGGCGGGGAACACGCCGTCGGGGTCGAAGACGTACGCCTCGCCGCCGGACATGCCAGCACCGAAGTTTCGGCCGGTGGCCCCGAGGATAACGATTTTGCCGCCGGTCATGTACTCACACCCGTGGTCGCCGACGCCTTCCACCACGGCGACCGCTCCGGAGTTGCGCACCGCGAACCGTTCCCCGACCAGCCCGCGGATCAACACCTCGCCGCTGGTCGCGCCGTAGAGCAGCACGTTGCCGGCGATGGTGTTGTCCTCGGCCACGAACTCCGGGGAGGCATTCAGGGGCGGGCGGACCACGATGCGACCGCCGGACAACCCCTTGCCCACGAAGTCGTTGGCGTCCCCGTGCAGGCGCAGGGTGATCCCGCGGGGCAGGAACGCACCCAGGCTGGGGCCCGCCGAGCCGGTCAGGGTGATGTCGATGGTGCCGTCGGGCAGTCCCTGTCCGCCGTGCAGCTTGGTCAACTCGTGGCCCAGCATGGTGCCGACTGTGCGGTGGACGTTGCGAATGTCGGTGGAGATCTGCACCGGGGTGCCCTTGTGCAGGGCCTCCTGGCTCTCCGCGATGAGCCGCTGGTCCAGTGCCTTGTCCAGGGCGTGGTCCTGAGTTCCGGTGCAGTGCAGGCTCTGATTCATGAACGCCGACTCCGGCTGGTGCAGGATCGGCGACAGGTCCAGCTTCGCGGCCTTGTAGTGGTTCACCGCCTGGGTGGTGTCCAGCAGCTCGGCGTGGCCCACCGCCTCCTCCAAGGTGCGGAAGCCAAGCTCGGCGAGCAGCTCGCGGACCTCCTCGGCGATGTAGGTGAAGAAGTTGACCACGAACTCCGGCTTGCCGTTGAACTTCTGGCGCAAAATCGGGTTCTGGGTCGCCACCCCCACCGGGCAGGTGTCCAGGTGACACACCCGCATCATGATGCAGCCGGCCACCACCAGGGGGGCCGTAGCGAAGCCGAACTCTTCGGCGCCGAGCAGGGCGCCGACGATGACGTCGCGGCCGGTCTTCAGCTGCCCGTCCACTTGCACCACGATGCGGTCGCGCAGCCCGTTGAGCAGCAGCGTCTGCTGCGTCTCGGCCAGGCCCAGCTCCCACGGGGCGCCGGCATGCTTGAGCGAGGTCAGCGGGGTGGCGCCGGTGCCGCCATCGTGGCCGGAGATGAGCACCACGTCGGCGTGCGCCTTGGAGACTCCAGCGGCGACCGTGCCGACGCCGATCTCCGAGACCAGCTTCACGTGCACCCGGGCGTCCGGGTTGGCGTTCTTCAGGTCGTGGATCAGCTGGGCCAGGTCCTCGATGGAGTAGATGTCGTGGTGCGGCGGTGGGCTGATCAGGCCGACCCCGGGGGTGGAGTGCCGCGTCTTGGCGATCCAGGGATACACCTTGTGCGCGGGCAGTTGCCCACCCTCACCCGGCTTGGCGCCCTGGGCCATCTTGATCTGGATGTCGTCGGCGTTGGTCAGGTACTCCGCGGTCACCCCGAAGCGCCCCGAGGCCACCTGCTTGATGGCCGAGCGGCGCAGGTCACCGTTGGCGTCGGCGGTGAAGCGGGCGACGTCCTCGCCGCCCTCGCCGGTGTTGGACTTGCCACCGAGGCGGTTCATCGCGATGGCCAACGTCTCGTGGGCTTCGGCCGAGATCGAGCCGTAGCTCATCGCGCCGGTGGAGAAGCGCTTGACGATCTCACTCGCCGGCTCCACCTCGTCCAACGGCACAGCCGGGCGGGCGTCGGTGCGGAGGGTGAACAGCCCGCGCAACGAGGCCAGTCGTGCGGACTGGTCGTCGACCAGCTTGGTGTACTCCTTGAACACCTCGTAGCGACCGGCCCGCGTAGCGTGCTGCAGCTTGAACACGGTGTCCGGGTTGAACAGGTGGTACTCGCCCTCGCGGCGCCACTGGTACTCCCCACCGACAGCCAGCTCGCGGTGCGCGCGCTCCTCGGGCCGTTCTGGGTAGGCGTTGGTGTGCCGGGTGGCCACGTCGGCGGCGATCTCCTCAAGGCCGATCCCGCCGAGACGGCTGGTGAGGCCGGTGAAGTACTCGTCGACCAGCTCCTCCGACAGCCCGATGGCCTCGAAGACCTGGGCGCCGGTGTAGGACGCCAGCGTGGAGATGCCCATTTTGGACATCACCTTGAGCACGCCCTTGCCCGCGGCCTTGACGTAGTTCTGGATCAGCTCGGCCAGCGTCGCATTGCTTTGTGGCAGCTGCCCGCGGTCGAGCATGTCCTCCAACGTCTCGAAGGCCATGTACGGGTTGATCACCGCGGCGCCGAAACCGATGAGCAGCGCCATGTGGTGCACCTCGCGGGCGTCCCCCACCTCAACGATGAGCCCTACCTGGGTGCGCAGGCGCTCGCGGACGAGGTGAAAGTGCACCGCGGCGGTGAGCAGCAGCGACGGGATGGGCGCCAGCTCCGCCGTGGAGTCCCGGTCGCTGAGCACGATGAGCGCCGCGCCGCCAGCGATCGCCTCGGTCACCTGAGTGCGGACGTCATCCAACGCCGCGGCCAGGCCCGCTCCGTCTTCGGCCACCGGGTACAGCCCAGAGATCACCACCGAGCGGAAACCGGGCAGGTCACCGTCGTCGTTGGCGTGCACCAGCTTGGCCAGATCGTCGTTGTCCACGATGGGCTGGGGCAGCACGATGTGCCGACACGACGCCGGTTGGGGGTCGAGCAGGTCGCCCTCCGGCCCGATGGTGTTGGCCAGGCTGGTGACGAGCTCCTCGCGGATGGCGTCCAGCGGGGGGTTGGTGACCTGGGCGAACAGCTCAGCGAAGTAGTCGAACAGCAGACGCGGCCGTTTCGAGAGCACCGCGATGGGGGTGTCGGTGCCCATGGAGCCGATGGCTTCCGCTCCGGCGGTGGCCATCGGGGCGAGCAGCAGGCTCAGCTCCTCGCTGGTGTAACCGAACATCTGCTGGCGCCGCAGTACCGACTCGTGGGAGTTGCGCACGTGCGGGCGGGCGGGCAAGTCGCCCAGCTTGACCTGCCCGGCGTCCAGCCACTCCTGGTACGGCTCGGCGTTGGCCAGCTCGCTCTTGAGCTCCTTGTCGCTGACGATGCGACCCTGGGCGGTGTCGACCAGCAGCATGCGGCCGGGCTTGAGGCGGATCTTGCGCGTCACGGTGGACGGGTCGATGTCCAGCACCCCGACCTCCGAAGCCATGATGACCAGCCCGTCCTCGGTCACCCACACCCGCGAGGGGCGCAGGCCGTTGCGGTCGAGCACCGCACCCATGACGGTGCCGTCGGTGAAGGCCACCGAGGCTGGGCCGTCCCAGGGCTCCATCAGCGAGGCGTGGTAGGCGTAGAACGCCCGCTTGGCGGGGTCCATGGTGGCGTGGCGCTCCCACGCCTCGGGGATCATCATCAGCATCGCGTGCGGCAGGCTGCGGCCGCCGAGATGCAGCAGCTCCAGCACCTCATCAAAACGTGCAGTATCGCTTCCATCCGGGGTGCAGATGGGAAAGATGCGCTCCAGGTCGCCGAACTTCTCGGTCTTGATCCACGCTTCGCGGGCGCGCATCCAGTTCTCGTTGCCGTTGACGGTGTTGATCTCGCCGTTGTGGGCGATCAGCCGGTATGGGTGCGCCAGGGGCCATGACGGGAAGGTGTTGGTGGAGAAGCGCGAGTGCACCAGGGCCAGCGCGCTCTCCATCCGCTCGTCCTGCAGGTCCAGGTAAAACTCCCGAAGCTGCGGCGTGGTGAGCATGCCCTTGTAGACGAAGGTTCGTGCGGACAGGCTGGGAAAATATGCCGTCTCGCTGCCCGCGCCGCGGCCGGCCCCTTCCTCGCCGAGCTCGCGCTCCGCGCGCTTACGGATGATGAAGGCGCGCCGCTCCAGGTCCATTCCGGTAACGGAATGATCAGCGGAAGCGATGAACAGTTGACGCAGCGTCGGCATGGCATCGCGAGCGAGCGCGCCCAAGGAGGAGTCATCAACCGGAACGACACGCCAGCCGAGCACGGTGAGTCCTTCGTCGGCCACGATCGCTTCGATGGTCTTTGCGGCCTCGTCAGACTTGACGGCAGATTGGGGCAGGAACACGATTCCGGTGGCGTAGACGCCGGGCTCGGGCAGCTCGAACTCGCACACCGCCCGGAAGAACGTGTCCGGAACCTGGATGAGAATGCCCGCGCCGTCGCCACTGTTCTGCTCGGCGCCTGCCGCCCCGCGATGGTCCAAGTTGACCAACGCGGCGATGCCCTTGTCCACGATGTCCCGACTGCGACGACCGTACATATCCACGACAAATGCGACACCGCAGCCGTCGTGCTCGTGGGCGGGGTCGTAGAGGCCTTGCCGGCCAGGCAGTTTGGTCATGAGTCGCTTTCAGCAGCGGGAACATAAGGAGACGCACCACTCGGGACGACACTGGCCCGATGGATCACAATACCTGATGCTGCACAGTCTGGGGCGGCCCTTCGCTGGCCGCCAGTCGATTACCGATGGGTAACGGTAAGGCATCGGCGGGGGTCCGCGCCAAGTCCGGGGTGCGGCGCGACCGATCTCACTCTTCTCGCAGGCTGCCTGCGTCCATCACCCAGCGCCGAGTGCTGCGCACCGCGTCGAGCATCCGGCGGTCGTGGGTGACCAGCAGCAGGGTGCCGGTGTAGGAGTCCATCGCCTGCTCGAGCTGCTCGATGGCGGGCAGGTCCAGGTGGTTGGTCGGCTCGTCCAGCACCAACAGGTTCACTCCCTTGGCCTGCAGCAATGCCAACGCGGCGCGGGTCCGTTCGCCCGGTGACAACGATGCCGCCGGGCGACCGACGTGGGCGCCGCGCAGCCCGAACTTCGCCAGCAGGGTGCGCACCTCGGCATCCGGCCAGTCCGGGACCGCGCCGCCGAACGCCCTCGCCAGCGCCTCCGCGCCCAGGAACAACCCGCGAGCCTGGTCCACCTCGCCAACTTCCACCCCGCTGCCCAGCGCCGCACGGCCGGAATCGGGCGACAGCCGCCCCAACAGCACCGCGAGCAGAGTGGACTTGCCCGATCCGTTGGCGCCGGTGATCACGATGCGATCACCGACGTCGATCTGGGCGCTCACTGGACCGAACTCGCGCTTTGCGACCGTCGCTCCGTCCAGCGCGGCCACTACCGAGCCGCCGCGGGAGGCGGGCGCGATAGCCATCCGCAGCTCCCACTCCTTGCGCGGCTCCTCCACCACGTCGAGCCGCTCGATACGGCGCTCGGTCTGCCGCGCCTTGGCGGCCTGCTTCTCGCTGGCGTCCTGGCGGAACTTGCGGGTGACCTTGTCCGGGTCGTTGGCGCTCTTGCGGGACTTGCTGACGCCGGCCTTCATCCACCCACGTTGCATCCGCGCCCGATCCTGCAGGCCCGAACGGGTCTCGGCGAAGTCGTCGTAGGCCTGCCGGGCATGCTGCCGCGCGATCTCCCGCTCGGCGAGGTAGGCCTCGTAGCCGCCGCAGAAGCTGCTCACCTGCTGCTGCGCGAGGTCCAGCTCGAGGATGCGGGTCACGGTGCGGGCGAGGAACTCGCGGTCGTGGCTGACGATCACCACCGGCGTCTGCAACTGCCCCACGAAGCGCTCCAGCCGGGCCAGCCCGTCGAGGTCCAGGTCGTTGGTGGGTTCGTCGAGCAGCAAGACGTCATACCGGGACAACAGCAGCGACGCCAGACCCACCCGGCTGGCCTGGCCGCCGGAGAGTGTGGTCATCTCCGCGTCGAGGGTGATGCCCAGGCCGACGTCGGCGGCGACCAGCTCGGCACGCTCGTCCAGGTCCGCGCCACCAAGGGCCAGCCAGCGCTCCAGCAGTGCAGAGTAATCCGCGCCTCCGCCGTCGGCCATCGCGTCGGCCGCGGCATCCATCTGGCGCTGCGCGTCAGTAATGCCAGTGCGGCGACCCAGAAACTCCAGCACGGTTTCCCCTGTGCGGCGCTCCGCCTCTTGCGGCAAGTAGCCAACGGTGGCGTCCGGGGGGCTGAGGGTGACTGTGCCCTCCTCGGGGCCCTTCAGGCCGGCGAGTAGGCGCAGCAAGGTGGACTTGCCCGCGCCGTTGGCACCGATCAAGCCGATGACGTCGCCGGAGGCCACGATGAGGTCCAGCTCGGAGAACAAGGTGCGCTCGCCGTGCCCGGCGGCCAGTGCGCTCGCCTGCAAGGTGGTCATGGTGGTGGCGAGGCTACTGGTGTATGCATCGCACATCGCGGCCCGTTGGCCCGGGCGAGCCGCGCGTCAACGGTGACCAGCGGCGCATCCAAAGCCTCCGCGAGGGCAACATAGGTCCCGTCGTAAACGGTGACGGCGTGGCGGAGCTCCCAGGCCCGGTCGGCCAGGACGCTGTACGGCCACAGCTGCACACTGAGGTCCAGCAGATCGTGATGGGCCATCCCCGCGGCCGTGCGGTCCAGCAGTCCACCGCGTTCCAGTCGGCGCAGTGCGTTGCCCACCTCGGACGGCAACACATCCGGAGCGGCAAGCGTGGCACCCGAACATCGCTCGGCGACCCAGCCGCCTGTGTGGGCGTCGGCCGTCAGTAGGGCGACCACTGCAGACGCGTCGACGACGATCAGCGTGCGTGGGCCATTCACCGACGTTCAGCGTCGCGAGCGGCCAAGATCTCGGCGACGCCGATATGCGAACCCCTCGCCCTGGTGCGGGCCCTGGCGATGACGTCGTCAACCGTCGGACGAGACACTGCCGTGCTCAGCTCGCCGAGGAGGAACTCCTGCAACGACTTGCCGGAGCGGGCCGCGCGGGCTGCGAGCTCGTCCCGCACGGTCTCGGGAACATTGCGGATGGTGATTGCCACAGGCATGACTGCATTCTAGCAGCATTCGCTGCAGTCTAACGTCATGCGTCAGGCACAACAGATGCTGTTCGTGCACCTACGTTCTTCTAGCTCTTCCTACTGGTTCGTAGGGCGCGCGTATCGGTGTCCCCCCGCTCGAACATCGGGCAGGATGCGAGGCATGGCCGACACCCCCCGTCAGATCGCCGATCGCTACCTCGATTCGCTGGCGCGGTTGAGTCCGCTGCTGGCCACCGAGCTGGGCCTGCCCTACGGCGCCGATGAGCTGGACGACTTCTCCCCGACGGGCCTCGCCGCTCAGGAGCAACTGGCCCGCACTGCCCTCGCCGAGCTGGACACCGCACCCGTGGCCGACGCCGCCGAGCAGCGCTGCGCGACCCTGCTGCGGGAACGACTCACCTCCGAGCTGACCCAGCTGGAACACGGTGAGGAGCTGCGCGCCATCCGGAACCTGTTCTCCCCCATGCACTCCGTGCGAGCGGGATTCGCCCAGATGCCCACCGACACCGAGCAGGACTGGGCCAACTTGCGCGGCCGTCTGGCCGCCGTCCCTGCCGCGTACTCCGGTTACACCGCGACCCTTCGAGAGGGGCTGCGGCAAGGCCTTTACGCCGGGCCGCGACAGGTCAGCACGGCCATCGAGCAGCTCACCGCGTGGCTGGACAACGATTACTTTCCCGGGCTGGGGGCCGAGGGGCCGGGGAACCTGCGCGCCGAACTCGACGTGGCGGCGGCAGATGCCGTGGCGGCCTGTTTTGCCCTGCGCGCTTTTTTGCAACAGGTGTACGCACCGGCCGCAGCTGGGGAGCCGGACACCGTCGGCCGAGAGCGCTACGCCCGCTGCGCCAGGCAGTGGACAGGGTCCGAGGTAGACCTCGACGCCGCCTACGCCTGGGCCTGGGAGGAGTTCGCGCGCATCGACGCCGACATCCGCACCGAGGCGGAGAACGTCAAGCCCGGTGTGACGCCGGCCGAGGCCATGGCCCTGCTCAACACCGAGGGTGCGGCGGTGCAGGGTGTAGCGGAAATTCGGCAACGGCTGCAGTCCATGATGGACACCGCCATCGCCGAGCTGGACGGCACTCACTTCGACCTGGCTGAGCAGGTCAAGCAGGTGCAGGCGATGATCGCCCCCGAAGGTAGTGCCGCCGCCCCGTACTACTCTCCGCCGGCCCTGGATTTCTCCCGGCCGGGACGCACCTGGTTGCCGACCATGGGCCTGGACCGTTTCCCGCTGTGGGACCTGGTGAGCACCTGGTACCACGAGGGCGTGCCCGGCCACCACCTGCAGCTGGCGCAGTGGATCTTGGTGGCTCCCCAGCTCAGCAAGTACCAGAGCAGCATCGGCATGATCAGCGCCAACGTCGAGGGCTGGGCGCTGTACGCCGAACGCCTGATGGACGAGCTGGGCTACATGCGCACCCCAGGGGAGCGGATCGGCTACCTCGATGCCCAGCAGATGCGCGTCATCCGGGTGATCATCGACATCGGCATGCACTGTGCGATGACCATTCCCGCGTCCGCAGACTTCCACCCGGGGCAAAGCTGGACGCCGGAGCTGGGCCGGGAGTTTTTCGGACTCCACAGTGGACGTTCGGCGGAGTTCGCCGACTCCGAGCTGATTCGCTATCTGGGCATGCCCGGGCAAGCCATCAGCTACAAGCTCGGCGAGCGAGCATGGCTGCAGGGCCGCGAGCGCGCCCGCCAGGCTCAGGGTGTTGACTTCGACCTCAAGCGGTGGCACATGGCGGCGTTGTCGATGGGATCCCTCGGGCTCGACGACCTGGTGGATGCCCTGGCGACGGCGGGTGCGGCATGAGCGAGCCACTCGAACCCGCCGCCATTCTCATGCACGCCGCCGAGCAGCTCCGCGCCGACGGCCGGGTTGCCTATGCCGAGGCAGTCGCCGAGGTCGCCACCTACCTGCGCGAGCTGGAGCTCAACCACGTCAAGATGACCCGCGCCGTCGACGAGCTGCTGGCCAAAGCCCCGCCCTTACCTCCCGAGTAATGGACGGACCGCCGCCGCGGGGTGATCATCAAGATATGGACGAGCTCGCGCAGCTGGTGGCGCTGATGCCCTATGCCACTGCTTCGGCAAGACCACCCAGAGCCAGGCAATTCACACCCCCTGAGGAGAAGTCAATGTGCAACATCGGTATGGAGCTGCGGGAAGTCGAGTTCGAACCCCTGGCCGCGTCGACCCAGGCACTCGAACCCGAACCGCAACCAGCCCGAGAAGGCAGTGATGAGCGCGCCGCGCAGCGGGTTTGACGGCGATACCGCGCTGGTCCCTGGTGCGTTGCGCGGCTACCGCCAGTTCCGTTTGGCCCCCGACGGACTGTATCCGCTGGTCCAGGGCGCGCTCGGACCGTGGAGCGCGCAGCTGCAGCACGCGGTGTGCGCTATCGGGGGCAGCCATGCCGCGCCCGATCGCGGCTGCAGCTGCGGGGTGTACGGCTGGTACCACCCCGACAGCGACACCGGGTTCGTCGACCAGGTCAGCGCCGTGATCACCGCACACGGGCGCACCGTGCTCGGCGAGCGTGGGTTCCGCGCTGCACAGGCGCACATCGACGCGGTTGCGCTGCCCTGGTCGCTGTGGCTGCGTCCGGCTGCGGCAGGTCGGGCTCGGCAGATGTTGCGCCAGGAGTATCCGCACACCGCCGTGTACCGCTCGCGGCGCCGGATGGTGGCTGAGCGACCCGGCCCGGACCTCACTGCCCTGGGCATCACGGTCAAGCCCGACCGGACGCGGCGACGCACTCAGCTCGCGATGGGACTGTGGGTTGTGGTGGTCGCGGCGTTCTACTGCCTGGTGCTGCTGGCGCCCCAGCGGCAACCGCCGCAGTGGATCTGGCTGGGCGTGGTGCTCGGTATCCTTGCCGCTCAGGTCGCGGCCGTGCCGCTGCTGGCACGCCTGAGCGCGCGCGCAGCTACTTGTACAAAGTCGACCGGAATGTAAAGTGATGGGAGTCACGCACGAACGACGAGGGAGTGCACCATGACCACCATCGAGTCGACCGCCAACACCAGCGCCGCCGAGCGCGCTGCGCGACCCTACGACGAGGCCGACCTCTCGTCGATGGAGTTTTGGGAGCAGCCTGCGGCCGAGCGCGAGCAGACCTTCGCCGTACTGCGCGCCGAGCGGCCGATCAGCTGGCACCGCCCCGCCGCCGAGCCGCTGATCGAGGACCCCAACGACCAGGGGTTCTGGGCAGTGGTGCGGCACGCCGACCTCGTCGAGGTGACCAAGCGGCACACCGACTTTCTCTCCGGTGAGGGCATCGTGTTCGACTCCATGCCCCAGGAGCTGCTGGACTCGGCACAGGGCTTCATCGCCATGGACCCCCCGCGGCACACCAAGGTCCGCAGGCTGCTCACCGCGGCGTTCACCCCCAAACAGATCCGTCGCATCGACGACCAGATCAAGGCCAACGCCAAGCGGGTCGTGGACGGCGTCGCGACCAAGGGCGAGGTCGACTTCGTCGAGGAATGTGCATCCCTGCTGCCGATGCACAACATTTGCGACATGCTCGGCGTTGCCGAGGAGGACCGGCCCCGCATCGTGGCGCAATCGAAGTATGCGGGAGGTGTGCACGATGCCGAGGTGATGGGTGGGCAGGACCCGCTGCCGGTGCTGTACGAGTCGATGCTCAGCCAGCAGGAGTTCGTCGCCGGGCTGATCGCCGAGCGTCGCGCGAACCCCGGCAAGGACCTGCTGACCAGCCTCACCCAGGCCGAGGTGGACGGCGAGAAGCTCACCGACGACGAGATCCGTTCCTTCTTCGGACTGCTGATGGTGGCGGGCAACGACACCACCCGACAGAGCCTGAGCCACGGCATGCAGGCGCTGAGCGATTTCCCTGACCAGCGGGCGTGGCTGATGGAGGATTTTGACGGTCGGATCGCGATGGCCGTGGAGGAGATGGTGCGCTGGGCCACCCCGATCATGACCTTCCGCCGCACCGCCGCCCGCGACTGCGAACTCGGCGGGCAGCGGATCACCCAGGGCGACAAGGTGATCATGTTCTACGCCTCGGCGAACTGGGACACCGAGGTGTTCGACCACCCCGAGCGGCTCGACCTCGGCAGGCACCCCAACCCCCACATCAGCTTCGGCGGCGGCGGCATCCACCACTGCCTGGGCAACCAGCTCGCGCGCCAGCAGATCAAGGCGCTGTGGGACGAGGTGCTGCACCGCCTGCCGGACGTTGAGGTGTCCGGCGAGATGGTGCGCACCAGGAGTAATTTCTTCCACGGCGTGAACCACCTGCCGGTCCGCTTCACCCCTGAAGCTTGAGGAGCCCGTATGAAGATCGTGTTCGACGAGAACGTCTGCGCCTCGACCGGGATGTGCGAGGCGGTGGCCCCGGACAACTTCGAGATCGCCGATGACGGCTATCTGCAGATCCACGACGTCACGCCGCCAGAGGACCAGCGGGCGCTGATGCACGACGCCGTCACCGCCTGCCCCACCGGCGCCCTGTCCCTGGAGGACTGACCCCCGCCGCCCCGCCAGCATTCAGGTCACTCAATGCCCCTCGGGAGCGCCGAAAAGGGCATCGAGTGACCTGAATGCCGCGGGTTTCGGCCCAGTAGCCCGTGTTACCGTCAGCACGTCGTGGCGTTCGGGAAGTCGGTGTGACACCGACGCGGCCCTCGCCACTGTGATCAGGAAAGTTTCGGCCCACATGCCACTGGACGTCCGCGTCCGGGAAGGCGGACCGAAGCCGTCGGCCTCGGCCGGCACCCTGTAAGCCAGGAGACCGGCCACGACACCGAGGAACCATCCACGAGGTGTTGGAGAGGCGGTTCGCGTGAGCGCGCCAGAAAACCCGTTCACCTGGCGGCGGGAGGACACGATCCGGACGGCGGGTCTGCTCGCGGTCATCGTCGCGCTGCACCTGCTGGCGTGGGGAGTGTTCGTTCTAGCCGTCGTGCCTTCGCAATATCAACTGGGCAGCCAGATCTTCGGTTTCGGCCTCGGCGTCACGGCCTACACGTTGGGCATGCGGCACGCCTTCGACGCCGACCACATCGCCGCCATCGACAACACCACGCGCAAGCTGATGGCGGACGGCAAGCGTCCCATCTCGGTCGGCTTCTGGTTCGCCATCGGCCACTCCGCCGTGGTCGTGGTGCTGGCGTTGCTCATCGCCGCAGGCACCCGCCTCGCCGCGACGCTGATCGACGACGGCTCCGGGGCGCACCAGACATTGGGGGTCATCGGCACGGCCGTCTCCGGGCTGTTTCTCCTTCTCATCGGCATCCTCAACCTGCTTGCCCTCTTGGGCATCTGCCGGGTGTTCCGCCGAATGCGGAGCGGTCAATTCGACGAGGACGAGCTGGAGACCGCCCTGAACGCTCGCGGGTTTTTCGTGCGTCTGCTGGGTGGACTGACCCGGTCGATCAGCCGTCCGGGCCAGATGTTCTTCGTCGGCATGCTGTTCGGGGTCGGGTTCGACACCGCCTCGGAAATCACCCTGCTGGTACTCGCCGGCAGTGGCGCGGCGTCCGGTCTGCCCTGGTATGCGGTACTGGTGCTGCCCTTGCTGTTCGCCGCGGGAATGAGCCTGTTCGACACCTTGGACGGCACCTTTATGAACTTCGCCTACCACTGGGCGTTCGCCAACCCGGTGCGCAAGGTCTACTACAACATCACCATCACCGGGCTCTCGGTCGCCGTGGTGCTGATCATCGGGACCATCGAGCTGGTTTCGGTCCTGCACGAGGAGCTCAACCTGACCGACGCCGTGACCTCGGCGATCGCCGGGCTGGACCTGAACAATGTCGGATTCATCATTGTCGGGCTGTTTCTGGTGGTGTGGGCGGCCGCGATCTCCTACTGGCGTCTGGCCAAGCTCGAGCAGCGGTGGGGCGCGGGAACACTCGGCTGAGGCGCCCGGTTGCACGAACTATGACCCCAGTACCGAATGTGACCCTGAACGACGGAAACACCATCCCGCAGATCGGGTTCGGTGTGTTCCAGGTGCCCGAGGAGGAGACGTACAACGCCGTTACCGCAGCGCTGCAGGCTGGATACCGCAGCATCGACACCGCCAAGGCGTACGGCAACGAGGAGGGTGTCGGCAAGGCGATCGCCGACTCCGGGATCGCCCGCGAGGAGTTGTTCGTCACCACCAAGCTGTGGAACGACGACCACGGCCACGATGAGGCGCTCAAGGCGTTCGACGCCAGCCTGAGCAAGCTCGGCCTGGACTACCTCGACCTGTACCTCATCCACTGGCCGGTCCCGGCCCAGGACCGCTATGTCGACACCTACAAGGCCTTCGAGCAGCTGCGGTCCGAGGGGCGCGCGCGCTCGATCGGCGTCTCCAACTTCACCGAGGCGCACCTGCAGCGCCTGCTCGAGGAGACCTCCGTCGTGCCCGTGCTCAACCAGGTCGAGCTGCACCCCAACTTCACCCAGAAGGAGCTGCGGGCGTTTCACGCCGAGCACAACATCGTGACCGAGGCGTGGAGCCCGCTGGCCCAGGGCGACCTGCTGAACAACGCCAAGCTCGGCACCATCGCGCAGACGCACGGCAAGACGCCGGCTCAGGTGGTGCTGCGCTGGCACATGCAACTGGGCAACGTCGCCATCCCGAAGTCGGTGACTCCGGAGCGCATCGCGGCCAACATCGACGTGTTCGACTTCGAGCTCACCGGGGACGAGATGGTCACCATCGACACCCTGGGCAACGGCGAGCGCCGGGGGCCGAACCCGCAGACGTTCAATCCCTGAGCACATAGTGTGACTCAAACGGGCCCGGAGGTGACCGAGCGTGACTGACGAAGTGTCGCTCGACCGGTTGAGCACCGCGGCTGTGCCCGCGGCCGAGCGGTACGCGTTCTGGGAGCAGTCGGTCAGCGCGCTCTGGCAGCAGATGACGCTGCAAGGCGGCCGAGACACCCCGGCCGATTCCGTGCCGAGTTCACGAATGTCGGAGCGGGCTGTGCATCGATCGCCACCGGGTTTCTCGACCCGGTGTGCGCCGCGGTCACGGCGGTGGAAGCACGCGAACGCGATCCGGATTCGTTGATCTTGGCGTTGCAGGGCGCTGGACGCCTCGCCGTCGATGCTCGCGGCGAGCGTCACGAGTACCCGAACCGGACCTTGCTCCTGCGATCTGTGGACGAGCCGACGGTGCACACCTACTCGGCACGAACGCCGATGGTCTTGCTGGCGGTGAGCACCGCCCAGCTGTCCATCCCGTTGGCGAGGTTGCGGCCGCTGATGTTTCGTCCCCTGCCGCTCGACCCCGGGCTGAGCGCGATGTTCGTAGGAGCAGCGCGCGCCGCGCGGCGATCAGCCCCCCAGCGCGATGCCACGGGCATGCAGGGCTACCTGCACGGTCTTGCCGAGCTCCTGCTGCGAACCGTCAGCGGCAGCGAGCCAGAGTACGCAGGCACCGTGGTGGTTCGCCGCCAACAAGCCCGCGACATCATCCGGGCCAGACTTGGCGATCCCGTACTCTCCACGGCGACCGTGGCCAGTGAGCTCGGAATCTCGGTTCGGCGGCTGCAGCAGGTCTTCGCGGGGGAGCCGTCGATCGCTCAGGAGATCCGTCAGCTGCGGCTGAGCAGGGCGCAGCGTCTGTTGCGCGATCCGCTAGCCGGGCACCAGTCCATCGCCGCCGTCGCCAGGCGCTGCGGTTACGCCGACCACACGAACTTCTCCCGCGCATTTCGGCAGGCCACCGGCATGACGCCGCGCGACTACCGCGCCTGAGATATCCGCATTGTGCAATTGGCGTAGTGGCGCTTGCTTTCGTTGACGGTGATGACAACAATCCGAGACGCAGACCGAGTGCGGAGTAACCCTGCTGCCGAGGGGACAGCAGGGTTACCGGCCATTCTCCTTGAAGCCCTACCGTAGACAGCATGAGTACCAGCGACACGGTGGACGGGCTGGAGGCCATGATCGAGTGGTGTGTCCCCGGATTCGTCGAAGCGGCGGCCCGAGCGCGCCTGCCTGGGATGTACAAGAGCGAACGGTTCTGGCACGGCAAGGCGACCGTCGACCGCTACAAGCACTGGACGGTGCCCATCCGGTGCCTGGCGACGGGTGCCGTCACGGTGCGGGTGCACTTCGACGGACGGTGGGACCTCGACGTGCGACCGGCCGACGCTCAGCTGCTGCCGACCGGGCTGGACGACGTCCAGGCCGCGTTTGATGCCGTGCTGAGGGGCGCGCAGTGACCCTGCTGAGCTCACTGCAACCGGACTGGCTGGACCATCCGGCCGCGGTGCGGGTAGACATGAAAGCAGACGACACGGCAGGACAAGCGCGCAAGGGACTTTTCGACTCCGTCACGGGCAAGGCCAAGGAGATGTTCGGGGCGATCTCCGGCAACAGCTCCCTGACCACAGAGGGGCAGTTGCAGCAGCGGCAGGCGCAGGACCGCAAGGAGGCGAACAGTACGCAGTCGCTCGCCGACGCGCAGGCCGACGAGGCCGCGCAGGACTTGGCTCAGGCGCGCAACGAAGGTGCCCAACGACGTACCGATGCCGAGCGTCAGGCGGCGGGGCGGACGAGCGAGGTGCGCGCCGCACAGCAGGCCGAGCGCGAGCAGGCCGAGCAGCGACAACGTCAGGAGACATCGGCCGGGCAGGCCGGGGAGCAGTTCCACGCCGACGCACAGGTACGTGCCGCAGCAGCCGAGCGCGTCGACAAGGAGGCGGCAGCGACGCGAGACGCCGAACAGGCCGCCGGGAAGCATGAACGCGTGGAGGCGGACGCCGACCACGCCGAAGCGCAAGCAGCCCAAGCGCGTCGCGAAGCCGAAAAGCTGACCCGAAAGGAAGGTTTGGAATGAGTCTGACCGGAGTGCTCCGTCTGCCGTACGCGCTGGTGCGGTTCCCCTTGCGGGTCATCGAGAAGCAACTGGTGTCCCGGCTGCCCCAGGAGGCGCCGCCCCGCTTGGCGTACGAGCGTGGTCTCGGCCTGCTGGACGGTGTCGCCGGGCAGTTGCTCGGCGATCACCGCACGGCCGAGCGAGGTGCGGCGCTGCAGGATCGTGCGGATGCGTTGAGCCGCGCGGTGACGCTGGAGGAGGACGCGCAGCGCAACCGCGCGCAAGCCGATGAGCAGCTCGAACGTGAGCGTGAACAGGCCGCCAAAGACCGTGCCGCCGCGCAGCAGGAGCACCAGCAGGCGGTGGCCGAGACCCGGGCCACCGAGCAGGACCGCAAGCGCAAGCTGGCTCAGCAGGCGCAGACGCGCGCCGAGGCCGCCAAGAAGCGGGCCGACGAGAAAGCTGTGGCGCAGGCGAAGGCGGTGGAGGAGGACAAGCGCGCCGAGCAGGCTCGCGTCACTGCCCAGGAGAAGGCGAAGGCGCAACCGGCGACCGCGGAGCTAAAGGACGCCGCGGACAAACAGGGGGAAGCGGCCGCGCAACGCGCCGACGCCGACGCAGTGGAGGGCTTGGCCAAGGCCGAGCAGCAGCAGCGCCGCGAGTCGGCGGCCCGGCAGGACTAAGCGGTCAGGAGCGGATGCTCTGCACGAGCAGCGAGACGCACAGTGCGATCACGATGAGCACGGTCAGCGCGACCACGATGACACCGACGACGACCATGGCTGAACCTCCGTGTTGCTAGCGGGACGTGCCCATGGTGGCACGTGCGCACGGCGTGGGTGTGCTCACCCCTGCGAGATGTAGGCGGTGAGCTGCTCGCGGTCGTGCTCCAGTTCGGCGATGTGCGTCTTGACCACGTCGCCGATGCTCACGATGCCCGCGAGGCGCCCGTCGACCAGCACGGGCAGGTGCCTGGCGCGCAGCTCGGTCATGGTCAAGGAGACGCTGTCCAGGGTGTCCTCCGGCGCGCAGGTACGGACCGCGCGGGTCATAATCTCCTCGACAGCCAACTCGAGCATGGCGTGACCGCGGGTATGCAGCTGCCGGACGATGTCGCGTTCGGAAACGATGCCGGCGATGCGGTCGCCATCGAGCACCACGGCCGCGCCCACGTTGTGCTCGGCAAGCTGGGCCAGCAGCGCGGTGATCGTAGTCTTCGGCTCCACCGTCACCACGGCGAACCCTTTGGCGTGCAAGACGTCCGAGATGCGCATCCCTACTCCGATCAGATGTGAGCCAGGTCACTACCTGAAAGTCAGCCTAGGCCAATCCGGGCAGGTTGACCACGATGGCTTCCTGGCTGCTCCGCGCGATCACCACGACGGCCTCGTGTTCGGTGGGATTCTCCTCGCGGTGCGGGGTGAACGGGGGGACGAACACATAGTCACCGGGGTCGGTCTCCAGGCGCACCTCGGCACCGTTTTCGGCGAACACGAACACCGGATGGCCGGCTACCACATAGATCGCGGTCTCGGTGTCTCCGTGATGGTGATCGCCCGAGGAGGTCTCGGGTGCGACGTGGGTCTGGCCCATCCACACCTTCGACGAGCCGACCGACGTCCCGGAGATCGCCTCCAGGCGGGTCATCCCGGACGTCTGACCGGTGTCGGCGCTCAAGCCTGCACCGCGGATGTGGCGCAAGGGGGAGGGACGCAGCGGTTGGTGCCAGTGGTCGTCCATGCGTCGCAGTGTCGCAGACCGCCGCGTCGTGCGGTAGAAACGCACCATGACCTCCGCTGAGCGCCCTGACGACACCCGCGCCACCCGTTCCGATCTGCTGCCCGAGGAGAACGCGGCCGGCAGCGACAACCCCGATGCTCAGGCCGAGGAGATTCTGAAGGCGTCGGCCGAGCGCACGGCGCACTCCGAGGCGGCGGAGAGCAGCCAGTCCCGAAAGACCACCTCCGACCAGGCCACGTAGCCACATCGTCGACATCGCGCTGGTCGTCACCGTTGTCTTCCTCGGGGCGTTGGTACGGGCCACCTTCGGCTTCGGCGAGGCAGTCGTCAGCATGCCGTTGCTCGCCCTGCTCCCGATTCCGCTGGACACTGCGATCGCCCTCGTCGGACTCGCCGGCCTGACGGTCGCCGTGCTCGCGGTGGCCTCCGGCTGGCGGCACGTCGACCTCGCGGCGATGAAGCGCCTGGTCCCGGCGACCATCCTCGGTGTTCCGGTGGGGCTGCTGCTGGTGACGTTTGCGCCCGCCCGCATCATCACCGGATTCTTGGGCGGGTTTCTCGTCGTGTACGGCGTGTTCTCCCTGGCTCGGCCGGCCGAGACGGCGCTGCGCAATCCGCAGTGGGCGCTGCCGTTCGGATTTGCTGCGGGGGTGCTGGGCAGTGCATACAACTTCAACGGCATCCCGGTGGTGGTCTACGCCGGGTTTCGCGGGTGGAACCCCAGTCGCTTCCGGGGCACGTTGCAAGCTCACTTCCTCGTCTCGGGCATCGTCATCGTCAGTGGCCAGGCGCTGGCGGGTCTGTGGAGCCACGAGCTGGTGACCGACTACGTCTCCGCGCTCCCGACGATCGTGATCGCCACGGCGTTGGGAACCGTGCTGCACAAGAGGATTCCGGCGGAGAAGTTCGCGGCGTCTGTGTACGCGCTGGTCATCGCGCTTGGAGTCGTCCTGCTGGCCCGGGCACTGTGACTGCCAGCGCGCTTTCCAGCGCACGCCGGGTCAGCTCGCGGGCCAGGTGCTGGCGGTACTCCGGCGTGGCATGCATGTCCCCGGACGGCGAGGTGCCCTCGTGGGCCAGCGCTGCAGCATCGGCGGGTGCGGATCCCTCCGCCAAAGCTCGTTCGGTGGCGGCTGCGCGCAGCACCGTCGGACCCATGTTCGCCATCGCCACTCGGCCGTCCACCGCGGCGACTGCGATGATCGGCCAGTCGTTGGCCCGGCGGGTAAACTTTTCGTACCCCCAGCCCACGTGCCCGGTCCGGGGGACCCGGATCTCGACCAGCAGCTCGTCCTCCCCGATCGCCGTCTCGAAGAACCCCTTGAAGAACTCGGTCGCCGCGACGGTGCGGCGACCTGACGGTCCCTGGATGACCAAGGTGCCGCCCAGGGCTAGCACTGCGGTCGGCAGGTCGGACGCGGCGTCGCCGTGGGCCAGGGATCCGCCGATGGTGCCGCGGGCGCGGACCTGCGGGTCGCCGACCTGTCCGGCGACGTGCGCGAGCAGGGGCACCTCGTGCAGCAACAGCGCCGAGTGCTCCAGCTCGCGGTCGCGGGTGAGTGCGCCGATGGCGACCTCCTCGCCCTCCACCCGGATATAGCGCAACTCGGCGATCCGCCCGATGTCCACCAGCACGCCGGGCACCGCCAGGCGCAGCTTCATCACCGGCAGCAGCGAGTGCCCGCCGGCCAGCAGCTTGGCCTCGTCGCCGTGCTCGGCCAGCAACGCCAGTGCCTCGTCGGCGGAGCCGGCCCGCACATAGTCAAAAGGCGCCGGGATCATGCCTGGCCCTCCGTTGCGCCGGCGCCGGCGGCGGCGAGCACCGCGCGGACGATGTTGTGGTAGCCGGTGCAGCGGCAGAGGTTGCCCTCCAAGCCCTCACGCACTTCGCGTTCGGTGGGATGCGGATTGTCCCGCAACAGCCCTACGGAGGCCATCACCATCCCGGGGGTGCAGAAGCCGCACTGCAGTCCGTGCTCGGCGCGGAAGGCCTGCTGCATCGGGTGCATGGTGCCGTCATCGGCCAGGCCTTCGGCGGTGGTGACCTCGCTGCCATCGGCCTGCGCGGCCAGTACCGTGCAGCTCTTCACCGCCTCGCCGTCCAGCAGCACCGTGCACGCGCCGCAGGATGAGGTGTCGCAGCCGACGTTGGCCGCGCGCAGTCCGCACGTCTCCCGCAGGTGGTGCACCAGCAGCGTGCGCGGCTCCACCTCGTCGGTGCGGGGCTGGCCGTTGACGTTCATGGCGACCTGCATCAGGAAACCTTCCGTATCGCGTCCCACACCCGCATGGACGTGGCCGGCATGTCGATGTGGCGAACACCCAGGTGTGCGACGGCGTCGATCACCGCGTTCTGTACGGCCGGGGTGGCGCCGATGGTCCCGGCTTCGCCGATTCCCTTGGCGCCCAAAGGGTTCATCGGTGTGTCCGTCTCCATGGTGAGCAGCTCGAAGCTGGGCACCTCGGTGGCCGAGACGATGGGGTAGTCGGCAAAGGTGGACGTCAGCGGGTTGCCGTCGTCGTCGTAGAGCACCTCCTCCAGCATGGCCTGCGCCGCACCCTGGGCGATGCCGCCGTGGCGCTGGCCCTCGGCGAGCAGCGGGTTGAGGATGCGTCCGGCGTCGTCCACCGCGATCACCCGCAACAGGGTCGCTTTGCCCGTACCGGTGTCCACCTCCACCACGGCGAGGTGCGCGCCGAAGGGGAAGGTGGGCGCGGCGGCGGTGAAGGTGGTGTGCACCAGCAGCGGTTCGGCCTCGGCCAGCTTCGCGAAGCTCACCCCGACGTCGGTGCCCCGGATCTGCATACCGGCGTTGGGGTGGTCCACGACGAGGTCGCCAGGGTCGGCCTCCAGCAGCTCCGCGGCGCGAGCGCGGGCCAGGTCCACCAGCTCGATGGTGGCCTGTTCCACTGCGGCGCCGCCCTGTTGCAGACTGCGCGAGCCCAGGGTGCCGCCGCCCACGGGCACCAGGTCGGTGTCGCCGTGGCTCACCGTGATCCGCTCCATCGGGATGCCGAGCCGGTCGCTGGCCAGCATGGCGTACGCCGTCGCGTGTCCCTGTCCGTGCGGGGAGGTGCCGGTGAAGATGGTGGCGCTGCCGTCGGGGTGCACCTGCACCTGCGCGTTCTCACTCGGCCCGTCCGGCCCGGCGCCGGTGATCTCGACGTACACCGACAGCCCCAGCCCCAGCTGCCTGAGGTCCCCGCGGGCGCGGCGCTCGGCCTGCTCGCGCCGCAGGCCTGCGTAGTCGCCCGCGTCGAGCACCGTCTCCAGCGCAGCGGCGTAGTCACCGCTGTCGTAGGTGGCGCCGCGGCCATTCGGAAGCGGCTCATCGAACGGGGCGATCAGGTTGCGCTGCCGGACAGCTGCCGGGTCCATCCCGATCTCGGCGGCGTACAGATCCATGGCCCGCTCGATGGCGGCAGTGGCCTCCGGGCGCCCGGCCCCGCGGTAGGCGGCCACCGAGGTGGTGTTGGTGACCACGCTGCGCGCCTGCGCGTGCACATTTTCGATGCTGTACACCCCTGGCGCCATCATCATGGTCAGCATCGGCAGCACCGCGCCGGTCCTCGGGTAGGCGCCGGCGTCCTGGTGGATCTGCAGGGAGTACGCGGTGACGGTGCCGTCGCGGCTGCCCCCGATGGTGATCGTCTGGTCCTGCGCTCGCCCGTGCACCATGCCGGTGAGGTTCTCCGAGCGGGTCTCCACCCAGCGCACCGGGCGGCCGAGTTGTTTGGCGATCCAGGCCACCAGCGCGAACTCGGGGTCGGCGCCGATCTTGGCGCCGAATCCCCCGCCGACGTCGGGGGTGATGAGGTGCACCAGCTCGGCGTCGAGGCCGAGCCAGCCGGCGATGTCCCGGCGGGCGGCCTGCGCGCCCTGGTTGGAGCACCATAGGGTGACCCGACCGTCGTCACCCCAGACGGCTGCGGCCGCCCGGGTCTCCATCGGCGCGGGGGCGACGCGCTGGTTCACGATGTCGTGGCGCACCACCACCTCGCAGCCGTCGAACATGTCCGCAGGCGCATCCTCGCCCATCGCCACGACGGTATTGGTCTCGGCGGCCGGGAACAGCAGCACCTCGTCGGTCGCGGACTTGGCCGTGCCGACGACGGCGGGCAGCGACTCGATGTCCACCTCGACCAGCTCGGCGGCATCCTCGCCCTGGTAGCGCTGCTCGGTGAGCACCGCGGCGATCGGTTCGCCCACGAAGCGCACCACGTCCTCGGCCAGCCAGGGCCGCGGCATCTGCTGATTGAAGAACGGCATCGCGGGCGGGATAGGTGTGAGGTCGGTGAGATCGGCGGCGGTGATCACCGCGACCACGCCGGGTGCCTGCATGGCCTCGGTGGTGTCCACGCTGAGGATGCGCCCGTGCGCGGCGGGGGAGCGGACGAAGGTCAGGTGCAGCGCGCCGTGTAGCCGTTCGTCCACCAGGTCGTCGGTGTAGGTACCCCCGGTGGTGAGAAACTTGGGATCCTCGATGCGCACGACCCGCGTGCCCAGGATGCTCATGGGAGTCACTGTGCACTGGGATCCGGCTCGGGTCAACGGCTTCGGGCCACGGCGCCGGCGGCTGAGTAGCGTGCGGGTCATGTCACTCGCGGAGGTCGTCCAGCGTGAGCTGCACGCGGCGGGGGTCCGCGACGTGCTCGCGGACACCACGACCCGGGCGGCGCACTCCTCGGACGCCTCGCTGTACCGCGTCACGCCGCTGGTGGTGGTCCGCCCGCGCTCGGCGGAGGAGGTCGCTGCCGCGCTGGAAGTCTGCCGCCGTCGCGGGGTTCCGCTCACCTCCCGTGGGGCAGGGACCTCGATCGCGGGTAACGCCATCGGCACCGGTGTGGTGCTCGACTTCAGCAGGCACATGAACCGGGTGCTCACGGTGAATCCTGATTCCCGCACGGCCGTGGTGCAGCCCGGCACCGTGCAGGCGAGCCTGCAGCAGGCCGCGGCACCGTACGGGTTGCGCTTCGGTCCCGACCCGTCCACGCACAGTCGCTGCACCATCGGCGGGATGATCGGCAACAACGCCTGCGGGTCGCGAACCCTGCGATACGGCCGGACCTCGGACAACGTGCTCGGGCTGCAGGTCCTCACCGGCAGCGGGACCGCGCTGACACTGCCCACCGATGGCGCTGGGCTCACCGCGCTGCGCGAGGTCGTCAGCGGCGGCCTCGGCACCATCCGCACCGAGTTCGGCACCTTCGGCCGCCAGGTGTCCGGATACGCCCTGGAACACCTGCTGCCGGAGAACGGCTTCGATGTCGCGCGGTTCCTGGTGGGCAGCGAGGGCACGCTGGCGGTGACCACCGAAGCGACGGTGCGGCTGGTCGAAGATCCGCGCCATCGGGTGCTGGTGGTCCTCGGTTACCCGGACATCGCCTCGGCCGGCGACGATGCGCCCGTTGTGCTGACCCACGCGCCCACCGCGTGCGAGGCCATCGACTCCCGGATCGTCGACGTCGTGCGGGCGCGGCGCGGAGCGGGTGCGGTCCCCGCGCTGCCGCCCGGGGGAGCGTGGCTGTTCGTGGAAGTATCCGGCGACGATATTGACGAGGTCGGCGAGCGGGTGCGTGCCCTGGGTCGACAGGTCGAACACGCTCGGGTCGTCACCGACCCGTCCGAGGCCGCAGCGCTGTGGCGGATCCGCGAGGACGGGGCTGGGCTCTCCGGCAGGAGCCCGGCCGGGCGGCCTGCGCACGCCGGCTGGGAGGACTCCGCGGTGCCGCCCGCGCGCCTGGGCGCCTACCTGCGGGAGTTCGAGGCCCTGATGGTGGAGCGCGGCGTCACTGGGGTGCCGTACGGACACTTCGGTGACGGTTGCCTACACGTACGCCTGGACTTCCCGCTGGACAGACCCGGCGGCAAGGTCCTGTTCCGCGAGTTCCTCATCGCCGCAAGTACATTGGTGGCCCGCTACGGCGGGTCCTTGTCCGGCGAGCACGGTGACGGACGGGCCCGCAGCGCGCTGCTCGGCCTGATGTACTCGGCGGAGGCGTTGGCGCTGTTCGGTCAGGTGAAGGCCGTCTTCGATCCGGAGGGTTTGCTGAACCCCGGCATCATGGTCGAGCCCCGCCCCGTCGACGCCGACCTCCGGGTGCCCGCGGCGCCGACGGTGCGCGGCACGCTGCTGTACCTCGAGGACGGCGGCGACTTCACGCAGGCCGTGCACCGCTGCACCGGCGTCGGTAAGTGCCGGGCCGACAACACCGCCACCGGTGGGGTCATGTGCCCGTCGTTCCTGGCCACCCGCGAGGAGAAGGACTCGACGCGCGGGCGGGCTCGGGTGCTGCAGGAGATGATCAACGGTGCCACGGTGGGTGGCGGCTGGCGGTCGCCGGAGGTGCACGAGGCGCTGGATCTGTGCCTGTCCTGCAAGGGATGCCTGTCCGATTGTCCCACCGGCGTCGACATGGCCTCCTACAAGGCGGAGGTGCTGCACCAGAGCTACCGCAAGCGGCTCCGGCCGGCCACGCACTATGCGCTGGGGTGGCTGCCGCGCTGGGCGGGGTTGGCGGCTCGGGCACCGCGACTGGTCAACGCGACCCTGCGACTGCCGGCGGTGGCGCGCGTGGCCAAGGGTGCAGCCGGGTTGGATGCGCGGCGCACCGTGCCTGCCTTCGCGCCGCAGACCTTCCGGCAATGGTTCGCTGAGCAGCCCGTTCGGGAGGGTGCGCCGGTGCTGCTGTTCGTGGACAGCTTCACCAACCACTTCACTCCGGAGGTCGGCATGGCCACGGTGGCCGTGTTGGCGGACGCCGGATACGCCCCGCAGCTGACCGAGCGCCAGGAGTGCTGCGGACTCACCTGGATCTCCACCGGCCAGCTCGACGCCGCGCGGCGCATCCTTGGGCGCACCGTGGACGCGCTGACGCCGGCCGCAGCAACGGGCATCCCCATTGTCGGCATGGAGCCGTCCTGCACCGCGACGCTTCGCTCCGACGCCCTGGAGCTGCTCGGCTCCGAGCGGGCCGGCCCGGTCGCGCAGGCCACCCGTACCGTGGCCGAGCTGCTGCGCACGACCAAGGGATGGCAGCCGCCGGATTTGACCGACACGCGGGTCGTCGCCCAGCCACACTGCCACCACCACGCCGTGTTGGGGTGGAGCACTGACGCAGCCCTGCTGGCGGACGCCGGCGCCACTGTGACGCGCTTGGGCGGCTGTTGCGGGCTCGCCGGGAACTTCGGCGTCGAGCGGGGCCATTACGACGTCTCCGTGGCCATCGCCGAGCACCAGCTGCTGCCCGCGGTTCGGGGCGCGGCGGCCGATGACGTCGTCCTCGCGGACGGCTACTCCTGCCGCACCCAGCTCGCCGACCTGAGCGACCGCCGTGGGCTGCACCTCGCGCAGCTGTTGGCTCGGGAGCTCGACAGGTAGCGTCCCGTGCCATGAGCCCACCGATCGCCGTCGTCACCGGAGCCAGCAGTGGGATCGGCAAGGCCACTGCGCGTCGACTTGCCACAGAAGGCTTTTCGGTGGTTGTCACCGCCCGGCGACGGGATCGCCTCGACCGCATCGCGCAGGAGATCGGTGGCCGATCGGTCACGCTGGACGTCACCGATCCAGAGTCCGTCGCCGCGCTGGCGGGGGAGGTACCCGACTGCGCGGTGCTGGTGAACAACGCCGGCGGCGCATTCGGCATGGCGAGCATCGCCGAGGCCGACGAGCAGCACTGGCAGCGCATGTACGAGACCAACGTGCTCGGCACCATGCGGGCGACCAAGGCCCTGCTGCCCGCGCTGCTCGCGTCGGGCCGCGGGCATGTCGTCGTCGTCACCTCCATCACGGCGCGCGAGGTGTACACGGGAGGCGCGGGGTATTCGGCGGCGAAGCACGCGCAGGCCGCGGTGGCGGAGACGCTGCGGTTGGAGCTGCTCGGTAAGCCCGTGCGGGTCAGCGAGATCGCGCCGGGGATGGTGCGCTCGGAGTTCAGCCTGGTGCGCTTTGACGGCGACACCGAGGCCGCCGATGCGGTCTACGCGGGCGTCGAGCCCCTCGAGCCCGCCGACGTCGCCGACTGCATCGCCTGGACCGTGACCCGTCCGCCCAATGTGGACGTGAGCCTGCTGCAGGTCACCCCGCTGGCCCAGGCCAACAACAACACCGTCTACCGACGTCCAGACTGAGCCGGTGTCCGTGGGCCGATGACGCCGAGGAAGTCCCGTGCGGCGGTGTGCAGACGCGAGCCACGGCGCCACACCGCGTGCAAGAAGCGGCCCAGGTCCACGTCCGTCAGCGGCACCTCCACCAGACGCCCGTCCCGCAGCTCCCCGGCAACCGCCAGCTCGCTGAGCACCGCGGCGTGGTCACCGGAGCTGACCAGAACCTTCACTGCGGCGTTGGAGTCGAGTTCGATCGCGGCTCCGGCCATCGGTGTGCCCACCGCTTGTCGCAGCGTGTCCCGCGTGCCGGAGCCGCCCTCCCGCGAGGCCAGCGCCATCCCGGCGAGCTCGGTGCGGGAGACCGGGCGGCGTCTGCGGGCCAGCGGATGCCCTGGCGCGACCACCAGCACCAAGCGGTCGGCCGCGACGCGGCGGCTGTTCAGATCGCTGGGCACGTCGGGGGTCTCGATGAGCCCGAGCTCGACTTCCCGACTGCGCACTGCCGCGATGACGCCCTGGGAGTTCGCCACCCGCAGCCGCACCGCAGGACGTTCGCCTCGGCGGCGGAATTCGTTGAGCCAGGACGGGCACAGGTACTCCGCCACGGTTTGGCTGGCGGCGATGCTCAGCTGGTCGTCGGAGGCCTCGGACAAGGCGCGTGCCCCGATGGACAGCGCGTCGGCCGCGTCTACCACCACCCGGCACCAGTCGGTGACGACCCGGCCCTGCTCGGTGAGCATCGCGCCGCCCGTGCGCCGGTCCAGCAGCGGCAAGCGCAGCTGCCGTTCGAGCACCTGGATCCGCTTGCTGGCCGAGGGCTGACTGATCTGCTCCGCCCTTGCGGCCGCGGAGATGCTGCCCAGGTCGGCCACCAACGTCAGCACGCAAGGAAGCCAAGTCGAGCTGCACGTCGCTCACCCTCCGCGTGAAAGCCATAGACGGCGGCTATGACCCTATCGCGATCCGATGGGTACCGGACGCGCGTCCGAGCGGAAAGAGTGGTGGACATGACCGCACAGCTCTCGCCGCCGGATTGCTGGTCCGCGCTGCGGGCGCGCATCCCCGGGCTCGCGCTGGCGGTCGCCGTCGCAGTCGTGGCCACGGTGGTCGGCAAGGCTTTCCCCGTCATCGGCGGCCCGGTCACCGGCATCATCCTCGGCGTTGCATTGGCCGCCGCAATCAAGCCCGGTGCCACGCTCAAACCCGGGATCGACGTCGCCGCCAAGGTGATACTGCAGGTCTCGGTCGTACTGCTGGGCACCCAGCTGTCCCTGGGCCAAATCGTGCAGGTCGGCGGCTCGTCGTTACCCGTCATGCTCGGCTCGCTCACAGTGTGTCTTGTCGCGGCGTACTGGATCGGGCGTTGGCTGGGCATTGTCGGGGACGTACGCACCCTTATCGGAGTGGGTACCGGGATCTGCGGCGCCTCCGCCATCGCCGCGGTGACGCCGGTGATCGGTGCCGCGAGCGTCGAGGTGGCCTACGCCATGTCCACGATCTTTCTGTTCAACATCGCGGCAGTGCTGGTGTTTCCTGCCATCGGGCACCTGTTGGGATTGAGTCAGCACGCCTTCGGGCTCTTCGCAGGCACCGCGGTGAACGACATGTCCTCCGTGGTGGCCACGGCCAGCACCTACGGTGGTACGGCGACCAACTACGCCGTGGTCGTCAAGCTCACCCGCACGCTGCTCATCATCCCGATCTGCCTCGGGCTGACCGCGCTCGTTGCGGGCAGGGCCCGGCACAAGGCGGGCCGCGCCGCCGCGGCCGACGGTATCCCCACGGCGGCAGTCCGGTCGACGGCGCGGGCCACCGCACTGCGGGCGGTGCGCCTGGTCCCGTGGTTCCTTGTCGGGTTCCTGGCGCTCGCCGCGGTGAACAGCGTCGGCCTCATTCCCGCGGACGCGCATGCCGGGCTCACCGAGGCATCACTGTTTCTGATCACAGTGGCGTTGTCAGCCATCGGACTGTCCACCGATATTGGCGGGTTACGCCGCACCGGGCCACGACCGTTCGTCCTCGGCGCAAGCCTGTGGGTGATCGTCTCGCTCACCAGCCTGGGGCTGCAGCTGCTCACGGGAACCTTGTGATTCAGGGAACCGGAACCTGGTTGCCAGCAGCGAGGATGCCGTTGACCACGGTGTAGTTCCCGTTGAAGTTCTGCTTGCTGCCGTCGGAGTTGGTCGCGTGCAGCTGCGCGTTGACGGTGGTTCCCGAGCTGCCGGCGATGGTGACGTCGACGTGCGCGGTGTTGGCAAAGCCCTTGGCGAAGACCTCGTACGACGCGGCCAGGTTGCGTCCGCCCAGGTCCCAGGCGCGGCGATAGTCGCGGGCGTTGATCGCGGCAAAGAATGCGCCGACGGTTCCGGCTGGGTCGGTCGCAGCCGGTGGGGGCGCCGTGGGCGGGGATGTGGGCGGTCGGGGAGGCGACGGTGGTGCGGCCACCACGGTCGTGGTCGGCGGTGGGGGCGCCAGCGTGGTCGTGGGCGTGGTCGGCGAGGGCGTGACCAGCGGCGACAGCACGTAGCTCGTTGGCGGGGGAGGTGTTGCGGTGGTGGTCTCTGGGGAAGCGCTCCCCGCGGTCTGGACGGTGCCGCAACCGGTGAGAGCCGCCGTGAGGGCTAAGAGGCCAACCCACCGGCGCTGCGTCACGGCCGTGAGTCTAGGTGCCGGCGGAACAGGGCAGGCAGGTAGCGCAACATCAACGTCGACCAGGTGATGTGGGTCAGCATGGCCGCAGAACTCGCCCGACCCCGGTTCGCTGGCCAGGAGACATCGCGTAGACCCGTTCCGGTCACGGCCGTTGTTGCGACTACCCGGCGCGAGCTGCTCACGACCGTTCCCGCTCGGCCAGTGCTGCGCGGACCGCGTCGTCGTAACCCATCGGTTCGAAAGGCACCAGCGCACGGATGCTGTCGTCGCGGACGACTACCTCGTTGCGCATGGAGTCCACCAGCGATCGCCCCGTCTGCGTGTCCAGGTCGGTGACGAGCGACAGCCAACGCGAAGACAGACCAGGAGTCAGCAGGGGGACCGGAACCACCACCAGCGGTCGGCCCTTGATCGCGGCCACCCGGCGCATCATGTCGACGTACTCCAGCACGTCCGGACCGCCCACGTCGAACGCCCGGTCGGCGGCGTCGGGAACCTCCAAGACACCGACGAGATACCGCACCACGTCGTCGATCGCGATCGGCTGGGTTCGGGTCCGCACCCACCGCGGGGTGATCATCGCCGGAAGATGATCGACGAGCTGGCGGGTGAGTTCCCAGGAGATGCCGCCATGGCCCACGATGATCCCCGCGCGCAAGGTGGTCACCGGCACGCCGTATGAGCCGAGCATCTGCTCCACCTCGCGGCGGCTGCGTAGGTGCGCAGAGAGGTCGTCGTCGTCATCGCCCAGCCCGCCCAGGTAGACGATGCGCTCCAGTCCGGCGTTGGCGGCGGCATAGCCGAAGGCGCGCGCCGCCTTGGCGTCGCGCTGTCGGAAGTTCGCGTCGTCGAGGGAGTGCACCAGGTAGTAGGCCGCGCCGCAGCCCGCCGCGGCTGCCGCCAGGGACGCCCCGTCGTGCACGTCGGCCTGCACCGGTTCGCCGGCCCCTTCGTAGGTCTCCGGATGCCGGGTCATCGCCCGCACCTCGTGGCCGGCCTCCGTCAAGGCGGGGCACAGCCGCCTGCCGACGAACCCGGACGATCCCGCGACGAGTATCCGCACGCTACGTAGCCTGCTACGGCCGGGCGATCGACGCCAATCCCGTTGGCGGCTGCGGTCCGCTCTGGCAGGCAGTACCGTTCCGTAGCTTCACTGTTCCGTCGCTTCTGGGAAGTCGCATCGAGATGATGAGATGGGGGCATGTCCGACACCATCCGTCTCGCCAGCCACACCGTCGGCGATGCCGGCCCGCGGGTGGTGTTCCTGCACGGGCTGTTCGGCCAGGGCAAGAACTGGCACACCATTGCGCTGCGCCTGGCCGAGCGCGGGTTCCGGGTGACCACTGTGGACCTGCCGAACCACGGGCGTTCGCCGTGGACCGACCAGCAGGACTACGGCGAGATGGCGGCTCTGGTGGCCGCGCTACTGGAAACCCTCGACGATCCGGTGACACTGGTGGGGCACTCCATGGGCGGCAAGGTGGCCATGACGGTGGCCCTGCGGCGGCCCGAGCTGCTCACCGCGCTGGTCGTCGTGGACATCGCGCCGGTGGACTACGGCGGTGCCAGCTCCCAGTTCGAGGAGTTCATCGCCGGGATGCAGGCGCTCGACCTGACGCAGCTCGATTCGCGAAAATCGGCGGACGAGGCGCTGGGTAGCGCTGTGCCCGATGCCACGGTGCGCGGATTCCTGCTGCAGAGCTTGGTGCGTGACGGGGAGGGCTGGCGTTGGCGGCTCAATCTCGATGTGCTGCAACACGATCTCGATCGGTTAGGCGGATTTCCCAGCAGCGACGGTGCAGTCTTCGATAGGCCCGTTTTATGGATCGCGGGTGCCGACTCGCCCTACGTACAGGCTGACGCCCGACCGCGGATGACAACGCTGTTTCCGCGCACCCGGCTGGTGCGCATCAAGGGAGCCGGGCACTGGGTGCACTCCGAGCAACCTGGCGTGTTCCTGGCCGCGCTGAACCAGTTCCTCGACGAGCTCAGCTGACCGGTTCGAGCAGCACGAGCGGGATCTCGCGGGTGGTCTTGCGCTGATAGCCCGCGTAGTTCTTGTACTTCCCGGCGATCACCGGCCACATCCGGGCCCTCTCCTCGGCGGTGGCCACCCGGGCGTGCATCGGTTGCTTGGGTTTGCCCTGCAGTGCCACCTCGACGTCGGGGTTCGCGCGCAGGTTGTGCAACCAGGCCGGCGCCTTGTCGTCTCCACCCCGCGAGGCCACCACGACGTACGCCGCGCCCTCCTGCAACGGTGAAGTGAGCATCACCGCACGGGGCCGGCCGCTCTTGCGCCCCGTCGTCGTCAGCTCGAGTGCGGGCATGCCGGAGAACGCCCATCCCAGCCGTTGGCCACTTGCCTTGAGCAGCGCGCGGTGAGCGGTGTTCATGGCCTTCAACATCACGTCACTGGGCATGGAGAAAGCGTAGACGTCGTCCGCGCCACGCCGTAGTTTTGATCACCGATGACTTTCCCCCGGGTCTCGCGTCCCCCTTGAGACCTTCGACAAGGGAGCAACAATGAGTGGAGTACGAGTTCTGGTCGGCACTCGCAAGGGTGCGTTCATTCTGACCTCGGACGAGCAGCGCAAGGACTGGGACGTCACCGGTCCGCACTTCGCCGGCTGGGAGATCTACCACGTCGCCGGATCTCCGGTTGATCCCAATCGGCTGTACGCCTCGCAGTCCATCAGCTGGTTCGGCCAGCTCATCCAGCGCTCGGACGACGGCGGGAAGACCTGGGAGCCGGTGGGCAAGGACTTCACTTACGCAGGCGTGCCCGGCACCCACCAGTGGTACGACGGCACCCCGCACCCGTGGGAGTTCGCCCGAGTGTGGCACCTGGAGCCGTCGCTGACCGACAAGGACACCGTCTACGCCGGGGTGGAGGATGCGGCGCTGTTCCGCTCCACCGACGCCGGTGCGAGCTGGGAAGAGATGCGGGGGCTGCGCGAGCACGGCTCGGGCTCGCACTGGCAGCCCGGTGCCGGCGGGATGTGCCTGCACACCATCATCCTCGACCCGAGCAACGACCAGCGAATGTTCGTGGCCATCTCCGCCGCCGGGGTGTTCCGCACCGACGACGGTGGTACGACGTGGCAGCCGGTCAACAAGGGCCTGCTTTCCGACGGAATCCCTTCGCCCGCGGCCGAGGTCGGGCACTGCGTGCACAACCTAACGATGCACCCGTCGCGGCCGGAGACGTTGTTCATGCAGAAGCACTGGGACGTCATGCGCAGCGACGACGCAGGGGACTCGTGGAACGAGGTGAGCGGCGACCTGCCGACGGACTTCGGCTTCCCGATCAGCGTGCATGCGCACGAGCCGGACACGATCTACGTGGTGCCGATCAAGAGCGACTCCGAGCACTTCCCGCCCGACGGCAAGCTGCGGGTGTTCCGCAGCCGCAGTGGCGGCAACGAGTGGCAAGCGCTCACCAAAGGTTTGCCGCAGGAGAACTGCTACGCGAACGTGCTGCGGGACGCGATGGACGTGGACACACTGCCGGAGTGCGGCGTGTATTTCGGCACCAGCGGCGGGCAGGTGTACGGCTCGGCCGACTCCGGGGACAGCTGGGCGCCCATCGTCCGCGACCTGCCTGCGGTGCTGTCGGTGCAAGTGCAGACGCTGCCATGATCCGCGTCGTGCTGCCCGCGCACCTGCGCCGGCTCGCGCAATGTGACCGTGAGGTGTCGGTGGAGGCCGCAGCGACCCAGCGTGCCGTGCTCGATGCGTTGGAGCAGCAGTATCCGATGCTGCGCGGCACTATTCGGGACACGGGCAGCGGCAAGCGGCGGGCGTTCGTCCGCTACTTCGCCTGCGAGGAGGACCTCTCGCACGAGCTTCCGGACACCCCGCTGCCCGAGGCCGTGGCGGTTGGCAAGGAGCCGTTCATGGTGGTGGGAGCGATGGCCGGCGGCTAGCTCCGGCGCAGTCGGTACCAGAGCGGGGCGGCCTTCTTCAAGGGCCCGGGCACCCCGACGTACCTGCGTGCTCCTCGTCGATCACCGTCCAGCCGGTAAGAGCCTGCTCTATGTCGGTCCGGCTTGCCCCGCGGTAGGGGCCCCCGCCGTCCCGGGTGGAACGCGAACAGCAGCATCGTGGCTTTCGGTGCAGCCGCCGCCGTGACGCCGGCCGCCATGATGGCCCGCTGCGCGTCGGTGAGCATGGGCTTGACCTGCTCGGGCAGCGACGCCGACATCTCGGCCATGCCGACGACGTGACTCAGGAAGGCGCGTTGGCGGACAGCGGCTTGCTCTGAGCGGCGTCCTCGGCCGCCCGTCGCTAGGCTCGAAACATGGACTTCAGATACCTCGGAAGCAGCGGACTCAAGGTCAGCGAGATCGTCTACGGCAACTGGCTCACGCACGGCTCGCAGGTCGAGAACGACGCCGCGATCGCCTGCGTGCGCGCCGCGCTCGATGCGGGGATCACGACCTTCGACACTGCGGACGTCTACGCCAACACCAAGGCCGAGTCGGTGCTCGGTGATGCCCTCAAGGGTGAGCGCCGGGCGTCCCTGGAGATCTTCACCAAGGTCTATTTCCCCACCGGTCCTGGCGGCCCGAACGACACGGGCCTGTCGCGCAAGCACATTCTGGAGTCGATCGACGGCTCGCTGGAGCGTCTGCAAACCGACTACGTCGACCTCTACCAGGCTCACCGCTATGACTGCGAGACGCCGCTGGAGGAGACGATGCAGGCATTCGCCGACGTCGTTCGGCAGGGCAAGGCGCACTACATCGGGGTCAGCGAGTGGACTGCCGACCAGATCCGCGCCGGCCATGCGCTCGCGCAGGACCTCGGCATCCAGCTGATCTCCAATCAGCCGCAGTACTCCATGCTGTGGCGCGTCATCGAGGACAAGGTCGTGCCGACCTCGGACGAGCTCGGTGTCTCGCAGATCGTGTGGTCGCCGATCGCCCAGGGCGTGCTGACCGGCAAATACAAGCCGGGCGCCGAGTTACCAGAAGGCAGCCGGGCCACCGACGAGAAGGGCGGCGCCGACATGATCAAGCGCTTCCTCAACGACGAGACCCTCACCGCTGTGCAGCGCCTCCAGCCGATTGCTGACGGGCTTGACGTGACGATGGCGCAGCTCGCCGTCGCCTGGGTGCTGGCCAACGACAATGTCGCCGGTGCGATCGTCGGGGCATCGAGGCCCGAGCAGGTGCAGTCGAACGTGCAGGCATCTGGACTCAAGCTCGACGCCGACGTGCTCAAGGCGATCGACGAGGCACTCGGCGACCTCCCCGAAACCGATCCTGCGCAGACGAAGTCGCCGACGAGACGCGTCGTCTGATTTGGGGCTGGCGCCGCGGCTCGGATAGCGGTGGCCGGTCAGGGTCGAGCGGCGCCCTGACCAGTCGGCTCAACCGTGGGTCATGGCCCCGCGGGCGCCGCGTCCGCGACCTACCGCCCGGACGTGGTGGCCGCGTTGGGCTTCCACTGGGCCGTGTTGGCGCGCCGACCGGGAAACGCCTGGCTCAGTGGGATGCGCCGGGGGGCACCGCGTTGCACACTTGTTGCACGCTCTGGCAAAGATGCGGTAATCCCGGGGGTTCTCCCCAGCTCGGTTCGGCGCATGAGTTGTGGGTGGTGCTCAACGCCGGGTGCGGCTCAACGGTGCGACCGGGCGGCGGCCGCGCTGCTCACAGCGGGCCAAACCTGCGCGCCTTCTCCGGCGGCCACCGGTCGATTCGTTGCTCGGCTGTTCGTGCGCGAGGACACGTGGCTGGTCGGCGCCGCGTGTGATCCGTCGGGATGCCGAGCAGTCGCCCCCGACCGTCGCCTACGCGGGCGCGCCGAGGACGGGTCGGGCGGTACTGGCGGCCCTGGCCGCGGGCAGCGCGCAGGGCGGACTCCCCCCCTCGAGGCGGACGTGCCTTTCTGGTTCAACACCGTGGCCGATGGTGCGGGTGGTCAGCTTGACACCGCGGTCCTGGCCCGCGTGAGCAGCGTCGCCATCATGGCCTACCGCAATACCGCGACCGGCCCGGACGGCAGTCTAGCGCTGGCGGGCCCGACGTTGACCGCGGCCCGTGCGGTGGGCAAGCAAGCCCACATCGGGCAGGAGACCCGGCATCTCGGTGCGGCCCCCTTCGAGGTCAAGCAGACGTTCTTCGGTCAAACCAACACCCAGCTCGAGACCCAGCTGGGCGTGATCGACTCCGCTGAGCGGACCGATCCCGCCCATCTAAGTGTCGCCGTCCATGACCGCAGCGGGTGGTCTGCCATCTCACCGGGGCCCCCGATGTCCACCGCTCTCACCGCCCAGTTGCTCATGCTGATCAACCGGGCCGTCTCCAACGCTGCCCCGTCACGGACCATCCCCGCATGGGGCACCCCCTACCGATAACGCGGTCTACGCCACGGCGGTGGCCCAGGTCCCCGGCGCCAGTCGGGCCACGCTGCATCGCAGGGTGTCTGAACTGGGCCGGGCCACGTACCGGTGAGTTCACATCTTTTCGTCGATGAACCCAAGCACCGCAACCATCTGATGGTCGCCGCGGTGGTGCGGCCTGCCGACCTGCAGTTGGTGCGATCGCTGGTGTTGCCGGGTCAGCGGCGCGTTCACATGAAGAAGGAGTGAGCCCCGCAAGCGGTTGATCGCTGACACGATCGCCGGCAGCTCGGTGGAGGCGGGTAATTTTGACGTGGGCAACGGTTATGGCAGCGAACTCGACGCACGGCGAGCGTGCCTGCAGGCCGTGATGACCTACGCCCATGATCTCGGTGCTACGCGCGTGGTGTTTGAGCAGGATGACTCGCTGTGGCGGTGGGACACTCAACGGCTCGTGGAGATCACCCGGGCTGTCGGCTGCCGAGCCACGCTGCAAGTATGGGCACCACCGCGCCGCGCCGAAGAGTTACTCGCTTTGCCCGACGCGGCCGCCTGGTTGGGGGAGTTTCGGGGAAGAACAACCTGGGCGAACGTCATTGGCTGAAGCGGTGCCTTCGGGTCTACCCGCATAAGGTCTTTTGCGATAGACCCCTGGCAGGACACCCGCCGCCGCGCCGGATCCAGCGACAGGTCACCGGCGGTGAGCACGGTGGGGCGCTCGGGGGCACCGCGCCGTTGCAAGGCCCGCAACCGGGCGGTGAGGACCACGAAGGAGAACGGTTTGGCCAGGTAGTCATCCGTGTCGATGCCGACTGGCGGGGCTCGTCCTCCACCAGCAGTACCCTCATCGCCGCACCAACGCACTTTGGCTGAGCATGGCAATCATCCTCCTGGGTTCGATTTCCCTCGATAGACAGAGGATGCCGGTGGCGTGCTGAGGCAAACGCTGAGGGACGCCCCCGCGTTTGGCTGACCCCGTCCAGCACGGCGTGCATGATCGGCCATTGCGGATTGGTGGCATTCAGCCGACGCTACGTCTCCTCGCGAGCTCGACGACTGTGCCACGGCCCAGATCCACATGGAGCACCCCGCCCCAGGGTCAGGCCGTTTCGCCGTTCTCGACGTGTTCCAGGACCGCACGCAGCGCGGCGACGGCGTGCTCGCGATGCTCGCCGAGCACCAACAGTGCGGTTGCGGCGTCGCCGGCCTTGACCGCTGTGACCACGGCGCGGTGCTCGCCCTCGACGACCTCGCGGTTGTGCTCCTCGTTGTAGTAGACCGATCGGTAGACCTCGGTCGCATCCCACAGCAGGCGGATCAGGCGCACCAGCCGGGGCAGCGCACAGGCCTCGATGAGTGTGAAGTGGAAGCGGCGGTTTGCGGCGGTCATGGCGACCACGTCCGCAACCGCCGAAGCCCCCCGGACGTCTCGCTCGGCCTCCTCGAGTCGGTCGATGTCCTCCGCGGTCATCTGGGGCACGGCGACGGTCACTGCCTCGGCCTCGAGGATCTCGCGGATACGATAGACTTCCAACAGGTCTGAAAGTGACAGCTCGGTGACAAAATAGCCGCGGTGGGCGACGTAAGTGACCTGGCCTTCCCCCTCGAGCATCTTCAACGCCTCGCGCAGCGGCACCCGACTGACCCCCAGCTTGTCCGCCAGGGCGTCCTGGATCACCTGCTGACCGGGGCGCAACACTCCGGTGGCGATGAACCGCCGCAGTTCGAGGAGTACCGCCTCCTGGGCGGTTGGTGGCCGTTGGAACGCCACGCTCATTCCCCCTCCGTGCCCGCGTCGCCGTCGAGCCACGCGAGGATCTCTTTCTCGTCGCCGCCGAGCAGCATCGTGGCGTACGGTCCGGCCCGCACCCTGCAGGAGTCCGCCACGACGACACCGCTCAGGGGTCCAGGGATGGCCACGGTCGTACCCTATCGAATACTGGATCCAATTTGTCAGAACCGACATCGCTGTGAGGAGGGCTCCGGAATGGTTTTATCATCCCGGGAGCCGTCGACGCGCCTGGTTCGCGGGACTCCGGCATACCGCAGGACGAGCATAGTGCTGTTTGCGGCTGGCTACATGGCGTTCGCCATGCTGTACGTGGTCCAAGGGATTCTGCCCGGCGTGAGTCGGGACTTCGGTGTCTCGCCGGCGGCGGCAAGTCTCACCCTCTCCCTCACCACGTTGCCGCTCGCCGTGGCCGTCCTGGTCGCCGCCTCGTGGTCGGAGGGGAAGGGCCGCAAAGGGCTGCTCGTCGTGGCGGTGCTATTCGGGGCGATGCTCACGCTCGCCGCCTCGGTTGCGCCGAGCTTCGGGGCGCTGCTCGGGGTGCGGATATTGACCGGCGTGGTGCTGGCCGGCCTCCCCGCAGTGGCCATGGCATACGTCGCCGAGGAGTTCCACCCCTCCGGGCTCGGCACTGCCATGGGGCTCTACATCAGCGGCACCGGCCTGGGCGGGATGACCGGGCGCCTGGCGGGCGGCTTGTTGGCCAGTGCTGCGAGCTGGCGAGTAGCGATGGCGGCGGTGGGTGGCGTGTGCCTGGCCGGCGGCCTGTGGGTGGCCCTGCGGCTGCCGCCCTCGCGCAACTTCGTCGCCGCACCCCGGAACATGCGGACACGGTTGGCGAGGCTGCAGGTGCCGATGCGCGACCCGGTCACCATCCGTTTCGCCCTCTGCGGATTCGTGCTGATGGGCAGTCTGGTCTCGTTCTACAACTACCTGCAGTATCGCCTCGCCGGCGCACCCTTCAACCTGTCGGCCGCGCTCGTTGCCCTCGTCTTCCTGCTATACCTGTCCGGCACCGTCAGCGCCAACTGGATGGGACGGCTGACCGACCGGCGCAGTCGGCGCAGCGTGCAGTTGCTCGGGATGGTGATCATGGCAGTGGGAGCCCTGCTCACCCTTTCCGGCCTGCTGCCGCTGGTGCTGATGGGTGCCGCGGCGATGGTGTTCGGCTTCTTCGGTGCGCACTCGGTGGCGAGTGGCTGGGTCAGCTCATGGGCGACCACCCAGCGCGCCCAGGCGTCCGCACTGTACCTGTTCGGCTACCACGTCGGCTCCAGCGTCGCGGGTTTCGTGGGGGGATTGTTCTACGCGGCTTTCGCCTGGCCGGGTGAGGTCGGCACCGTGCTGGTCCTGCTGGCCCTCGGCGTCGTTGTCGTGCTCTCCCTACCGGCTGGTAGGGGCCATACGCCGGTCACAGCGCTTTCCTGAGCAGGCGCACCGCTGCGCGACACGCTTCGGATCCAATATCCAAGCGTCTTGATTTGTGGCCTGCGTCACTGTAGACAGTCGCCTATCGGAAGTACGCAAATGAGGGAGGCGAACGTCGTGAGGTCGAAGACAGTGGCGGTGGGAGTGCTCGTCACCGCGGGTGCTCTGGTGGTGGCCGGGTGTGGCTCGAAGGGCGCGGCTCCGACGCAGGGTGCGGCCCAGTCGGGAACGCTGCAGATCGGTGCGTCGCTGTCCCTGACCGGATCCTTGGCCCGTGAGGGGCAGCTGACGAAGGAGGGCTACCAGCTCTGCCAGGACAAGGTCAATGCCCAGGGCGGCGTGGACATCGGTGGTACCAAAGCGAAGCTGGACATTCAGTACCAGGACGACACGTCCAAACCCGACGTCGCGGCCCAACTGGTCGACCAGTTCAACGACAAGGGTGTCAAGCTGATCCTCGGTTCCTATGGCTCGGCCAATACCGAGGCGCAGGCTGCAGTTGTCGAGCGCAACGGCCAGGTCATGGTCGACTCGGCCGGCGCCGACAACAAGATCTTCAGCAAGGGTTACCAGCGCACCTTCGCCGTGCTCTCACCGGCTACCGAGTACGCCGCGTCGATCATTAAAGCCATCACTGAGCTCGCCACCCCCAAGCCCAAGACCGTTGCCCTTCTCTCCGCCGATGACGGGTTCTCCAAGACGGTCACCGAAGGCGGCATCAAGGCCGCCAAGGACGCCGGCTTCACGGTGCTGGACACCCAATACTTCCCCAACGGCACCTCCGACGTCAGTTCCGCGCTGACCAAGGTCAAGGGCGAGCACCCGGATGTCATCATCGGCTCGGTGCACCTCGTGGAGGGTGTGGCCATCATCAAGCAGGCCAAGGAGCTCGGGGTGGTACCGGCCGGCTTCGGCGAGACCGTGGCACCGCCGACTCCGGACTTTGCGAAGACCCTCGGCGCGGCGGCGGAGAACGTCCTCGGTTCCAGCCAGTGGACCGACGCAACTCAGGGTCAGGACAAGAACTTCGGCACCGCGAAGGACTACGCTCAAGCCATCCAGGCCAAGTTCGGCCACGCCCCGGACTACCACGATGCTGAGGCCAGCGCCGCCTGCCTGGCTCTGGTGCTGGCCGCCGAGAAGGCAGGCTCCTCGCAGCCCGACAAGGTCCGGGCGGCACTCGCGGGCCTGGACACCACCTCTTTCTTCGGCAAGATCAAGTTCGACGCCACCGGCCAGAACATCTACAAGCCCATGTCGGTCATCCAGATCCAGAACGGCAACGCAGTCACGGTGTGGCCAAAGGAGGGCGCCGAGGCGAAAATGATCTGGCCCGGTACAAAGTAGTGGGTGCATTCCTGCAGGCGACGGTCTACGGCCTCCTCCAAGGCGGTCTGCTGGCACTCGTGGCCGTCGGGTTCTCCCTGGTCTGGGGAGTGATGAACGTCGTCAACCTCGCCCACGGCTCGTTCGTCATCCTCGGCGCCTACGTCGGCTTGGACATGCACAACCGCTTCGGGCTGGACCCGTTCCTCGGCATGTTCGTCTCGGCTGCGGTGCTGTTCGTCCTCGGCTACCTCGTGCAGCGCTACCTGATCAACCTCGTGATCAACGGACCGATCTTTATCACCCTGTTGCTCACGTTCGGCTTGGACCTGTTGATCGTGCAGGGGATGAACCTCGCCTTCTCCGCCGACTACCGCAGCATCCCGACGTCCTACGCCAGCGACAGTCTGGCGTTCGGCACGGTCCGGGTGCCCGAGGGTCGCCTGCTCGCCTTCGTGCTCGCGGTCGCGGTCACCCTGCTGCTGGTGGCCTTCGTAACCCGAACACGGACCGGTGTGTCGATCATGGCGACGGGCATGGACCGTGGCGCGGCCCGACTCATGGGCATCCGGGCGCGACACGTCTACGCCCTCACCTTCGCGATCGCCGCCGGGCTTGCCGGCATGGCGGGCGCGATGATCGGCACGGTGGGGACGTTCAACCCCTCTGCGGCCGCCGGCTACACCCTCATCTCGTTCGTCGTGGCGGTGCTCGGCGGACTGGGCAACATGTATGGCGCGCTCGTCGGGGGTCTCGTCATCGGGCTCGTTGAGGCGTGGGGCGGCCAGTATCTGCCCGGCACCTGGGTCAACGCCCTGGCCTTCTTGGTGCTGATCGTCGTGCTCGTCGTCCGGCCCACCGGGCTGGTCGGCCGCGCCTACTACGCCGCACGCCTGGAGGTCTGATGCCGACGTCCACCACGGTGACCGAAAAGGACGCCACCTCAGAAATACCCACAAGGCGCGGCAATCAGGCCAGGCGCCTGCTGCCGTGGGGGCTGGGAGTGCTGGCGGTGGTCGTGGCACTCGGAATGCAGAGCCAGCTCTACTCCGGTCAGGAACGGACCGTCGCGGCGATCTTCATGTTTGTCGCGCTGGCGCAAGCGTGGAACCTCATCGGCGGCTTCGCCGGCTACGCATCCTTCGGCCAGGTCGTATTCTTCGGGGTCGGCGGCTACTTCACTGCCGTCGCGATGAGTCACTGGCACCTCAGCTTCTGGGTTTCGTTGCTGCTCAGCGGTTGTGTCGCCGCGCTCTTCGCCGCCCTTATCGGGGTGCCGTTGCTTCGACTCAAGGGCCACTACTTCGCGATCGCCACCCTCGGCGTGGCCGAGGGCATGCGGGAGGTGGTCACGAATCTCCCGGGCTTGACCGGCGGGGGTGCCGGGATCACCCTGCCGACCGTCGGGAACAACGCCACCACGGCCTACCTCGGCAACGACGGGTTCTACTTGCTTTTCCTGGCACTGGCGGCGCTGTCAGTGCTCGTTGGCGGATTGGTGGCCCGCAACAAGTTCGGCTACGCCCTGCGCGCGATCAACCAGGACGAGGACGCCGCCGCCGCGATGGGCATCAACACCACCCGGATGAAGGTGTTGACCTTCGCCCTGTCCGGGTTCATCACCGGCCTCGTCGGCGCAACCTACGCGTTCCAGCAGGTGACGATCTTCCCGGAACGGCTCTTCGATGTGGACATCACCGTATTGATGATCATCATGGTCGTGATCGGTGGCAGCGGCACGGTCCTCGGCCCCCTGCTGGGCGCGGTGGCTCTGCAGTTTCTCTCGGAGTACCTGCGGCAGCACTTCGCGAATCTGCACACCTTCATCCTCGGTGCGATCATCATCGTCGCGGTTATCCTGATCCCCCAGGGTGCGGTCAACTACGTGCGCGAGGCGCGACGCACCAAGGAGTTCTCGTTGCTGGCCAACATCCGCAGGTACCGGCTGTGAGCGCGCCACCCGTCGTGGAGACGCCGGTACTCGAGACCCGCGGTCTGGGCCGGCGCTTCGGCGGTCTGCGGGCGGTCTCCGACGTCTCGTTCAGCGTTCCTGCGGGGCAGGTGCTCGGCATCATCGGCCCGAACGGGGCCGGCAAGAGCACCTTCATCAACCTCGTGACCGGGCACATCAAACCCACCGAGGGCCAGGTCCTCATCGACGGCATGGACCTGACCGGCGCCCGGCCGTGGACCATCGCCCGAGCACGGGTGGCCCGTACCTTCCAGATCGTCAAGCCGTTCCGGGGCATGACCGTCCGAGAGAACGTCGCCATCGGGATCCTCTACGGACCCCATGGCAGCAAGCTGATGAGCCACGCGCTCAAGGGTGCCGACGAGGTGCTTGAGGAGGTCGGTCTGTTCGGTCTGGGTGATCGGGCACCGGGCGAGCTGTCCGTCGCCGACGCCCGGCGGCTCGAGTTCGCAAAGGCGCTCGCACTGCGACCCAGGCTGCTCCTGCTCGACGAGGTGATGGCGGGGCTGCGGCACACCGAGATCGAGCCCAGCCTGGAACTCATCCGCAAGCTCAAGGCTTCCGGGATCACAATCATCGTGGTCGAACACGTGATGAAAGCGATCCTGGCGGTCAGCGACCAGGTGCTCGTGCTGCACCAGGGGCAGGTCCTCACCTCGGGTGACCCCCGAGAGGTGCTCGCCGACCCCCGCGTGATCGAGGCATACCTCGGCCATCGCTACGCCAAACGCCACGGAGGAGACTCCTGATGCTGGAGGCCAAGCAGCTGTGCGCCGGCTACGGACGTGTCCAGATCTTGTGGGACATCGATCTGAGCGTCGGGGACAACGAGATCGTGGCACTGGTCGGCCCCAACGGTGCAGGCAAGACGACCCTGCTGCGTGCACTGACCGGGATGACTGCCGTCCGCTCCGGCACAGTGACCTTCCGTGGCCACCGAGTGCAGGGCCGCTCGATCGAGCAGATCGTCAGCATGGGGATAGCGCACGTCCCGGAGGGGCGACGCCTGTTCCCTGGGCTGACGGTGCGGGACAACCTGCGGCTGGGCGGTTGGCGCACTCGCAACACCGACATCGACCGGGTCGTTGAGCTGTTTCCTCGACTCGGCGAACGGCTGAAGCAGGTCGCAGGGAGCATGTCCGGTGGCGAGCAGCAGATGTGCGCGATCGCCCGCGGTTTGATGAGCGAGCCCCACCTCATGATGATCGACGAGCTGTCTCTCGGTCTGGCCCCGGTCGTGGTCGACGAGATCCTGGCGCGCTTGCCGGACGTCGCATCCTCGGGCACGTCGATTCTGTTGGTGGAGCAGGATGTCGACGCAGCGCTGACGCTCGCAGAGCGGGCCTACGTGCTGGAAACCGGCCACGTTGTGCTCTCCGGTGACGCCGCCGAGCTTCTCGCCGACCCGCGGGTGCAGGAGAGCTATCTTGGGATCGGTTGAGTAGCAAGGCTGCCACCGAGCCGCTGTCGCGCCGCTCTTTCGCTCAGCTCGGGTAGGTCGGGATGGGGTGTTCCTACCAGGTCGTTGAGGCAGCCCTTGAAGACCATTGCGATGGTCTGCCGCGACACCGAGTGCGGAAATTCGTCGACGAGCCGTTCAATCGTCGCGTCCATCGTGACCGAGAGCTGGGTCATGGGTGTTCCTTCCTTTGCTCAGCCACGCTGCACCAGGGTGGCTGACGTACCAACTGCTCAGCGCCATCCTTGACCACGCCGTGACGGACTCGAAGATAGCCCGCAACCCTGTTGTGGGCGTTGACCTCCCGCGTATGGCCATCACGCCGCGCCGATACCCCACGCACGAGCAGGTGAGCGACCTCGCGGACGCCTGCAAGGGCTCGGGCACGTTGGTGCTCGTCCTGGCCTACTGCGGTAGCCGGTGGGGTGAAGCGGCGGCACTCCCGGTAGGCAGGATCGACCTTCTGCGCGGGCGGCTCGAAGTTGTCGAGGCGGTGGTCGACGTCAAGGGCCATATGGTGTTCGGCTCTCCCAAGTCGCACCAGCACCGCTCGGGCCCGGTGCCGAAGTTCCTGCACGAGGACCTCAAGGCGGCGATGGCAGGGCAGGGGCGGGGGAGTTGGTGTTCACATCGCCGCAAAACGAGGTGCTTCGGGTGCAGAACTTCCGGCCTCGTGGGTTCGACCGCGCTGCCAAGTCATTAGGGCTCGAAGGTCTCGTCCCGCACGAGTTGGGGCATACGGCGGCGTCACTGTCCATCGCATCCGGGGCTAATGCCAAGGCGGTGCAGAAGATGCTTGGACACAAGAGCGCGGCCCTGACGCTGGACCGCTATGGGCACTTGTTCGAGGACGAGCTGGACGCCGTAGCGGAGCGTCCGAATGACGCGCGGGCTAGAACTCGCGCGCCCCTCGGCTTCTGTGGCAGACCTCGCAGACCATCGAAAGCCGCTGACCAGCGCAAATATGGTGCCCCTAGCAGGATTCGAACCTGCGACACACGGTTTAGGAAACCGATGCTCTATCCCCTGAGCTATAGAGGCGGGGGTAGGCAGGAGGCCGTACGAGTGACCCACGAGGCTCCTGGCGACGTCGATGATCGTACTGGAGCCGCCCGCGACCGAGCCTGGAGGTGCGGGCGGATGCTGCGGCCGTTCCCGATTACTTCTAACGCTTTCGGCCGAGGCCCGGGCGTACCTGCGGGTACTTGAAGACCACGGGGCCCTGCAGAAGCCGCGCCGTAACCGCCCGCTGGCCGCCGAGGATCTCACCGGCCTTGAACAGATGGTCATCGACGCCGGCGTCGGCACCGCCACGCGCATCGCAACTGGGCTGGGACCGCGTTGATCCCACGGGAGCGCCGTTCGGCCTCCGATGGGTACCGCGCAGGCACGTACTAGTCTAGGTTCACGTCACGAATACGCGGGCAGTGATCGTGGCGCTACTCGTAGTACTGGTTATACCGACCGCCGCGGCGTGCGGGAGCAGTGAGAATGCCACCTCTGCGCCAGCCACGACAACAACGACCACGATTACCACCGCCGCCCCCGCAACCGTCGTGCGCGACGTGCTCGACAATGACATGACCCCGCCCGGCGCCCCGGACAGCACTCTGAGCCTGGTCCGCTACACCATCACGGCCGGGGCCAAGCTCGCACCGCACGTGCACCTCGGCGTGCAGATGGCGTCGATCGAGTCGGGCACGCTCACCTACACCGTCATGTCGGGTACCGCGCAGGTCCGACGCGCTGGCGCGACCACCGATACGCCCACCACCGGCCCCACCACCATCGAGCTGGGGCGCGGGGACGCCGTCACGGAGGCCGGCAACATGGTGCACTTCGGGGAGAACAAGACGAACGCCCCGGTCGTCATCCTGGCGACGCTGCTCACCGCGCACGGGCATGAGCTCGCCGAGCCGGTCCCGGCCCGCTGAGCAGCTTCATACCGCGAGGCACTGGCCATGGTGCATTCGTGCGTGCAGAGCAAAGCGGCGCGGAACGCGACCATCGTCACTCCGAACTCCTCAGTGCGGCGGGAAGGTAGCCGAGCACCGCGCATCTCCCACGCTCACCGCGACGTCCTCGCTTGCTCCAGCAGGCAGCGGGTCCAGAGTCTGCACCGTGCCCAACACCTGTTCGGACTCTGAGTCGGGTCGGCGGCCGGTGGCAGACTGATCGGGTGACGGAGCCCACCCCCACCGTGCGCGGTCCGCTGCGTCCGGCAGAGGTGGCGACTGCTGCCGTGTTGGCCGGAGTGACGGTCGCCCTGTCGGTGATTGCGGTGGTGATCCCGGTGGCGGGCACGCTGGGTCTGCTGGCTGCGGTGCCGATGGGCATCGTCGCGCAACGGCACCGGCCGCGTGCGGTGCTGGCTGCCACGGTGGCCGCCACGGTCGTCGCCTTCATGGTGGCGGGTACCTCGGCGCTGGGCGGAGTGTGGATGTCGGCGCTGGCCGGCGCCATGGTCGGGGACGTCAAGCGACGCGGCCGAGGGTTGGCGACACTGGTGGTCTACCTGGTCGCGGTGACGCCGTTGGTCGCGCTGTTCGTCGATGGCTTACTGCTGGTGTTCAGCAACACCCGCATTCTGCTGCTGCAGGCGTTGACCAATACGGTTCACGGCTTCAGCGCGCTGATGAGTCGGTACCCGGCCCTGGCTGCCGCCGCGACTCAGATCGACAATGCGACAGCGGCGCTGGTGCAGTACTGGTGGGTGACCATCCCGATGCTGCTGCTGGCCGCCATCATCAGCGGCACCTGGGTGGCGTGGGTGTTCCTCAGCGCGGTGCTTCCCCGGCTCGACGAGGCCCCCGTCGGTCACCGCACGCAGGCCCTTTCGGATCATGCTTCACCTGCTCCGCTTCCGGTGACGTTGAGCCAGGTCGGTTTTCGGTACCCGGGCGCCCGTGGCGCCGCGCTCACCGGCGTCGACCTCACCCTGCACGCCGGCGACTTCCTGGCCGTCGTGGGCGACAACGGCTCCGGAAAGTCCACCTTGGTCCAGCTGTTGGCGGGGCGCGCCCCCACGACGGGCACGCTCACCCGGCCGGGGGGAGTCGGGTTGGGTCGGCGTGGCGGCACCGCCCTGGTGCTCCAGCGACCGGAAAGCCAGGTACTGGGGGTCCGGGTGGCCGATGACGTGGTCTGGGGCCTGCCCGCCGATGCTGCGGTCGACGTCGAGGGTCTGCTGGTCACAGTCGGGCTGGCCGGAATGGGGCAGCGCGAGACGAGCACGCTGTCCGGCGGTGAGCTGCAACGGTTGGCGGTGGCGGCCGCGCTGGCCCGCCAGCCGGCGCTGCTGTTGTCCGATGAGTCCACGGCGATGGTGGACGCTGAGGGTCGTCGTCGGTTGATGCAGCTGTTCGCCGAGCTTGCCGGGCGCGGCAACATGGCGGTGGTGCACGTCACGCACCGCCAGAGTGAGACTTCCGATGCCGGAAAGATCCTGCACCTGCGGGGCGGCCGGGTGCAGGCGCACCCCGCTCAGTGGACGGATCCCCACGTCGCTTCGCTCGCTCAGTGGACGGATCCCCACGTCGCTTCGCTCGCTCAGCGCGCAGCGGAGGTCGGTGAGCCCACACCGCCGTCGCTCGCGGCTCTGCCGCTGCTGCGGGTCATCGGCGTCAGCCACGCCTACGCGGCGAACTCACCGTGGGAGCAGCCCGCGCTGCATGGAGTGGAGCTCACCGTCCGCGCGGGCGAGGGACTGCTCATCGCCGGGGGCAACGGCTCGGGCAAGTCGACGCTGGCGTGGATCCTCGCCGGGTTGCTGCGGCCCCAGCGCGGACAGTACCTGCTCGACGGACGTCCGGTCAGCAAACAGGTGGGTGGGGTGTCGCTGGCGTTTCAGCACGCCCGGCTGCAGGTGCTGCGAGAGACCGTCGGCGCCGACATCGCCGCGGCCGCAGGGATGGTGGGCCGCACCGACTGGGTCGCCGTCGCCGCCGCGCTGGAGCGGGTCGGGCTCGACCCCGCGCTCGCGGCCCGCCCGGTGGAGCAGCTCAGTGGCGGTCAGCTACGCCGCGTCGCCCTGGCCGGTCTGCTCGCCCGCAGTCCTCGGGTGCTGGTGCTGGACGAACCCCTCGCCGGATTGGACTCCTCCAGCAGACGCGGACTGGTAGAGCTGCTCGCCGGTCTGCGCCGCGACGCGGGCCTCACCCTGGTGGTGATTTCGCACGACCTGGACGAGATGCCTGCGGTGTGCACGCGGACGGTTGTTCTCGACGCTGGACGGATCGCCGCGGACGAGCTCGCGAGCGCGCCGGGAGCGCAGGCGTGAGTGCGCCGGTGCTGTTGCGCCAGGTCCCCGGTGACACCGCGATCCATCGGCTGTGGGCGGGGACCAAGCTGGTGTTGGTTGCGATCATCGGCCTCACGCTGTCCTTGGTGCCGAGCTGGCCGGTGATCGGTGCCGGTACCGCCATGGTGCTCACCGGTGCGGTCATCGCCCGGGTCCCGCGCAGCGTGCTGCCCCGGGTGCCGTGGTGGCTGTGGGCGGCATTTTTGCTCGGGGGGCTGCTCAACGTTCCTGCCGGGATTGATGCGGTGGGGGTGTACCTGCGGTTGACGGTGCTCAGTGTGGTCATCCTGGCCGCGTCGGCGATGGTCGGCTGGACCACCCCGCTCGGCGAGATCGCTCCGGCGATTGCTCGCCTCGGCGCGCCGTTGCGCTGGGTGCGAGTGCCGGTCGATGAGTGGGCCGTCACCGTTGCGCTGTGCCTGCGCGGGATGCCGCTGCTCATCGCCGAGCTGACGACACTGCACGCCGCGCGTCGGTTGCGCCCACGACCGGCCCGCCGGCGGGGCCTGCGCGGATCGTTCGTGGAGGCCGTCGACGTGCTTGCGGCGGCAATGGCGGTGTCGGTGCGGCGGGCCGGTGAGCTCGGCGAGGCGATCACCGCACGCGGGGGCACCGGACAGCTCAGCGCCCACCCGGCCCGAGCGGGCCGCGCGGACACCCTGGCCGTGGTGGTGGTTCTCACCAGCTGCCTCGGCGCCTGGTTAGTCGGCTGAGCCCTGCACAATTCTGGCGGACGGCACCAAGCCCGGACTGTCGCCGAGGGCAACGGTCCTGGGCGTAGCGTGCGCCCATGCGCGTGCTGGCCGAGTTCACCACCGAGCCCTTCCACGGCGAAGGTGAGCCGCCGCCGCACGCTCTCGCCGCGCTGGAGGTGGTGCGGGCGGCTGGGCTCTCCCCGGACTTCGGCCCCCTGGGTACCGGGGTGAGCGGCGAGGCCGAGGCGGTCATTGTTGCGCTCGGTGATGTTTTGCGAACTGCGTTGTCGCAGGGGGCAACCCGCGTCACGGTGCAGTTAGAGACGGAATCTGCCGGTGTCTGAGACCGTGGGGGAGGAGCACCCGCTCATCGCCGCCGTGCGCCCCCTGGCCGAGAAGGTGGACGGGCAGCTGGTGGCGCCCGAGGAGCTCCGCGTGGGCGACGTGCCGCTGCTCTGGTCCGGGACGGTGGTCGGCGGCGTCCGGCTGTCCAATGGCGACCCGGTCGGTGACCTGCGCGGTCTGTTGGACGAGCTCGCCACGGAGATGGGAAGCCCGCTGCAGGAGCTCGACCGGCCGGATCGGCAGAAAGCGGTCCGGCTGCTCGAGGAACGCGGCGCCTTCAACTATCGCAAGTCCGCCGAGACGGTCGCAGCGGCGCTGGGGGTCACCCGCTTCACCGTCTACAACTACCTGAACCGGGTGCGTTCCCCCTGAAAGCCCTCGCAAGAAATCTTCAACAAACTGTTGACGTGAGTAGGATCACACCGTACCTTTCGTAAAGCGGAAGAAGTTTTCCATTTGCGAAGGAGGCGGTCGATGACGTCGGCGCTGGTACTCACCCACTTCAACACCGCAGCCGTCGAGGACGTGACGCCGACGCTGCTCGCCTGCTGCGACGTCCCACGGTGGGCGGAGGCTGTCATCCACGCGCGCCCCTACGACGACCGGGACGTCCTGCTCGAGGTGGCCGATGTCGCGGCGCGCACGTTCACCGATGCCGACGTGGACCGTGCTCTCGCGGCACATCCCCGGATCGGGGAGCGTGCCGCGGGTCACGGCCGCGAAGCCGATTGGTCTCGCGGTGAGCAGGCCGGGGTTGTGCGCGGCGAGCAGACCGCGGAGGCGTTGGCCGAGGCGAACCGCGACTACGAACAACGTTTCGGCCGGGTCTTCCTGATCTGCGCCTCCGGCCGCAGCGCCGAGGAGATCCTCACCGCTGCCCGCACCCGGCTCGCCAACGACGCGGTGACCGAGTCCCGCGTCGTCGCCGACGAGCTACGCCAGATCGCTCTGCTCCGCCTGCGAAAGGTGATCGACTCATGAGCGAGCGAAGCGACGTGGGGGTGCAGCAATGAGCGCCGTCACCACCCACGTCCTGGACACCGCGCTCGGGCGTCCCGCAGCCGATGTCCCCGTCCGGCTCGAGCAGGACACCCGGACGCTCGCCACCGCGTGCACCGACCGAGACGGTCGCGTCGGCGAGCTCGGACCCGCACGGCTTCAGGCCGGTACCTACCGGCTGGTCTTCAACACGGCGGCCTACTACGCGGCCAGCGGTCAGACCTGCTTCTACCCCGAAGTCAGCCTGACCTTCGCCCTGACTGATCCCACCCAGCACTACCACGTTCCGCTGCTGCTGAGCCCGTTCGCCTACTCCACCTACCGAGGGAGCTGACCCCATGGCCATCGTCTTGGGACCCAACCAGTACGGCAAGTCCGAAAACCGTGTCTTCCGCATCTACCGGGACGCCGCCCGGCACCAGATCCGCGACCTGAACGTCTCCAGCGCCCTGCGCGGCCGCTTCGACGACGCGCACGTCACCGGGGACCAAAAGGACGTCCTACCCACTGACACCCAGAAGAACACCATCTTCTCCTTCGCCAAGGAGAAAGGCGTCGAGGCGATCGAGGACTTCGCACTCATGCTGGCGGACCACTTCATCAACCAGACCCCCGCCGCGGAGGGGGCCCGCGTCGAGGTTGACGAGTACCACTGGGACCGCATCGGAGTCAACGGCACCGGGCACGACCACTCCTTCGTCCGCGGGGGCAGTGGGATTCGCACCACCGTCGTCAACGTCGACGGCAGTGGAGCCGACCGCAAGGCCCACGTCATCTCCGGCATCAAGGACCTCATCGTCGCCAAGACCACAGACTCCGAGTTCAACGGCTTCCTCAAGGACGAGTACACGACCCTGCCCGAGACCGACGACCGCATTCTGGCCACTTCACTGGTGGCCCGCTGGCGCTACGAGCACGCCGACGTCGACTGGGACAAGTCCTACGACTCCGTCAAGGCGCTGCTGCTGCAGCGGTTCGCCGAGATCCACAGCTACGCCCTGCAGCAATCGCTTTACGGCATGGGCCGGACCGTGCTCGAACAGCACCCGGAGGTCGCCGAGATCCGCTTCTCCGCGCCCAACAAGCACCACTTCCTCGTCGACCTCTCCCCGTTCGGCGTGGACAACCCAGGCGAGGTGTTCATCGCCGCTGATCGCCCCTACGGCCTGATCGAGGCCACCGTCGAACGCGACGACTCCTCCGACCCCGGCTCGGCGTGGCACGCCGTCCCCGGCTTCTGCCGAAGGGAACTACCGCCATGAAGCTACGCAAGAGATCGGCCGAGGCCGAGGTACGAACCGGCCGCCCCGAGGACGAGAAAATGCCCTTCGGTCAGCTCGTCGTCTACGGGCTGCAGCACATTCTCACCATGTACGGCGGCGTCATCGCGCCCCCACTCATCGTCGGCAGCGCCGCCAAGCTCAGCCCCACCGACATCGCGCTGCTGGTCACCGCCGGGCTGTTCGTCAGCGGGCTGGCCACTCTGCTGCAGACCCTGGGGATCGGCCGCTTCGGCGCCCGCCTGCCCATCGTGCAGGGCATCTCCTTCGCCAGCGTGTCGACCATGACCGCGATCGCCAGCGAGGACGGGCTCCGGCCGGTGTTCGGGTCGATCATCGTGGCCGGCCTCATCGGCTTGGTGCTCTCCTCGTTCTTCGCTCAGCTGGTGCGACTGTTCCCGCCCGTGGTGACGGGAACCATCATCACCATCATCGGCCTGTCATTGATGCCGGTGGCGTTCACCTGGGCGATGGGCGGTGCGGGAAGCAAGAGTCTCGGCTCGATGGCCAACATCGGTATCGCTGGTCTGACTCTGCTGATCATCTTGGTGATCAGCAGGTTGTTCCAGGGCGCCATCTCACGCCTGTCGATTTTGATCGGGATCGTGCTCGGCACGGGGTTCGCCCTGATCGTGGGCAAGGCCGACTTCTCGAAGGTGGGAACCGGGCGGATCGCCGCACTGCCTCCGATCCTGCACTTCGGCTCCCCGACCTTCCAGATCGGCGCCATCGTGTCCATGACCATCGGCATCCTGGTGATCATGACCGAGACGACCGCGGACATTCTCGCCATCGGCGAGATCGTGGACACCAAGGTCGACGCGCGGCGGGTGGGCGACGGCCTGCGGGCCGACATGCTCTCCACCACGGTCTCACCCCTGCTGGGCTCGTTCCCCTGCAGCGCCTTCGCGCAGAACGTGGGCCTCGTGGCGCTGACCAAGATCAAGAGCCGCTATGTGGTCGCCATGGGCGGGGTCATCCTGTTCCTGCTCGGGTTGCTGCCCGTGGTCGGCCGCGTGGTCGCGGCGATCCCGTTCCCCGTCCTCGGGGGCGCAGGCATCGTCCTGTTCGGGTCGGTGACGGCCAGCGGGATCAAGACGCTGTCGCGCGTGGACTTCGGCGACAACCTGAATCTCGTCATCGTGGCGACCGCCATCGGCATCGGCATCATCCCCATCGCTTCGCCGAAGTTCTGGAACGCGTTTCCAACGCAGTTCGGCACCGTGATGCAGTCCGGCATCAGCGCCGCCGCGGTGGTCGCCGTCCTGCTCAACCTGCTGTTCAACGAGATCAGGGCCGGGAACCGGAAGGGTGCCTCGGTCTTCGCCGCGGTACCCGACGAACGCGGCACCGTGCCGGGGGGCCCGGTACCGCCACAGCCCAGCCCGGGGGCGCAGCCAGAGTCAGGTCGGCGGGCTCAACCGCTGGTGGACCACCCGGAATAGCCGGGGGCACGGTCAAGAAGGGGGGCGGTTCGCACAGATCCGCCCCTCTTCTGTCCTTGACCAGCCGGGCATGGTTCCACTATTGTCTTCCATAATGCAAGAGTATGTTTCCATGATACGGAAGTGACTGAGATGACCCACTCCCTGCGTTACGAGGTCAACTGCTCGATCCTGTTCACCGAGCTGCCGCTGTTGCAGCGGCCCGCCGCCGCCCGAGACGCCGGCTTCAAAGGCGTCGAGTTCTGGTGGCCCTTCGATCGGGCGGTCCCCGGCGACGCCGAGGTCGACGCGTTCGTCCGGTCGGTGCAGGACGCCGGCGTCCAGTTGGCCGGACTCAACTTCTTCGCCGGCGACATGGCGGCCGGCGACCGAGGGCTGGTGTCCTGGCCGGAGCGCTCGGCGGAGTTCCGCGACAACATCGCCGTGACGCTGGGCATAGGCGAGCGGCTCGGCTGCCGCGCGTTCAACGCTCTGTACGGCAACCGCGTCGACGGGGTGACCCGCGAGGAGCAGGACGAGCTCGCGACGGAGAACCTGGCCCTGGCGGCACAGGCGGCGGCCGCCATCGGCGCCACCGTGCTGGTGGAGGCGGTCAGCGGCTCACCTCGGTACCCGCTGCTGACCGCGGCCGACGCGCTGGCCGCCATCGACCGGGTCCCCGATGCGGACAACATCGGCTTCCTCGCCGACCTCTATCACCTGTCGGTCAACGGGGACGACGTCGACAAGGTGATCGCCGACCACACCGGCCGGATTGCGCACGTGCAGATCGCGGACAACCCCGGCCGCAACCAGCCGGGCACCGGCTCCCTGCCGCTGCAGCAGCAGCTCACCGCCCTGCAAGACGCGGGGTACGCCGGCTGGGTCGGCCTGGAGTACAAGCCCACCGGCGCCAGTGCCGACAGCTTCGACTGGGTGCCCCGTACCTCGCTGACAGGAGAACTTGCATGACGAAGATCGCGTTCATCGGCCTGGGCATCATGGGCAGCCCCATGGCGGTCCACCTGGCCAAGGCCGGCCACGAGGTGGTCGGGTTCAACCGGTCACCGGACAAGGCCCAGCCGCTGGTGCAGGCGGGCGGGCAGGCGGCCGAGTCCGTCGCCGAGGCGGTCCGCGACGCCGAAGTCGTCGCCGTGATGGTCCCCGACTCACCCGACGTCCGCGACGTGCTCACCGGCGAGGACGGCGTGTTCGCCAACGCAGCAGCCGGCACCCTGGTCGTCGACTTCTCCAGCATCCGCCCCGACGTCACCGTCGAGCTGGCGGAGCTGGCCCAGGAAAAAGGTTTCCGGCTGCTGGATGCCCCGGTTTCCGGCGGGGAGGCCGGCGCGGTCAACGCCGCGCTGTCCATCATGGTCGGCGGCGCGGAGGCCGACTTCAGCGCCGCCAAGCCCCTGCTCGACGTGGTCGGCAAGACCGTCGTGCACGTCGGACCCAGCGGCTCGGGCCAGACGGTCAAAGCCGCCAACCAGCTGATCGTGGCCGGCAACATCCAGCTGCTCGCCGAGGCTGTGATCTTCCTCGAGGCCTACGGCGTGGACACGAAGGCCGCCATCGACGTGCTCGGTGGGGGTCTCGCCGGATCCAAGGTGCTCGACCAGAAGGGCGAGAAGATGCTCGCCCGCTCCTTCGACCCCGGTTTCCGGATCGAGCTGCACCACAAGGACCTCGGCATCGTCACCTCCGCCGCCCGCGAGGCCGGCGTCGTCGTTCCCCTCGGTGCCCTCGTGGCCCAGCTGATGGCCTCGGCCAAGGCGGTGGGCGACGGCGGCCTCGACCACTCCGCCCTGCTCCGCGGCGTCGAACGCCTCTCCGGCCGCTGAACTCCCCCCACCCCAGCAGACAAGGACCACGACCATGACACGAATGACAGCGGCCCGCGCAGCAGTGGAGATCCTCCGCCGCGAGGGCGTCACCCACGCGTTCGGCCTGCCGGGCGCCGCGATCAACCCCTTCTACGCCGCGATGCGTGCACAGGGAGAGCTCACGCACGTGCTGGCCCGCCACGTCGAGGGCGCCTCCCACATGGCCGAGGGCTACACCCGGGCCAAGGCAGGCAACATCGGTGTCTGCGTGGGGACCTCCGGCCCGGCGGGCACCGACATGATCACCGGTTTGTACTCCGCGTCCGGTGACTCCATCCCGATCCTGTGCATCACCGGGCAGGCGCCGGTGGCCAAGCTGCACAAGGAGGACTTCCAGGCCGTCGACATTGAGTCGATCGCCAGGCCGGTGACCAAGTGGGCTTGCACCGTGATGGAAGCGGCGCAGGTGCCCGGCGCCTTCCAGAAGGCCTTCCAGCTGATGCGTTCGGGAAGGCCGGGTCCGGTGCTGCTCGACCTGCCCATCGACGTGCAGCTGACCGAGATCGAGTTCGACCCGGACACCTACCAGCCGCTGCCGCTGGCCAAGCCGGCCGCCAGCCGGGCACAGGCGGAGAAGGCCCTGGCCATGCTTGCCGCGGCCGAGCGCCCGCTGATCGTGGCCGGCGGCGGCATCGTCAACGCCGACGCCGACGAGCTGCTGGTGTCCTTCGCCGAGCTCACCGGGGTGCCGGTGATCCCCACCCTGATGGGCTGGGGCACCATCCCCGACGACCACCCGCTGATGGCCGGCATGGTCGGGCTGCAGACCGCACACCGCTACGGCAACGCCACCATGCTCGAGTCCGACTTCGTCCTGGGCATCGGCAACCGCTGGGCCAACCGGCACACCGGCGGCGTCGAGACGTACACCCGCGGCAGAACCTTCGTGCACGTCGACATCGAGCCCACCCAGATCGGCCGCGTCTTCGCCCCCGATTTCGGCATCGTCTCCGACGCCAAGGCCGCGCTGGAGATGTTCGTGACGGTGGCGCGCGAGCACCGGGAGCAGGGCACGCTGCCCGATCGGCAGGAGTGGGCAGGGCAGTGCCGCACCCGCAAGCAGACGATGCAGCGGCGCACCCACTTCGACAACGTGCCGGTCAAGCCGCAGCGGGTGTACCAGGACATGAACAAGGTGTTCGGTCCGGACACCCGCTACGTCAGCACCATCGGGCTGTCGCAGATCCAGGCGGCGCAGCTGTTACACGTCTACAAGCCGCGGCACTGGATCAACGCCGGGCAGGCCGGTCCGCTCGGCTGGACGGTGCCCGCGACCCTCGGGGTGGCCACAGCCGACCCCGAGGCCACAGTCGTCGCCCTGTCCGGGGACTACGACTTCCAGTTCATGATCGAGGAGCTGGCGGTGGGGGCGCAGTTCAAAGTGCCCTACATCCATGTGGTGGTGAACAACGCCTACCTCGGGCTGATCCGCCAGTCCCAACGCGGCTTCGACATGGACTACTGCGTGCAGCTGGCCTTTGACAATGTCAACAGCCCAGAACTGAACGGCTACGGTGTGGACCACGTGAAGGTCGCGGAGGGCCTCGGCTGCAAGGCGCTGCGCGTGTTCGAGCCCGACGAGATCGTGCCCGCACTGGAGAAGGCGAAGAAGCTGATGGTCGAGCACCGGGTGCCGGTCGTGGTGGAGGTCATCCTCGAGCGGATCACCAACGTGTCCATGGGCACCGAGCTCGACAACGTCACCGAGTTCGAGGAGCTCGCGGCGCGGGGCGAGGACGCGCCCACCGCGATCTCGATGCTGGACTGAGCCGAACGTGGCGCACGTCCTGATCGCCGCGGACAAGTTCAAGGGGTCACTGACCGCCGTCGAGGTGGCCGCGGCGATCGGGTCCGGGTTGCACCGGATACGCCCTGAGGTGCCGGTGGTGGTCGTTCCGGTGGCCGACGGCGGCGACGGCACCCTGGCCGCGGCGGTGGCGGCCGGCTACCACCAGGTGCCGGTGACGGCGAGCGGCCCTACCGGAGAGCCGGTAACCACCGGCTACGCCCGCCGCGGTGACCTGGCCGTGGTGGAGCTGGCCGACGTCTCCGGCTTGGTCCGGTTGCCGGACGGCATGGCGCCGCTGCGGGCGACCAGCCGAGGAACCGGTGAGGTGATCGCGGCGGCTCTCGATGAGGGGTGCCGCCGCATCGTGCTCGGCATCGGGGGTAGTGCTGGCACCGACGGCGGTGCAGGCCTGGCTCAGGCGCTCGGTGCGCGGCTGCTCGACCGGCACGGGCAGGAGATCGGCGACGGTGGAGCCGCGTTGGCCGAGCTCGCCACGATCGACCTCGTGCCGCTGCGGACGCGGCTCGCCGGTGTCGAGATGACGGTGGCCTGCGACGTAGTCAACCCGCTGACCGGTCCGCTGGGGGCAGCTGCCGTGTACGGCCCGCAGAAGGGCGCCTCGGACGGGGACGTTGCCCTGCTGGATCAGGCGTTGACCCACTGGGCGGACGTCGTGCAGGCCAGCACGGGCGCCGACCTGCGGGATGCGCCGGGTGCCGGTGCGGCCGGCGGGGTGGGCTTCGCGGCGATCACGCTGCTCGACGCCGGCCTTCGCCCGGGCACCGAGCTGGTGTTCGAGCTGGTCGAGTTCCATCGGCAGCTGGCCGACGCCGCGCTGGTCATCACCGGCGAAGGGTCCCTCGACGAGCAGACCCTGCACGGCAAGGCGCCCATCGGGGTTGCCCACGCCGCGCAGGCCGCCGGCATCCCGGTGGTCGCGGTGTGTGGGCAGCTGGCCCTGGCCCCGGAGCAGCTGCAGCAAGTCGGGATCGCCGCCGCCTACAGCCTCACCGACCTTGAGCCCGACGTGCGCCGCTGCATTGCCGAGGCAGGCTTCCTGCTCGAACTCCTCGGCGAGCAGATCGCCACCGAGCAACTGGACCGTTGGAATGCGACCGCATGAGCGAGCGAAGCGACGTGGGGGTGCGACGTGGGGGTGCGCCGGTGAATGATAGAGAGTTCGACTTGGTAATCCGGGCCCGGAGGCTGATCGGGCCGGACGGGGAGCACAGCGCGAGCGTCGGCGTGCGGGACGGCGTAATTGCCGCCGTCGAGCCGTTCGAGGCGGAGCTGAACGCGCTCATGGTCGTGGAAGTGGCCGAGGACGAGGTGCTGCTGCCCGGGCTCGTCGACTCCCACGTGCACGTCAACGACCCCGGCCGCACCGAGTGGGAGGGCTTCGCCAGCGCCACCAGGGCGGCAGCGGCGGGTGGTGTCACCACGATCGTCGACATGCCTCTGAACAGCATTCCGCCCACAGTGGACATTGCCGCGCTGGGCGTGAAGCGCACGACTGCCGCAGACCAGAGCTACATCGACGTGGGCTTTTGGGGTGGTGCCGTCCCTGGCAACGTCGCTGAGCTGCGGCCGCTGCAGGACGCCGGGGTCTTCGGCTTCAAGTGCTTCCTGCTGCACTCCGGGGTGGAGGAGTTCCCGCACCTCGACGCCGCCGAGCTGGAGCTGGCGATGCGAGAGGTGGCGAGCTTCGACGGTCTGCTCATCGTGCACGCCGAGGACGCGCACGCCATCGAGACTGCCCCGCCTGCGCATGGCACGCACTACGCGGACTTTCTGTCCTCGCGGCCGCGCCGGGCGGAGGACCTGGCAATCGGGAAGGTGATCGAGCTGGCCCGCCGGACCGGGTGCCGGGTGCACATCCTGCACCTGTCCAGCGCCGACGCGCTGCCGATGCTCGCCGCGGCCCGTGCGGAAGGTGTCCGGGTCAGCGTGGAGACCTGTCCGCACTACCTCTGCTTCAGCGCCGAAGACATCCCGGACGGCGCAACCCCGTTCAAGTGCTGCCCGCCGATCCGTGAGGACGCCAACCGCGACGAGCTCTGGCGCGGTCTGGCCGAGGGCATCATCGAGACCATCGTCTCCGACCACTCACCGTCTACATTGGACCTGAGGTGTCTGGACAGCGGAGACTTCGGCGCCGCGTGGGGCGGGGTCTCCTCCCTGCAGCTGGGCCTGCCCGCAGTGTGGACCGAGGCGCGCCGGCGGGGGTTCGCGCTGTCCGACGTGGTCCGCTGGATGGCCCAGGGCCCGGCCACGCAGACCGGGCTGCGGCGCAAGGGTGCCGTGCAGGTGGGCCACGACGCGGACTTCTGCATTTTGGCCCCGGAGGAGTCGTTCGTGGTCGACGCGCACAAGCTGCAGCACCGCAACGCGGTCACCCCCTACGCCGGGCGCACGTTGACGGGCGTGGTCCGCAGCAGCTGGTTGCGCGGCCTGCGTCTGGACATCGGCGCCCCGCCCCGGGGCCGGTTGCTTAGGCGCGGGGACGCGTGAGCGGCCCCGTCGCGTCGTCACGGGCGCCGGTTCGGGCATCGGAGCGCACATCGCTCGGGCCTTGCTCACCGCGCAGTTCCGCGTCGTGCTCGTGGGGCGCACCCGCAGCCACCTGGAGGAGACCGCGACCGCGGGTGGGACCGCCCTGGTTGCACCGGCCGACGTCACGGTGGACGCCGAGGTCGCTCGAATGTTCACTCAGGTCGTGGACACCTGGGGACGCGTCGACCTGCTGGTGAACAACGCGGGCACCTTCGGGCCGCCCGGCGAGATCGACGAGATCGACCCGCAGGACTGGCGCCGCACCATCGAGGTGAACCTCACCGGGGCGTTCCTGTGCGCCCACCAAGCCGTGCGCATGATGAAGCAGCAGGACCCGCGCGGTGGGCGGATCATTAACAACGGCTCCGTCTCAGCGCAGGTACCTCGACCGGCCAGCGTGGCCTACACCGCGTCCAAGCACGCGATGACCGGACTGACCAAGTCGATCGCGCTTGACGGCAGGCCGCACGGCATCGTGTGCGGCCAGATCGACATCGGCAACGCCGCGACGGAGCTGACCGCGGGGATTGCCGAGTCGGCGCGCCAGGCCGACGGGTCGTTGCGGCCCGAGCCCACCTTCGACCCGGCGCACGTGGCCGAAGCGGTGGTGCAGATGGCCCGGCTGCCGCTCGGGGTCAGCGTGCCGTGGATGACCATCGTCGCCGCCGGCATGCCCTACGGCGGCCGCGGGTAGTCACTGCTCGGCGACCGCACGCACGGCGGCCACCACTGCGGGCGCGACACCGGGATCGAACACGCTGGGCACGATGAAGGTCGGGTTGAGCTCGGCGGGCAAGAGCGTGTCGGCGATGGCCCGCGCGGCGGCAATCAGCATATCATCGGTGATGTCCACCGCATGTGCGTCGAGCAGGCCCCAGAAGAACCCGGGGAACGCGAGCACGTTGTTGATCTGGTTGGGGAAGTCCGACCGCCCGGTGGCCACCACGGTGGCGTGCTCGCCCGCCGCCACGGGGTCCACCTCGGGCACCGGGTTGGCCAGGGCGAAAACGATCGAGTCCGCGGCCATGACCGAGATGTCGCTGCCGGCGAGAATGTCCGGGCCCGAGACCCCGATGAACACGTCGGCGCCGACGAGGGCCTCGCGCAGCGAACCGGTCCGCCCCCCGGGATTGGTGTGCTCCGCGATCCATTCCCGGAAGCCGTCACCGGACTCTCCGCGGGCCAGGATGCCGTTGCGCCCGCAGGCGAGAATGTGCCGTGCACCCTGGGCAATGAGCAGGCGAATGATGGCCTGCCCGGCCGCGCCGACACCGGAGACCACGATCGAGACGTCCGCCAGCGACTTCTCCACCACTCGGAGTGCGTTGGTCAACGCCGCCAGCACCACGATCGCGGTGCCGTGCTGGTCGTCGTGGAACACCGGGATGTCGAGGATCTCTTTGAGACGTGCCTCGATCTCGAAGCACCGCGGGGCAGAGATGTCCTCCAAGTTGATGCCGCCGTACACCGGGGCCAGTGCGCGGACGATCTCCACGATCATGTCCGTGTCCTGCGTGTCCAGGCAGACCGGCCAGGCATCGACGTCGGCGAACTGCTTGAACAACGCCGCCTTGCCCTCCATCACCGGAATCGCTGCGGCTGCACCGATGTTGCCCAGTCCGAGCACCGCCGACCCGTCCGTCACCACCGCGACGGTGTTGCGCTTGATGGTGAGGCGGCGGACGTCCTCGGGGTTCTCGGCGATGGCCATGCAGATTCTGGCCACCCCGGGGGTGTAGGCCCGGGAAAGGTCGTCGCGGTGCTTGAGGGCGACCTTGGAGACGACCTCGATCTTGCCGCCCAGATGTAACAGGAAGGTGCGGTCGCTGACCTTGCCGACCGTCACGCCGGGGACTTCGGCGACGGCGGTGGAGATCTGCTCGGCGTGTTGGGCGTCGGCGGCGTTGCAGGTCAGATCGATGACCATACGGTCCGGGTGGCTTTCCACGACGTCCAGCGCGGTCAGGGCGCCCTTCACCGAGGCGACTGCGCCGGCCAGGTTCGAGGTGGTGCCGGCGCCGACGGGGGCGTTGACGCGGACGGTGATCGCGTATCCGGGACTGGGGGTGGCCATGGGGGGCTCCTAGCTGGTGTGGGGGACTGGTCGCTGAGCTGCGCCTGGTGACCGGACGGCAGTGCGTCCCACCACGTCCGCCGCGCGTGGGTCAGCGCCGTGTCGTCGAGGTCGCCGACCAGCCGGAGCCGGGACAGCCCCCCGTCCGGATAGACGTCCAGTCGCAGGTGGGTCGCGGCTGGGCTCTCCTTGAGCAGGAAGTGGTGCCGGGTGTCGGGTTGGACGGCCGTCCGGGGCAGCAGCTCGGTCCACGCTGCGGGGTCGTCGGTGTTGGCGGCGCGGGCGTCGACGGTGCTCAGCCGGACCCATCCCGGCGCGTTGCCCACGTAGTAGCTGGTGTCGACCTCGGCGTAGCGGGGCACTCCCGCGGCGGCCAGCGCGAAGACTGCGTAGTCGTTGCCGGCGCCGCGGCGGCGGGCGTTCTCCCAGCCCTCGCCCATGTTGCGGGCGCGCCCGGGGAGGATGATGTTGGCCGGCGAGGCGTAAAAGGCATCGGAGCAGCCCACCAGGCGGCCCCCGGTCTCCGCGGCCAGCAGGTCCACCGTGCCGGAGAGGAACCGGGGGTCGGGGAGGACCTCGCCGTGCACTCGCAGCCGGGCGACCCCACCGTCGGGGTAGATGGACAGCCGCACGTGGGTCCACCGGTGCCGGTCGGCCACCGCGTAGGTGTTTGCGGTGTCCCCGTCGGCGGGCGACTTCTCCACGATCGTCACCCAGTCGGCCTTGAGCACCTCGTCGATGTCGGGGTAGCCCTCGATCGATGCCGCCTCCACGGAGATAAACGGAGGGTAGTTGCCCTTGAAGTAGGCGGTGTCCACCACCAGGCCGTGCACGATGCCCGCCGCCCCGAGCCGGACGATCGCATAGTCGCGGGCATCGGGGTCGGGCACGGCGGAGCGGCGTCGGCGGGTCTCCCAGCCGTCGTAGACCTTGCCCTTGTGCCCGAACTCGGCCGGGTTGAAGAACGGCTTTTCCGCGCGGATCAGGTTCTCCCGCTGCGCAAACAGCTCGTCGCTCGCCGCGGCGACACTGCCGCCGAGCGCGCGGGAGGCCAGATCCGTCATGGCGGTGAACTCGGCCGTGGTCATGATGCTCCTGTGGTCTCGTCGGGGTCGGGCAGCCCGCGGTAGTGCCGCCAACCGCCGTGGTCGGTGATGTCGGTGAGCTCGTCGGCGCGGGACTCGGTCAACCCGGGTCGCAGGCCCACGGCGAGCACGGAGCGGCCGTCCGCCAGCTCGATGACGGTGAGCTCGAGCTCTTCGGGCTCCTCGGGGAGGAAGTCGGTACGAATGTCGGCGATGGGGACGTCGTAGAGCTCGCCCTGAATCGATGCCCCGCCCGTGTCGACCAGGAGCAGCGCCGGGAATTCGTCTCGTACGGAGAAGAACCGGTAGCGCGGTGCCGTCCGCGCCGCACCGACGAAGGGGTGTGCGGATACGTTGTGGTGCAAGCTGCCCCCGCGCATCGCCCCACCGTTACAAAACAGTTCCGCCATGGTTACTACCTTTCTCGCGCTCGACCGTCACAAGTCTGTTTTCCATAAAGTGGAAACGAACTTTCGTGCTGCGATATAGTGAATCGTCTCACAGTGTCGTTGTCAACCGGGCGGTCCATCGACGGACTAGTCTTTCCGCTTGACGGAAGAGCGGGAAGTGGAGCGCGAGATGACCAGCACACAGGCGTCGACCGGCGGAGTTCAGTCCGTGGAGCGCGCATTCGAGGTCCTCGAGCTCATGGCCACCGCAGGCGGCTCCATCGGGGTGAGCGCGCTGGCGGAGTCGGCCGGGCTGCCGCTGCCCACCATTCACCGCCTGATCAGGACCCTGGTCGGCGCCGGTTACGTGCGGCAGCTGCCCTCGCGGCAGTACGCGCTCGGGCCGAAGCTCATCCGGCTGGGGGAGAGCGCGACCCAACTGATCGGCGCGTGGTCGCGGCCACACCTGTCCGAGCTGGTCAAGGCCACGGGGGAGACGGCGAACATGGCCGTGCTCGACGGGACCAAGGCCGTCTACGTGGCGCAGGTGCCCTCCGCGCACTCGATGCGAATGTTCACCGAGGTAGGCCGGGGGGTGTTTCCGCACTGCACGGGGGTCGGCAAAGCACTGCTCACCCAGCTGCCCGACGAAGCGGTCCGCGGCATCGTCGCCCGCACCGGCCTGCCGGCGCAGACGGCGAACACCCACACCGACGTCGAGGCGCTCCTGGCCGACCTGACGCTGAGCCGGCACCGTGGGTACGCCATCGACGAGGGGGAGCAAGAGGTCGGCGTCCGCTGTTTCTCGGTGCCGGTGCCGGAAGCGCCGACACTCACCGCGATTTCCGTCTCCGGGCCCGCCGCCCGGGTGACCAAGGAATCTGCCGATCACATCGTGCCGCTGCTCAAGCGGGTCGCGAAGGAGCTGGCCGCCGAGTTCGACACCAACGCCGCGCTCTAACCCGGAGACAGCACCTGCACGTCCGCGGTGAAGTGCAGCCGGGCTCCGGTGAGCTCCTGGAGCTCACCGGAGCTCAGACCGGCGACCATCTCCTGCACGAGCAGGCCCTCGGGCGTGACCTGCAAAACGGCCAGGTCGGTGTAGATCCGGTCGACGACCGCCGCTGCGGTCAGTGGATAGGTGCAATGCTCGAGCAGCTTCGGCTGACCGCCGGAGGTCACGTGGGTGGTGAGCACGAGCAGCCGTTTCGCGCCGACGGCGAGGTCCATCGCGCCACCGACCGCGGGCGGGAAGTCCTCGTCGTCGGTGGCCCAGTTCGCCAGGTCGCCGGCGGCGCTGACCTGAAACGCGCCGAGCACCGAGACGTCGAGGTGGCCCCCGCGCATGATCATGAACGAGTCGGTGTGGTGGAAGTAGGAGGCGCCGGCCACCAGGGTGACCAGACCCTTGCCCGCGTTGATCAGCTCGGGATCCTCCTCCCCGGGAAGCGGCGCCGGGCCGAGCCCGAGAATGCCGTTCTCGCTGTGGTAGATGATTTCCCGGCCCTCGGGCACGTAGTTGCTGACCAACGTCGGCAAGCCGATGCCCAGGTTGACGTAGGAGCCGTCGGGGATGTCCTGCGCCACGCGCCGGGCCATGTCCGGCCGCGACAGCCGTTGCCAGCTCACCGGGCTACGCCCGGCACGGCCTCGACGACGCGGTTGACGAAGATGCCCGGCGTCACCACACACTCCGGGTCGAGCTCGCCGAGCTCGACGAGCTGGCGCACCTGCACCACGGTAAGGGCCGCGGCGGTGGCCATCGTCGGCCCAAAGTTGCGGGCTGCAGAGTGGTACACCAAGTTGCCCCAACGGTCGGCGCGGTCGGCCTTGATCAAGGCAACGTCGCCGGGCAGGGGCTCCTCGAACACGTGGTTACGACCGTTGATGACGCGAACCTCCTTGCCATCGGAAAGCATCGAGTCTGCACCCGTCGGGGTGAAGAATCCGCCGAGGCCGGCGCCGGCGGCCCGCATCCGCTCGCTGAGCGTGCCCTGCGGGACAAGGTCCAGCTCGATCTTGCGCGCGCGGTAGAGCTCCTCGAACCAGGTGGAGCCCTTGGACCGCGGGTAGGAACACACGATTCGGCGCACGCGGCCCTCTCGGAGCAGGGCAGCGATGTCGGTCTCGCCACTGCCCGCGTTGTTGGTGACGACGGTCAGCTCGCGGGCGCCTTGGATGATCAACGCCTGGATCAGCTCGCCGGGGATGCCGGAGTTGCCGAAGCCGCCGATCAGCACCGTGGCGCCGTCCTGCACCCCATCGACGGCCGCCGCCAACGACGCAACGCGTTTGTCCAGCACGGTGCCAGTATCCTCTCGTTAGCCATGCTCACGGTAGCCGCCCCCTGCTGTCGGGAAGGGCATGGACCGTCCCGCCTTCGCGCCGGAGCATCCTGGCCAGCGCGGGGTCGGCCGTGGCCAGGGATTGTCGGCGGGTCAGTGCGGTCGCTGCGGCGATGCAGTCGGCAAGACTCACCGCCATGGTGTTGCGTTCGTAGTGGCGGCCCCGCAGGCGTCCGGCGAGCAGTCCTACCTCGACCGTCACGGCTGCGATCTCCATCCCGATGTTGGCCAGCAGGAGGAGGTCACCGTGCACGTCGTCGGCGTCGCGCGCGAAGACCCGAACCAGTTGGTCCACCACCTCGGCGGCGTTGGCAGCGGTAAGGGCCGTCGGCTGGCGTAGCAGGGCGGCGACCTGGTCGGCGGACGGTTCGCCTCGTAGGTAGGCAAGCACTGCGTAGGCGTCGAGAATAGTCACCGGCTGCGTTGGTCGTGCGCCTCGCTCGTGCGCCGCTCCTCGTCGCGGGCTTGGTCCAGGCCGGGACCGGGGCCTGCGTAGGCGCCCTGGAGTGCGGCCACGGTGTCGGCGGGGACGGGGCGAACGATGGCGTAGTCACCCTGATCGATGACCAGCACGGCACCCGTAGCCCAGCGGTGCCGGATGGCAGCCGGAAGCGAGAGCTGCCCGCTGCTGGTCAGCTTGGCCCGAGTCGTCGTCATGCACACATCATATATACTCGACAACGATCATGCGTCTGCGCCACGACGTCATATGCTTTAGCCGCACGAGGCGACCGTGGCGGCGTACGGTCACCACTACCGGGACCGCTCAGGTTCCCAATCAAGGGACCTGCGATGTCCGACAAATCACCTCGCACCACCATGTCGAAGAAGTCCGGCAAGTCCCTCAAGGAGAAGCGAGCCGACAAGAAGGCGAAGTCCGGCGGCGCCAACGTCGAGCCGGTCGCGAACGTCAAGAAACATTGATGCCCTCCTTGCTGAGTCTCGGCATCGTTGCCCGCTCCCGCAAGGAAAATGAACGACGGTTGCCCATCCACCCGCTGCACTTTCCCCAGATCGACGCGGCATTGCGCGTGCGGATGTTCGTGGAGCACGGCTACGGCGAGCCCTTCGGTGTGTCCGACGACGAGGTGGCTGCCCAAGTGGGCGGATTGCGCACCAGGGAGCAGCTGATCGCCGAGTGCGACGTCATTTTGCTGCCCAAGATCCAGCCCAGCGACCTCGCCGACATGCGTGCGGGTCAGATCGTGTGGGGCTGGCCGCACTGCGTGCAGGACACGGCGCTCACCCAGCACGCCATCGACCGCCGGCTCACGCTGATCGCTTTCGAGGCCATGAACCACTGGGCAAGTGACGGCGGCTTCGGGCTGCACGTCTTTCACAAGAACAACGAGCTCGCCGGTTACTGCGCGGCGCTGCACGCCTTGCAGCTCATCGGGTCGACGGGCGACTACGGCCGGCGCCTGCGGGCAGCGGTCATCGGCTTCGGGGCTACGGCGCGGGGTGCCGTCACCGCGCTCAACGCCCACGGCGTGGACGACGTCCGGGTGCTGACCAACCGGCAGGTAACGGCCGTCGGCTCACCGATCCACTCGGCGCACATCGTCCAGGTCGACCACGATGCGGGTGATCCCCAGCGCAGCTTCGCCATCACCGATGGCGGCAGGATGGAACTGGCGCCCTTCCTCGCGGAGAACGACGTCGTCGTCAACTGCGTGCTCCAGGACACCGACGCTCCGTTGACGTTCTTGCGGGAGTGTGACCTGGAGGGGTTCGCGCCGGGCAGTCTGATCGTCGACGTGTCCTGCGACGAGGGCATGGGGTTCAGCTGGGCGCGGCCGACCTCGTTCGACGATCCCAGCTTTGTGGTCGGCCGCAACGTGCACTACTACGCCGTCGACCACAGCCCGTCCTACCTGTGGAACTCCGCAACCTGGGAGATCAGTGCGGCCTTGCTCCCGCATCTGCCGACCGTGCTCTCCGGCGCTGACGAGTGGGCGGCCAGCGAGACCATCAGGCGCGCCATCGAGATCCGCGACGGCGTAATCCAGAACGCGAGCATTCTGTCCTTCCAGCACCGCGCAGCGGAGTATCCGCACCTGTTTGTCTAGGCCTCGATACTGTCCGGCAGCCCGAACGCGGCGAAGCTCTCCGGGTACAGGAAGTTGTGGTGACCGACGATGCGGCCGTCTGCTGTCTCGATCACCTGGATGGCGAACGGCTCCCACCGGTTAGGGGCGACCCGGTGGTAGTTGCCGAAGCCCGCGGTGCCGTTCACCGCGATGGGCAGCAGACGGCCGTGCTCGCAGACGCTGCCCTCCCCGAGGAACCAGGCCGCGAGCTCTTGCGGTCCCTGCAGCCAGATGTCCCAGGGCGGCATGGAGAGAACGACGTCCTCGCGCAGCAGCCGCACCAGCGCGGGGATGTCGTAGCGCTCGAAGGTGTCCACGTAGCGCTCGAGCAGTGCCGCCTGTTGCGGGTCCACAGTGGAGTCCAGCGACTCGCGGGGTAGTGCGGCCAGGGTCGCCCGGGCCCGCTGCAGCGCGCTGTTCACCGATGCGGTGGTGGTGTCGAGCAGCTCGGCCACCTCAGCGGCCTGCCAGCGCAGCACCTCGCAAAGGATCAGCACGGCACGTTGGCGGGCCGGCAGGTGTTGCAACGCGGCGATAAAGGCCAGGCGGATCGACTCCTTGGCCAGCGCAACCTCCGCCGGATCGCCGTCGAGGGCGATAACGCGGCTGTCGGCGATGGGCTGGACGAAGACGTTCTCCTGGGACGGCTCGCCGAGGACGACGTTCACGGTGGCGGTGGAGGGGCCCAGATCCATCGGCCGGGCGCGGCGCTGCGGGCTCCGGAGCATGTCGATGCAGACGTTGTTGGCGATGCGGTACAGCCAGGAGCGCAACGACGATCTGCCCTCGAAGCTGTCGATGGCGCGCCACGCGTGCACCATCGTCTCCTGCACCGCGTCCTCGGCCTCGGATCCTGCGCCCAGCATGCGGTAACAAAATCCGGTCAGCTCGCGTCGGTGGGCGTCCATGGCCAGATCGAGATCCGCGCCCGCAAGTGTCATGCCGCTGATCTTAGGTCTGGGGTCTGACACATGGGCCTGGTCCCTCCGACGGTGCGCGGCCGCGCACCACGCTTGTGCCGGACGAACGCGCAAGAATCCTGTACATGACGACCCTCCCGCTGGCCGATGCCCGGGCCCACCTGTCCAAGCTGATCGACGAGGCGACGAGCACCCATCAACGCTTCGATATCACCCGCAACGGACACCGCGCGGCCGTTCTGCTCTCGGCCGATGACTACGACACCTTGCAGGAGACGTTTTCGGTGCTCGCTGACGTCGAGCTGCTGAGTGCGCACCGCGAGGGTCGGGCAGCAATCGAGTCGGGTGACTATCTCGATGGCGAGCAGCTTGGTGAGGCCATGCGCGTTGCCGGTCGCCTTCCCAGGTGAGCGGCAGGTACCGGCTGCGCATGGCGCTTCCGGCCACGAGGGCACTGGCCGAGGTGTTGCCGGAGAACGTGGCGGCGGCAGCCTACGAGTTCACTGCTGGACCATTGCGCGACGAACCGCACCGCGTAGGTAAACCTCTAGGTCCCCCGATGGCTCCCGCCTGGACCGCTCGTCGCGGCAGTTACCGGATCCTGTACTTCATCGACGTTGAGGAAATCGTCGAGGTCACGGCCATTCGTCACCGCGCTGACGCGTACCGCACCTAACCGAATGCCGCCTGGATCTCCGCCGCCCTCATACCCGAGGCCAACAGGGCGGCCAGCTGCACGCGGGCTTGGCTGGGCCGCAAATACCCGGCGAGCACGGCGCCCGCCGCCACCAGGTCGACGCCGCCTCCCCCGCCGCCGTAGACCGCACGCACCGGGCCGGCGTGCACCCGGGTGGACAGCAGCACCACCACGCCCGCCGCCACGTGACGACGCACCGCCTGCACGACGAGGGGGTGCGCGTTGCCGAGTCCCGGCGCCTCGAGCACCAGGCCCCGCGCCCCGGCCGCGACGTACGCATTGAGCGCCGTGCCGTCCACCCCCGGGTACAGCGCGACGATGTCCACCCGCGGAAGGTCGGCGACGGCGCGTATTGCAGGCGGACGGGCGGGCGCCCGGTGCACCACCAGCTCCCCGAGCACCACGTGTCCCACCGGTCCGAGATCGGGGTCGGCGAACGGCGAGGACGCCAGGGTGTGCACCTTGCGGGTACCCCGCGCGGCGTGCACCGCGCCGTCGAACACCACCAGCACCCCCATTTCCCGCGCGGCGGGCGAGGCGGCGACCAGCACGGCATCGCGCAGGTTGGCTGGGCCGTCGCTGGACGGATCGTCTGCGCTGCGCTGCGCGCCGGTGCACACCACGGGCCGCGGGTCGTCGTGCACCAGCTCCAGCAGGAACGCGGTCTCTTCCATCGTGTCGGTGCCGTGCGTGACCACCACGCCGTCCGCCCCCGCGGTGAGCGCATCGGCCACCGCTCGCCGCACGGTGTCCATATCGGACAGTGTCAGTGCGGCACTGTTGAGCGACAGCACATTGCGTACCTGCAGCTCGACGCCCGTCGGAACAGCGCGGAGCAGCTCTGCACCGGCGACACCAGCGACTTTCGCTCCCGATGCGTCGCTGCGGCTGGCGATCGTGCCGCCGGTGGTGATCACGACGACGGTCTTCACGGATGTACTGCCCCGTCGAGCAGCTTCGCGAGGGCGCGCGCGGGCGGGTAGAACGGTAAGTCGTCCACCAGCACGGGCAGCGGGATGCACCAATTGTCCCGCTCGGTGGTGCCCGGCACGTTCGGACGACGCCTCGCGAGCACCGCGTCGTCCAAGGTGGCGCACAGCAACGCCGAGGGCGCCAGGGTCAGCTGACCGTAGGCAGCGAGTACCGCCTCATCTGGGTAAGTGCTGTCCCCGACCTTGCTCAACATCTCGCTGCGGTTGGCGCTCAGCTCGTCGTCGCTGCCCAGGCGCAGCCCCCGCTGTTCAGCCACGTCGGACCCGTCGACGAGCCCGGGCACCGTGGGGAGGTCATGCGTGGTGACGGCCGCCATCGCATCGGCCGGCCACTGCGCGGGCGCGTCGTCCTCGAACCACAGCAGCCGGTAGGACAACAGCCCGAACTCCGCCATCGCCTCGCGGACCCCGTCCTCCACCACGCCGAGGTCCTCGCCGACCACCAGCGCCTGCGCCCGGTGGCTCTCCAGCGCCACGATGGCCAGCATCTCCCGCCACGGGTAGCGCACGTAGGCGCCGGCGGTGGGATCACCGCCCGGAGGAACCCACCACAGCCGGAACAGCCCCATCACGTGGTCCACCCGCAGACCGCCGCCGCCGGCGAGCGTGGCGCGCACCGACCGGATGAACGGCTCGTAGCCGGCCAGCCGCAGGCGCCACGGCACGTACGGCGGCGATCCCCAGTCCTGCCCGAGCCCATTGAAGTCATCCGGGGGCGCACCGACGCTCACTCCGTTGGCCAGCACACCCTGATACACCCACGCGTCCGCGCCGCCACCGGACACGCCGACCGGAAGATCTTGCAGCACAGTGATTCCCGTGCACGCCTCGGTCAGCTGCAGCTCAAGCGCCCACTGCAGCCAGGCGTGGAAGGCGACCTCGTGCTCGTCGGCGGTGACCTCAGCGGGGTCCTGCAGCTCGCTCGGCCAGTCGTGGAAGTCGTCGCCGTGCTGCTCCGCCAGCACGCACCAGATGGCCCACTCCTCTAGTGGCGCGCCTTGTTCCGCGCGCCACGCCTGAAACGCGCGCGGCGGACCAGCGTCGAACACGTCGTGCAGCACGCGGCGGTGCTGGGTCCACGCGGCGTCACGGTCCACGGTGTCCCCGGCGTTGATGGCTGCTCCGTCGGCGATGTCCCCCGGGTCGAGATGCTCGGCGCCGGGCACCTCGGGCACCCGCAAGTACAGCGGATTGCGGAAGCGCCGGGTCGCGGGCAGGTACGGGCTGGTCTCCTGCGGCAGCGTCGGCGCCACCCCATGCAGCGGGTTGACCAGAAGAAAACCGGCACCGCGGTGTTGCGCCCACTGCCGGATGGCGCGCAGATCGGCGAGATCACCCACGCCCCAGCTGTCTCGCGAGCGTGCCGCGTACAGCTGCACCGCCAGGCCCCACTCCCGCAGCCCCGACGGTTGGTAGCAACGGCCGGGCGAGACGATCACCCGTCGGGCGGGACCGTTGGTCGGACGCAGCTCGTGGTAACCCAACGGCAACTGGTCCGTGGGCGTCTGCAGCACCGTGCCGTCCTCACACACCAGCTCACCCGGAGGCAGGTCCACGGCGTCGCCGACCACGATCACCAGGGGCGCACGGTCTTCCAGGTCCTCGGGCGGCTTACCGATCACCTCACGCAACACCCGCACGGTGTCGTCGCTCGGATGCTGCTCCACCTCGTCGTCGTCCAGCCAGGTATGCGAGATGCCCCACGCGTCGGTGCTCATGACAGTCGAGGCTGCCCGTTGGAGGCGCCGAGCCCGCCATCGACCGGCAGGTTGACGCCGGTGATGAAGCTCGCGTCGGCACTGGCCAGGAAGGTGATCGCCGCGGCGACCTCCGCTGGTTGCGCGGGTCGACCCAGCGGGAGGCGTTCGCGGAAGCGCACCATCACGTCCTCGTTTCCCGTGATGCCACCTGTCATGTCCGTGACCGTCAGCGAGGGCGCGACCGCGTTCACCCGCACCCCGTTGGCGGCGTGGTCCATGGCCAACGCCCGCGTCAGGTTCACCACCCCACCCTTGGCTGCGTTGTAGGCGACGTTGTCCCAGTCACCGCTCAACCCGGACACCGAGGACACGTTGACGATGCAGCCGCCGCTGGCCACGAGGTGGGGCATGGCCGCGCGGCAGCCGTGAACACCGCGTCGAGGTTGGTCTGCAGCACGCGCGTCCAGTCGTCGTCGCTGGTGTGCGTGACGTCCCCTGGTGCGCCGGTGCCTGCGTTGTTCACCAGTACGTTCAGCTGGCCCTGTTCGGCGGCGACCTCGTCGATGAGCTGACGTACCGCGTCCCGGTCGGTGACGTCGACCTGCCTGGTGCGTACGTTTCCCCGCGCATCCGCCGCGATCTTCGCCAGCTTGTCCAGGGTGCGACCGGCGATGACGACAGTGGCGCCCTCCTCGGCGAAGCGATGCGCGGTGGCCGCTCCGATTCCCGAGCCACCCCCGGTGACGATGACGACCTGTCCGACGAACCGCTGCCCGGTATAGCTCTGTGTGCTCATTCCCCGATCCTTGCGTGTCGAGCCACCCGGCGCGAAAGTAGAACAGGTTATCCTTTGCGACCATGGCCACACCCTCGCTGGACGCACGGGCCGCTGCTGAGCGGTACGCCTTCGCCGGCAAGGACGTGCCATGGCTGGTGCGGCTGTGGTCGCAGCAGACGCCGGACAAGGTGTTCCTCTTCTGGGAACCACGCGAGGGTGCAGGTCGACAGTGGACCTACGCCCAGTTCTGGCAGGAGATCAATCAGGTCGCGTGCGGACTGATCGCCCGCGGAGTGGTCAAGGGTGACAAGGTGCTCATCCACGCCGAGAACTGCCCGGAAATGATGATCGCCTGGTACGCCTCAGCCTTGGTCGGCTCGGTTGCGGTCACCACCAACACCCGCTGCATCGGCGAGGAGCTTCAATATTTCGCCGAGCACTCCCAGGCCGTCGGCGCCGTCACCCAGCCCCGCTTCGTCGCCGAGCTCGCCGCCAACGCGAGCAACCTCGACTGGTTTGTGGTCACCGACGACAACTCCGGCGAACCCGCCCCCGCCGAGCAGCTCGACCACGGCCACCCCACGTGGGACAGCCTGTACAGCGACGGTGACGAAGCCCCGACGCGGGCCGCGGAACCGATGCTGCCGGTGGGGATTCAGTACACCTCGGGCACTACCGCACGCCCCAAGGCCGTGGTGCACACCCACGCCAACGCGCTGTGGGGCGGGCGGTCGGGCTCGCAGAACCTGCTAATGACCAGCGACGACACCTACCTGGTGTTCCTGCCGTGCTTTCACGTGAACGCGCAGAGCTGGAGTTTCTGGTCGATGATGTGGGTGGGCGGGACCGTCGTGCTGCAACCGAAGTTCTCCGCCAGCCGCTTCTGGGACGTCTCCCTGCGTCACCACTGCACCCGGGCCTCGATGATTCCGTTCTGTATCAAAGCCATTGCCGCCCAGCCCGTTCCGGAGCACAGCTACAAGACGTGGGGCACGGGCGTCAAGCTGCACGCCATCGAGAGCCACTGGAAGGTCACGACGTTCCCGACCTGGGGGATGACGGAGACGGTCACCCACGCCACCCGCGGCGACATCCTGCAGGACTCCCCGGAGCTGAACATCGGTGTGCCCGCGCCCGGGTACGAGTTCGCCATCCTCGACCCGGACACCGGTGAGACTTGTCCGGTGGGCGTCAACGGCGCCCTGTGGGTGCGCGGAACACGGGGAGTGCAGCTCTTCCTCGAGTACTACCGCAACCCGGAGGCTATGGCGTCATCCTTCGCTGACGACGGTTGGTTCCGCAGTGGCGACATGGCGCGGCTCGGCGAGGACGGCTACTTCTACTTCGGCGACCGCGATAAGGACATCCTCAAGGTCGGCGGCGAGAATGTGTCCGCCGGCCAGGTGGAGGGCTTCGTGCTCGGCCTGCTCGACCGGGGGGTGCTCGACGCCCAAGCCGTGGTGGCCCAAAAGCACGAGATGCTCGGCGAGATACCGGTGCTGTTTGCCGTCCGCGGGCCCGGCTGCGCGTTGGGCGAGGACGAGATTCGGGGGGCGATCTTGGAGGGCTGCGCGGGCCTGGCGGACTTCAAACGTCCACGCGCAGTGTACTTCCTGGACGAACTGCCGAAGGCGACGCTGGACAAGGTGGCCAAGAACAAGCTCCGCGAGCTGGCCGACGAACTGGCCCAGGAGTGAGCACTCGGGCGGTTGTCGTGCACTCAGGACAGCCCGAAGGCTAACCGCAGCAGGGCGGTGGTAGCCGCAGCGAGGACGACGATCACCAGGAACGGTGCCCGGCGCCAGATCGCGACGGCGCCCACCGCGAACCCGATCAGCCGGGCAGCGTTGAGGTTCAGGTGTTTGCCGACGGCGACTGCCTGCACCACCACCAGCGCCGCCAGCAGCGCCACGGGCAGCAGCTCGACCACGCGACGCGTCCGGCGGTGCTCGAGCACGCGGGCGGGCAGCAGATATCCCACCAGCTTCAGCGCGTAGCAGCCGAGGATGGTCAGCAGCACCAGTGCCCAGAGGTTCATGCGTCCTGCCTGCGGACCCGGCCGGCCAGCAGGAGCGCGGCGCTGGAGGCCAGCACCGGAATGCCCGGCGGCGTGAACGGGATGAGCAGGAGGGCGATGACGGCAGCCCCGACCGCGACGCGCCGCTCGACGCCGCCCTCTCGCAGGCGCGGCGCGAGCAGGGCGAGGAACGCGGCGGGTACCACGGCGTCCAGGCCGAAGCGATTCGGGTCACCCAGCGCGCTCGTGCCTGCCGCGCCCCACAGGGTCGCGAGATTCCAGACCGCAAAGACGCTGCCGAAGGTCCACCAGAACGCCACCCGGGACAGCTCGGGTGTGCGCTGACCGATGGCCATGGCGGTGGACTCATCGATGGTGCCGAGCGCGGCGAGGAGGCGGCACACACCCCGCACACGCAGCAGCGGGGCGAGGCGCATCGCGTAGAGGGTGTTGCGCGAACCGAGCAGCAGGCCACTGGACAGCGCCGCGACCAGGGTGCCCCCGCCGGCGAGGACCCCGACGACGGCGAACTGAGTGCCGCCGGTGAAAGCGAACAGCGACAACAGGCAGGTCTGCAGCACGGACAGGCCCGCCGCGATCGAGGCGGCGCCGAAAGCGAATCCGTACACGCCGACCGCCACGCCGACACCCAACGAGTTCCGGATCGTCGAGCTGCGAGTGGGCCGGGGGGTCAGTCTTGCGCCCACGGGGGAACAGCCAGCCCCGGCTCGGGCTGCACCTGCATCGAGTTCAGCGTTCCTGCGAGCATCGCGTAGGACCCGACCAGCATGCACAGCTCGATCAGCTGCACCTCGCTGAACCGCTCGGTCAATAAGCCCCAGCACGCGTCGCCGAGTCGATGCTCGTTCACCAGCTCATCGGCAGCGCGGGCCAGCAGTGCATCATCGGGCGCGAGCTCGGGCTCCGAGTGGCCGAGCGCGGCGATCACCTCGGGCTCCATGCCCAGCGCCGTGGCGATGCGGTGGTGCTGGGCATACTCGTAGTCGGCGCGGCAGCCGAAAGCCGTGCGCAGGATGAGGATTTCGCGCTCGCGGCCGCTTAGTGCCGAGCGGTGCAGCAGCCGCCCGCCGAGGGGCAGGAAGTCCTCGAACAGCGCAGGGTGGCGGGCCAAAGTGGTGAACACCCGCAGCTCGCCGCCTGCCTGGTCGATGAGCCGCTGCTGCTGCGGCGTGCGCTCGGCTGCGGTCAGCGGGTGCAGGCGGGGGTCGGGCATGGGACTCCTCAGGCGTTGGTGGCCGCACGTTCGACGTCCAGCAGCTGTTCGCCCCGACGTTCGTCGTCGTAGGCCTTGCGTCCGCCGCGCAGTCCGAACAGCCGCTTGGACATCAGCAAGTAGACCACCGCGGCGACGTTGATGACGAAGGCCCCGAGTCGGGTCACCGTGACGCCCCTGGTCATGTCATACACCTCCAGCGGCAGGAAAATGGCGGTGGCCACCACAGCGAAGTACTCGCCCCAGCGCTTGAGCAGCCACAGCCCGAGGGCCTCGACCAGCTCGAGCACGGCGTAGGCGATCAGCAGAAACACCAGCAGGGTCAGCGTGGACGGTTTGGTGGCCAGCGCCTTCTCCAGCTCGCGGACGGCGCCGAGCTGGTCGACCTTGATGCCGGTAGCGCGCAGCAGCGGCAGGTCACGGTCCAGCGCTGCCTGGATGGAACCCGCTGCACCGCGGAACTTCCATACCGCCCACGCAGCCAAGCCGATCAGTACGGCCCGGAACCACCGCTCCGCTGCGAGCGCCCGCACGATTATCGCCTGGCGTAGTGCTTTGCCGCGCAACACCAACGGCGCATCGTCGGCATGGCCGCGGCCGTGCGGTGCGCCGAGCACGAAGTCGCCGCACCGCAGGCAGCGCCACACCTCGCCCTGTCCGGTGCTGCCGCTGAGGCGTTCGGCCAACGCATCGTCGTCGGGCGCGTAGGTGATATGTCCTCGTCGCGCACAGGTGCGCAGCTCCCACCGGTTGGCCTTCATACTGCCGATTCTTGTCACATCGGGGCGCAAAGTCGGTGCAGACCCGAAGAACACGCCCCGATTCGTCGGCAGAAGGTGCAAGATGGCGGGAGTGACTGACCCCTCGGCGATCGGCTGTGTCGGTTCGCTGTGTGTGGCGACCAGGGGAAGCGCGGGGCCGGGGGAAGTGGTGGTGACCGTGCGGGGGAGTACTGAGGCCTACCTGGCGTGGTCGGATGAGCCGCTGCCTAAAGACACCGTCGTCCTCGTGATCGATGAGCGCGGTGTCCGAACGGTGCACGTCACTCCGTGGACAGACCTCTAACGACAAGGAGAACGAAAGATGTTCGGCTACCGAGTGCCTTCACCCGATGAGGCAATGCTCATCTCCGGCGGCAAGAACCGCGGTGACGCACCGTTTCGCGTCGTCACTGGGCACGGCGCGTTCATCTTGCCGTTCTTTCGCAAGGCCCGGTTCCTCACCTTGGCGATGTGTGAGGCCGAGGTGGAGGAGACGTGCGTGACGCAGCAGGGGATCAGCCTCAACGTGCGGGCGGTGATCGCGTTCAAGGTGGGCAACGACAGTGAGAGCATCGTCAGCGCCGGGCAGCGGTTCCTCTCCGACCAGGACCAGATGTCGGTGCTCACCGGGCGAATCTTCGCCGGTCACCTGCGCAGCATCATCGGCTCGATGACGGTGGAGCAGATCATCAAGGAGCGGCAGAAGCTGGCGACCGAGGTGCTGGACGGCTCCAAGGGCGAGATGGTGAAGATCGGTTTGTCGGTGGATGCGCTGCAGATCCAGTCCATCGATGACGGACGGCTCGGCTACATCCTGGCCATGTCCGCCCCGCACAACGCCGCCATCCAGCAGCAGGCTCAGGTCGCGCAGGCGCGGGCGAACCAGGCGGCGGCCGAGGCGGAGCAAGAATCACAGCGCAACCAGGCCGAGTTCGTGCGGCAGACCTCGATTGTGCAGGCGCAGTACAAGGCGGAGGTGGACAAGGCGCAGGCCGAGGCGGCGCAGTCCGGGCCGCTGGCCCAGGCGCAGGCCACGCGGGAAGTGCTTGCCGCGCAGACGGAGTTGGCTCAGCGGCAGGCTGAGTTGCGGCAGCAGCAGCTGGTGTCCGAGGTGGTGAAGCCCGCGGAAGCCGAGGCGGAGCGGGTGCGCATTTTGGCGTTGGCTGACGCGGAGAAGATGAAAATCCAGGCGGAGGCTGCGGCCTCGCACAATCGAGTGGCACTGGACCGGATGCTCATCGACCAGCTGCCGGAGATCGTGAAGCAGGCGGCGCAGGGGCTGTCGGGGGCGAACCTCACGGTGCTCAACGGGGCGGACGGTTTGGGGGAGATGGCGACCGGGCTGGTGGGGCAGGGCTTGGCGATCTTTGAGTCGCTGCGGGGTGGGCTGGGGCAAGGGCCCGACTCCGACGGTGCGTCCGACCGGCCTGAGCTGGGGAGCGGCGAACAACGCTGATTCCTGCCCGTCGACGTCATGCGGCAGGATGGAACCAGATGGGGTGGGGTCGCGTCGTAGTGCGTGACGACTGAGGGAGGGCAACAGATGGATCGGATCGCGCAGGCGGCCGCGGGTACGCAGGCGTCGCAGTCAGACTGGACAGCGCTCAAAAGCGTCCGCAGGGGCGGGCGAGCTGTTCTTCGAGCCCGGGGCGGCGGAGAAGTGCGCGCAAGCGTGTGAAGACGCCATAGCTAAGGTCGATGGACACCTCTTTGCCGCGCAGCGGCTGAGTCGTGTTGTCGGCTTCGGTTCGCCAAGCGAGGGCGTGCAACTCGCTGCGAAGTTCAAGGCGAAAGCGGACGAGGCGGTCTCGGTGCTACGGGCTCATCGCACGGTCTTGGCCGATATGCGTGACACTTACCGGGCAGCAGGCAAGGCGTATCACGAGGCCGAGGTAGCCAATGCACGCGAGTTCGAGGCGAACGGTTGATGCGTCTGGGGTTATTGACAGCGATGAGCCTCCTAGGCCTTTGCGGCGCGCTTGTAGTTGCGGGTTGTAGTTCCTCGAGCACGCCGGGGCAAGCGGCTCCTGTCGTCTCGCCAAACGTCTCTAACTCTCCTGCCGCTCCGACTACCGGCCCACGCACTCGTAGCGAGATAGCAACTTGCACTGATCTGACGCCCGCTGACCTGAGGACCCTGGGGTTGGATCCCGCTAGTAAGGCGGACGCAGGCATCAACGGTGGTCAGGTGTCTGAGGTGGGCTGTCAGTGGACCGGCAACGACATTCTTGTTAGCGTGTCAACAACTAACGCTACTGTAGCGCTCTATAAGACCCGCAATGATCTGGCAGACGCAAAATTTCCCGTGGTTGCGGGTTTACCATCAATTTCCTTCCATGGTCCAGACGATCCAGATGGTTGCTCGCTAATTTCCGACATTCCGGGTGGTGGCCTGGTTGTGCAATTGCGGATAAAGTTTGAGCACGACGTTGCGGTGGGTACCAATGCCTGCACAGCGGCAGTTAGGGTGATGGAGCAGGTCGCTCCACTCGTGTTGAAGCAGAAGTAGACTGAGGGGGAGTTATGGGTTTTCCTTTTCCAGGAGACGGCATGGGGGTAGTTCCCGACGGTGCGCCTCCGCAGCCTGCCGCTCCATCACCGGGTCTGGGCGGCCGCGCCGACTATGGAGCGCAGCAGGCCCCAGTGGCGGAGCAGGCGCACGCGGGATTCGATCCGGCCGCAATCACCAATCGAACCAACTACGCCTCCTGGGACCATGGGGCGCTCAAGTCCGCCGCTGACACCTTGAATTCCGGATCGATGTCCGAGTTGGCCAGCGCGTGGATCGACCGCGGCCAATATATCGGCGGCGACATGCGCGGTGTCGGCCTGGCGATCAATCAGGCCACTCGGGGCAGATGGTTGGGCAACGGACAGAAGGCGGCCACGGCGGCGAGTACGGCGTATGCGGCGCGGGGTGACGAGCTGGGTGCCGCGATGATGGTGACCGGTTCCAAGCTGTCGCAGGCAGCCGACGCCGCGAGTGCGGCCAAGGCTGCCGTCCCACCACCCATCCCGGTGGACCCCACGCACGCGTTGATCGTCGGCAGCATGAATCCGCAGAACCCCCTGGCCGGGCAGATGGACCTCGAAGCTCAACAACATGTTGCCGAAGAGGCGCGTATGAGAGCGGTCGACGCGATGGAACGGGTCTACGCGGCCGGGTATGTCGAGTCGGATGCGGGCGTGCCGGTTCTGCCTCCGCCGATCGCGCCTACCTCGGGCGCTGGATCAGGTGGGGGGGCCGGCGGCGGCCTGGGAGCTGGCGATCCGGGAAGTGGTGGACCTGGCAGCGGACCGGGCGCCGGCGCCCATGGGAATGGCAGGGGTATCGGGACGGGCACTGGGTCCTACGCACCGCCACCGGCTCAGACTCGGAGCGAAGCGTTCGCGGCCGCGGCGCCGGCGAACCATACGGTGCCTGCCCCCGCCGGTCAGTTCGGCGCGAGCGGTGGCGGCCATCTCAGCGCTGACGGACCGTCGGGCGGTAGCGGCCACCCAGGTGGTGTCGGGCAACCGGCTGGTGTTGGGCAACCGGGTGTCGGGCAACCGGGTGTCGGGCAACCGGGCAACGGGGTGGCTGGTGGCCCGGGTAGGGCGGGCAGTGGCCCTGGCGGCGCGGGCGGTGGCCCTGGCGGCGCGGGCGGTGGCCCTGGTAGCGCGGGCGGTGGCCCTGGTAGCGCGGGCGGTGGCCCTGGTAGCGCGGGCGGTGGCCCTGGCGGCGCGGCCGGTGGCGTCAGCGGCGCTGGCTTTGGCCCCCAGTCCGGCAGGGTGGGCCCGCAGTCTGGCGGGTCAGGGGCGCAGTCCGGTGGGTTCGGGCCGCAGTCGGATGTGGGAAGAGATGGGTGGGTGCCCACCCGGAGCACTTTCGACAGCGTCGCCCCGGCGAGCGCGTCGGGTGAGTTCCCCGGCGGCGTCGGCGGACTCAGCGGCGGCACGGCGGGTGGTGCCAGCGACTACGCGGCGAGCCCACGCGGCGCGTTCGGCTCGGGCGGCGCTGGCGGGGGCCTACCTGGTGAGTACGGCGCGGCGGGCGGAGGCTACGGCGGCTCGGGCGGTGGCTACGGCGGCTCGGGCGGAGGCTCCGGCGGCTCGGGTGGTGGATACGGCGCAGGAAGCACCGGCTCAGGCTCGGGCAGAGGCGGCCCAGCGGCTGGCATGGGGCGGGGTGCGACCAGCGGTGTCGGTCCCGGTGGGTCGGCGGCGGCGGAGGGTGCCGCGGCTCGCGCTGCCGGGGGCTCCGGTGGTGCTCGTGGTGCCGGTGGTATGGGCGGCATGGGTGCAGGCGGCGGACGGGGACGGGGCGAGGACGACTACGAGCACAACACGCCGTCGTACCTGATCACCGAGGAGCACGGATTGGAGATCGTCGGCGACCTGCCACCGGTGTCCCCGCCGGTCATCGGTGCCTAGCTCGATGCGGTGGCTGCTCACGCCGGACGAGTTCCTGCTGCTGTGGTCTGACGTCGGTATCGCGCGGATCCCGTTTCCCTTGCAGCTGCGGGAGTCCGCTCCGTCAATGGACGAGCGGTCCAGTGGTACCCGCATCACACGGGAGCGGTTTGAACGCGGCGGGGTAGTGGCCTGCGGACGCATCGCCGCGGACCTCGAGAACGCGCTGCGTACGCTCGCGCATCCACTGCTCTGCTGCACCGCGTTCGGCTTCTACGGGCCGAGCCCTGAGCAGCTGGTCCGGATTCGGGCTGCGCACGCCGGAGGCGCGGGTGTACTGGCCGTGCAGCTGGCGGGCCCAGCACACGATGTGGGCGGGGAGGTCATCCTCAGCACCGTCGCGGGTTCGCGGCTGGCGGAGGCGGTCGTCGGCGCGCTGCCCGCAGCGAAACCGGGTGGTATCGCGGCGGCGTCGATGTCGGTAAGCCCGAGCAGTGCCGGTTACAGCTCGATCAATGTGGTGCACACCGCTGCTCAGCGCGCCACGGAGCGTTTTCAGCGACTCGTCGAGGGTCCGTTCAGCGGTGCCGGGCAGTTTGTGGTGACCGCGCTGGATACCGACGGCGACGCGCGAAAGCTGGACACCCTGCGCTGGTTCGACCGCCCCGACGACGGGCGTTACCTCACCGTCCACGGCGCTACCTCCACCGTGCGCCCGACCGATGCGGCAACACTCACCGCTGCGCTACAGGAGCAGATCTCGGCACTGGCGCGTGGATGAACTTCTACCGGCGCTCACCCACCGACCAGACTCTCGTACTGCGGGCACAACGTGAGCACCGCGGCGGTGATCACGTTTCGGGCGTCGTCGGAGTTGTAGCCGTTGACGCCGCTCGCGACCTGGTCATAGCCGACGTGCTCGCCGAACTGAGTGCACACCCGATGACCCTGCGCCACCGTGGCCTGCTCACCGGCGACCGGCACCGACAACGTCTTCAGCTGGGCGAGGAACGCGCCGTCTCCCGGAGCGGGAGCGGGTACCGCAGTGGCTGAGGCGGCGGGAGGAACGGCGGTCGTCCTGGACGGTCGCGGGACGGAGCTCGGCGCCGACGGCGCAGGGGCAGTGGAAGACACCGGAGCAGGAGAGGAAACGGGTGCGGTAGCGGACACGCCGGAGGATGAGACGCCCGGCGGAGGCACCGCGGAAACTGAGGAAACCGGACTGGGAGAAGCGGGCAGGTCTCGCGTACTGCACCCCACTAGCGCCACCGCGGCAGTCACCAACAGCACCAACCCCAGCTTGCCCATGCTCGTCAGCATGCCACCCGCCGTCGTCCGTGATAGGCAGGGAGCCACCCCCAGCGAACCCGAGGAGCCCCAGTGACCGGTCTCAGCCAGCGCGAACAGCAGCTCATCGACTCCCTCCCCACCAAGCTCTGGATCGGTGGCGAGCAGGTCGACGCCAAGAACGGCGCCACGATGGCGGTCGACGATCCCTCCACCGGCGAGACCCTGGTCGAGATCGCTGACGCCAGCCCGGAGGATGCCACCAAGGCGCTCGACGCGGCCTGCGCCGTGCAGCGGGAGTGGGCGGGAACCCCATCGCGGGAGCGGGGCGAGATCCTGCGCAAAGCCTGGGAGCTGGTCGTCGCGCGCACCGAGGACATCGCGCTGCTGATGACCCTGGAGATGGGCAAGGCGTTGTCGGAGAGCAAGGCGGAGATCACCTACGGCTCGGAGTTCCTGCGCTGGTTTGCCGAGGAGGCGGTGCGGATCAGCGGCCGCTACACCCCGTCGCCGACAGGAACCGGACGCATCCTCGTCACCAAGCAGCCGGTGGGCCCGTGCCTGGCCATCACGCCGTGGAACTTTCCGTTGGCCATGGGCACCCGCAAGTTCGGCCCCGCGTTCGCGGCGGGGTGCACGATGATCGTCAAGCCGGCCAGCGCCACCCCGTTGACCATGTTGCTGTTGGCGGAGATTTTCAACGAGGCGGGGCTGCCCAAGGGCGTGTTCTCGGTGGTGACCAGCTCGCACTCATCAGAGGTGACCGAGCCGTTGATCAATGACTCGCGGCTGCGCAAGCTCACCTTCACCGGCTCGACGTCGGTAGGCAAGTCGCTGGTGGAAAAGAGCTCGAAGAACTTGCTCCGCACCTCGATGGAGCTGGGCGGGAACGCACCGTTCATCGTGTTCGACGATGCGGATGTCGACGCGGCGGTGGACGGGGCGATGCTGGCGAAGATGCGCAACGGTGGCGAAGCGTGTACCTCGGCCAACCGGTTCCACGTGGCCAACGCGGTGCGCGAGGAGTTCACCTCCAAACTGGTGGCGAAGATGCAGGCGCTGAAGGTCGGCCGCGGCAGCGAAGAGGGCACCGAGGTGGGCCCGCTGATCAACCAGGACCAGGTCGACACGGTCACCGAGCTGGTCGACGACGCGGTGTCCAAGGGCGCGAGGGTCCTGTGTGGAGGGTTGGCGCCGGACGGACCCGGGACGTACTACACACCGACGGTGCTCGGCGACGTACCCGCGGAGGCGCGGATCCTGCACGAGGAGGTGTTCGGCCCGGTCGCCCCGATCACCGGCTTCGACACCGAAGAAGAGGGCATCGCGCTGGCCAACGACACCGAGTTTGGCCTGGTGGCCTACATGTACACCCAGGGGCTGGACCGGGGGCTGCGGGTGGCCGAGGCGTTGGAGAGCGGCATCGTCGGCATCAACCGAGGCGTGGTCTCCGACGTTGCCGGTCCGTTCGGCGGGATCAAGGAGTCGGGCTTCGGCCGCGAGGGCGGCTCCGAGGGGATCAACGAGTACCTCGAGGTCAAGTACATCGCACTGACCAACTAGTAGCGGCTCACCACGGCGGGATGATCTCGACGTTGACCCGGTGGCACAGCTCCGCGAGCCATTCGAAGTCCTCTGGGGTGAGAAACGATCTTGCATAGCCGCCGACGTCGCTCAGTTGACCGGGATCGACCCGGTCTCCGAAAAGGACGACAGCCATACTGCTGTTCCATCGTCCGCTCATCCACACGACGCCGTCGAGGTCGGTGTCGTTGTGCACCGCCTCCGCCCACCGCACGGTGCGGGAGTAGTGGGCGGCGGCAGTATCGGTGAGGTTGCGTGCTCGCGCGCCGAGGCGGCGCAGCCCGCCGCTGTGAAACTGGGCGAGTCGCAGGTCCCGCGTCGGCGTCAACGCCGACATGACTCTGTTCTCGTAGGCTGCCGGTACCAGGCGGCCGCCCGCGGTGGGCAAATCGTGCAGCAGGGATTCGGCGACGGCGGCCTGTTCGGTGCTGCCCGCGTAGAGGACAGGCACCGGCGGACTGCCGAAGAAGGCGAAACGGCTGCGGGGCAGTGGGCCGGGATTGAAGGCGGTCGGCCCAAAGCGATGGCTGTGTACGCGGTAGAAAGCGACTTCCGCTGGCCATACTTCTTCGAGTGGGTTCAGCGGCCGTGGCGGCTCTCCGACGAGCGGACGGCCGGGGCTCACCAGTCGGCGGTCGCGTTTCGGGCGGCGTCCATTACCTCGTCGGGGTCCTCAGCCAGGCGCATGGCCGGGTCTTTACCGTCGAGGTAACCGTTGGGGGAGGTGAACCACAGGGTAGTGGACTCCGGTGACCACCCTGCGCTGTGGAAGACGGCGAGAATGTCTTTCAGGCGACGGTGTGGACTGCCGTTGACGTCGAACTGAAAGCCAGGAAACAGCAACCGTCCGGCGCGCCTGATGGCCAATGCGCGCCCGCTTCGCTGAATCGCGGAGCCGTACTCGCTGAGGTTCGTCGAACGACTTCCTGCGGCGCGTGCGACCTCGGGGGCGGTGAGGAGCCCGTACCGCACGTGGACGTCCCGCCACGCTGCCTCGCGGTCGCGCAAAGCGACGACGGTCGCGGGACCGGGAACGTGTTCGACGGATTGCAGCGAGGTGCCGACGGCCGCGGCCATCTCTGCAACCGCGACCATCCGCGCGAGCAGCGGCTGCATTGTGCTGGCCCGGACGCCCTCCGGAAGGCCGATAGCAAGAACCTCACTGGCCCGCTTCTCAGGTCGCAGGGCGGCACGCTCTGTTGCGTCGAGTGCGAAGACGTTGTTCACGACGGGCTCCAGTCATCTGATACTGCTGATCGTACGGGTACGCGTCCGTTCTGTCAGCAGGGCGGTGGCGAGGTCAGTTCGGCCAGCGCGATTGAAGGGGCTCCGGTGTCCAAGCAGGCCAGGACGGGAAGCCGATAAGGTCGCCTACCTTCATCTGGGCGACGATCCGTGGGCCGTGGAGCCGAGTGTTGTCGTAGATGCTCGCACTGGCCGATTGACGACGGCGTGGGCAACGAGTGCCCAGAGGCTGCGGGCTACGCCCGCCTGCACCCGTTGCTCGACGCGCTCGACGGCGAGCTCCTTGGGGGTGAGTAGTACGTGGAGGACGACGGTGTAGCCCACATCGCTTGCAGCCCGAATGAGGTCGAGCTCCGACCGGTGCGAAAAATACCGTCTCCGCACCGAAGGGTCGCCTCAGCTCTATCAGCTTCGAGCGGGTCGCGGCGGCGACCTGTGCGGCGTCGTACGCATGAGACGCGACCGCGTCAGGCCAACGTTGCTTGGCGATCTCGTCGGCGTTGACGACCACGCTGCCGGGGGGCCGCGGTGCCAGGGTGAGGGCGACGAAGGTCGACTTGCCGGCGCCATTGGGTCCGACAACGAGATCGATTCGATTTACTGCCTGACTGAGGTACCGCCCGGGCGGTACTCGACGATGTCTCCGGCCTCGTTCAGGGCGACCGTGGTGCTGCCGTGCGCGGCGAGCGCGTCACCGTAGTTGGTGCGCGCCAGGCTCTCCTTGACGGCGGCGCGGAAGTCTCGGCGTTGAAGACAACGCCCTCCTCAAAGAGTCAGTTTGCTGATCTCAAGGTCGCCGGTGAGCGCGGCTTCAAACACGGCGCCGGGAAGCCGCCTGCTGGCTGGACACCGCCCGTCCGACGCGGGCTCAGTGATCGAGTTGCTGCTTCGCGGAGCGACTCGGGCTTGAACCCTCCGCCGCCGCGCTGTCCGCCAGGTCAGCCGTAACGCGCGTGGCGCGATCGAGAACTTTGGACATGACGCCTTCTCCCGCGTGTAGCGATCTGTTATAAGAGTAGCTAGTGGTCGGGCGGACGTCGCCCCGCGGTAGTCCAATCTACTGACAATTTGGATGAATCAGAATGGCGCACCGTAGCGTCGACCACCAGCTGCGGGGTGGTCGGCGTCACCGTCACCGACATCCCGCACATGGGACGACGGCCTCGGTGAGGTACATCGCGCTGACCAACTGAACCGTCCGGCTGATGGCCAACACACCAACGAGGGCGCCTCCAGTAGGAGACGCCCTCGTTGGCTGGATCGGTGTCGGTTACGGCGGAGCGCCTCAGAACGAGGAGTTGAATCCGATCGCCACATTGTTGAACGGGTTCGGGTCGGCGGTCTTAGAGGTGGAGAACGCCGCGGTGAAGCCCAGGGCGAATCCGCCGGGAGCCTTCACGGACACCGGGTGCACAATCGGCGTTCCCACGGCTACGGACGCATCGACGAATGTGTCCAGCGTGCCGAGACCGAAAGGCGCAGGCGTCAGCGTACCGGTCTCACCCTGCACCGTGTATCCACCAGGGATGAACACCGTGGTCTGTGTCGGACCAGCAGTCTGCGGACCGTTGTTCGTGACAGTCACCTTCGTGGTGAACGTCTGACCAGCTCCAACGAAGGGCGATGTCTCGAGACCCACCTGAAGATCCGCGTTACCTGCCGGTGCTACGGGCGCCTCGGAGTAGGTCACATTGTTGACCTTCACATTGTCGATGATGAAGTCGGTGTTTAACGGGTCAGTTGTCAGGTAAATTTCGTTGATGGTCGTCCCAGCGTGGCAGACCTGAACCGCTGCCCAGTCGATTCCGTAGGCGCAGGTGCCTGTGCCGCCACGTGTTTCCCAGTTTGGTCCAGTACCGTCGACCGTAGTTAGTGTGGTGGCCGGTTGCAGCGGGCGGAGCGCCGCGTCACCGCCGTCTGAGAACTGCACAACCAACCGCGGGGAGCCCTGCATCGCAGGTCCACTAAAGTCGAATGAGGAAGCCGGGAAAGTGTCGGTGCTCAGCCCCGCGACGCCTTTGACGTTGAAGCCGCCGAAGCCGCCGTCGGCGGTAGCGTGAATCGCAATGGCTTGGCCATCAGCAATCCAGCCGGCGGTGGCAGGATCGACATGGAAGAACGACAGCGGCTGCGGTGCTTGGTCGGCCGCTGCGGCGGTGCCTGCGCCGAACGCGGCGCCAGCGGTGACCATCGCGGCGGCTCCCAGTAGCGCGATACCCGCGCGAAAACGCTTGCTTCTGCCGGTGCTGGTCGAGTCCTTGCTAGGCACAGAAGAGTGCGGTGAAGCGCCCATAGTTGTTTCCCCATATTTGTGAGTGGTCCGTCATGGCCGTTGCCGGCGGCCTTCAGATCGTGACATAGACGTCCAGTTAGCACCAGAGCTGAAGGCCCCTCTGCGCGTGGAACTTTCGGTGCAAAGATCGATGTAACGTCACAGGTCGGCGGGACGACAACCTCTGCCAAAAGTCCGGAATGTGAGCAGTAGGTTCGCGGCGTACGGGCACGAGCGTGCTCGTCGACGGCAGCCAGGAGCGACCCGCTGGGCACCTGCCGCCCGCGCGTGTAATAGCGTCGCCGTAACGGTTGCGATGCCTGAGGGAGTGCCCACGTGCCAGACCCACGCCACGTCCCGGTGTTGGTCGGCGTGGGCCAGCTGCTCAACAACCGCGAACGCACTGTCGATGGAGCACAAGAACCCGCAACGCTGATGCTGGACGCGCTGGCGCGGGCGGCCCGCGATGCCGGAACCCCGCAGCTGCTGGCCGATGCCGACAGCATCGACGTCGTCAACGTGGTCAGCTGGATCTACGACGACCTACCGGGTCTGTTGGCCGCTCGCCTTGGGGCGCAACCGAAGCACCGGTTCGCCAGTCCCGTCGGCGGACAGTGGCCGGCGCGGCTGCTCGATGAGGCGGCCGCCCGGATCGCCGGCGGGGACGCCCGCGTGGCCTTGCTCGTGGGCGGGGAGGCGCAATCCTCGGTGGGAGTGCTGGCCAAGGCCGGCGTGGACCCGATCGCCGAAGCCGGGTGGAGCGCCGAACCCGGCGGCCCGCCGCCCTTCGATGCCAACCTGCTCGGCAGTGCCCAGGCCCAAGCGGCCGGATTGATCTTCCCGACCCGGGTGTACCCGCTGTTCGAGAACCGGCTGCGCTACGAGTTGGGGCAGACGCCCGAGCGGGCCAACGCCTGGTCGGCGCAGATGTACGCGGACTTCTCCCAAGCCGCCGCCGTCAATCCGGCGGCCTGGAATCCGGCGCACCGACGGGCGGACGAGATTGGCACTCCGGGACCGGGCAATCGGATGGTGTGTGAGCCCTACCCGTTGTCGATGAACGCGATGCCGCAGGTCGACCAGGCCGCGGCGGTGATCGTCACCTCGTTGGCCGCGGCCCGGGAGTACGGCGTACCTGAGGACCGGCTGGTCTACGTGTGGGGCGGTGCGGGCGCGGTCGAAGGCACTGACTTCCTGCACCGCGACGGGTTCGGCAGCTCGCCTGCCATGACATCCACGCTGGATCGCACGCTGGCCGCCGCGGGCACTACAGCGGCTGAGCTGGACATCGTCGACGTGTACAGCTGCTTTCCGGTGGTGCCCAAGCTCGCGTGCTTGGCGTTGGGTCTGCCTCGCGATGCCGCCCTGAGCGTCACCGGCGGGCATTCCGCGTTCGGGGGACCGATGAACAGCTACACCCTGTTCTCGATGGTCGCCGTCGCCCAGCGCCTGCGGGAAGGGGGCGGCGTGGCGCTGGTGCACGGCAACGGTGGCTTCGTCACCTATCAGCACGCATTGGTACTCAGCGACGCCCCGCACGCCGACGGCTATGTGGGACAGCCGGAACCGGTCGTGATGACCCCCCTTGAGCCGCCGGAGCTCGTGTCGGTGCATCCGGGCGAGGTGATCGTGGAGACCGCGACGGTGGAGTACGACCGCGATGATCAGCCCGCAACGGGCTTTCTGGTCGGCCGGACAGCGCAGGGCCAACGGATCGCGGCCCAGACCGCACCCGGTGACACGGTGAGCGCTCGTGTGCTTTCGTTGGACCACGGCGAGCGCGTCGGGCGCACGGTGCAGGTCAGCGTCGATGGTGTGTACGTGGGCATAACCGAGTAGGGATGAGCAGCAGATGAGCGACGAGGCAGTGGTACTCACCGAGCGGCGCGGGCACACCTTGGTGATCACCATCAACCGCCCCAAGGCGTCCAACAGCATCAATGCCGAGGTGCACCAGCTGATCGGCGACGCTCTGGAACGCGCGGAGAGCGAGCTGGAGATCCGCGCGGTCGTGCTCACCGGCACCGGCGAGCGGGTGTTCTGCGCAGGCGCCGACCTGAAAGCCCTGGGGGCCAAGGGCGGCGAGGGGGTGACGCCCGAAGCCACCAAACACTGGGGTTTCGCCGGCATGGTCGATCACCCGATCAGCGTGCCGATCATCGCCGCCGTGCAGGGCTCCGCGTTGGGGGGTGGCACCGAGCTCGCGTTGGCCAGTGACCTCATCGTCGCCGCCGACACCGCCAGCTTCGGGCTGCCCGAGGTGCACCGTGGCCTGATGGCCGCCGCAGGCGGAGTGTTCCGGCTGACCCAGTCGCTGCCCAAACACATTGCGCTGGAGCTGATCCTCACCGGCGAGCCGATGCCGGCGGCGAATGCACTGCGTTGGGGCTTCGTCAACCGCGTCGTCCCCCAGGCCGAGGTGCTCGACACCGCGCTGGAGCTGGCCGACAAGGTGGCCGCGTGCGCACCGGTGGCGGTGCGGGCCAGCAAGCGGGTGGCGCGCGGAATTGTCGACGGCACCACGCCGGCCGAGCGCGACTCCTGGGCGCTGAGCAAGTCCGAGATGGCGAAGGTGACCAGCTCGGCGGACGTCGCCGAGGGCATCGGCGCGTTTATCGAGAAGCGTCAGCCGGTGTGGCAGGGGCGTTAGCGCACCGTCGCGTGAATGTGGCTTTCGCGGCACAAGCCGGGCGAGGATGAGGCGTGCTCCTGCTCATCTTCGACCTCGTCGGTATCACGGCGTTCGCCGCCTCGGGCGCGATGGCCGGGGTGCGGGCACGCCTGGACATCTTCGGGGTCTGTGTCCTGGGAGCGACCACCGCGCTCGGCGGCGGTGTGCTGCGCGATGTGTTGCTCGGCATCACCCCGCCCGCCTCGGTCTCCGACTGGCGCTACCTGCTGACGCCGATTGTGGTGGCGTTGCTCGTCTTCCGCTTTCACCCCCGCATTGCCCGCCTACGGCGCGGCGTGTTGGTTCTGGATGCGGCGGGGATGGGCCTGTTCGCGACCGGCGGCGCCGCATCCGCTCTGCAGCACGGCGCGGGGGTGGCAGCGGCCTGCGTGATCGGGATGACGACAGCCATCGGCGGTGGCGCACTACGCGACGTGTTGCTCCGCGAGGTGCCCTACGTCCTGCGCAAGGAAATCTACGCGCTGGCCGCACTGGCGGGCGCCGCGGTCGTCGTGGCCACTACGGCGGCGGGGCTGCATCCCGGCGTGGCCGCGGCGCTCGGTGCCACGCTGGCCATCGCGCTGCGCTGGATTGCCTTGTGGCGACACTGGAACGCGCCCGTTCCGCGGTGATCACGGAGACTGCGCAGGGAGGGGCCAGTCTGCGCGGCCCCTCTCAGACGGGTCTCAGGCGCGGCGTCCACACTGGAGGCCATGCGCATCCTGGTGGTGGACGACGACAGAGCGGTCCGTGAGTCGTTGCGTCGCTCACTGACCTTCAACGGGTACACAGTGGACATGGCGGGGGACGGCGTGGCGGCGCTGGAGCAGATCGCCGAGCACAAGCCGGACGCCCTCGTGCTCGACGTGATGATGCCGAGGATGGACGGTCTCGAGGTGTGCCGCAGGCTTCGCAGCACCGGCGTCGACCTGCCGATCCTGGTGCTCACCGCGCGCGACACTGTCTCCGAGCGGGTCTCCGGACTCGACGCCGGCGCCGACGACTACCTGCCCAAACCATTTGCCCTGGAAGAGCTCCTGGCGCGACTACGGGCACTGCTGCGTCGCTCGACGCCAGACGCGAACGCCGACGCGGAGGTCTTGCGCTTCGCTGACCTGACGATGGACCCGGTCACCATGGAAGTTGCGAGGGACGAGCGGCAGATCAGCCTCACCCGTACCGAGTACTCGCTGCTGGAACTGCTGCTGACCAACGCCCGCCGGGTGCTCAGCCGTAGTCGGATCCTGGAAGAGGTGTGGGGCTACGACTTTCCGACCTCGGGCAACGCGCTGGAGGTCTACGTCGGCTACCTGCGTCGCAAGACCGAAGCCGACGGTGAGCCCCGACTGATCCACACGGTCCGCGGCGTCGGGTACGTCCTGCGCGAGACCGCACCATGATTGACACCGCCCCATGACACCGAAGCCGTGACCGAAGAGCTCCACACCCCGGGCATGCGCGATCCCATGCCGCTGACCCGGTCCGTGTCGTTGCGCACCCGGGTAACCCTGCTGGCCGCGACGGTGGTGGGCATCGCGGTGGCACTGATGGCTGCGTCGGCCTTCTTCGTGGTGCAGCGCGCGCTCTACGACGACGTGGACAACCAGCTCGCCACTCGGGCGCAGACCGTGCTGAACAGCAACCTGCTGACCGCCATCAGCGACGAGAACCTGCAGATCGCCACCCTGTTCTCCTCCGGGGTGCGCGTCGCGGTGATCCTGCCCAGCGGCACCGTCGCCTACTCGGGGCGTAGTGCGCCGGTCGGGCAGCCGGAGCTCGACGTCGCCGCGGGCCGGAGCCCACGGTCGCTGCGCACCACCGACGATTACCGGGTGTTGGCCCAACGCGCCGACAACGGCACCACGCTGGTGCTGGCCCAGCCGCTGGCCCCCACCAGGGCGGTACTGCGCAACCTCGGGGTGGTGCTGCTGTTGGCCGGTGGGATCGGCATCCTGCTGGCCGCGGTGGCAGGTACGGCGGTCGGACGTGCCGGCTTACGGCCGGTGGCTCGGCTGACGGCGGCTGCGCAGCGCGTGGCCCGCACCGATGAGCTCACCCCGATCAGGGTCACCGGCGACGACGAGCTCGCCAGCCTGACCCGCAGCTTCAACGCCATGCTGCTCTCGCTCGGGGAGTCGCGTGATCGGCAACGGAGGTTGGTGGCCGATGCCGGGCATGAGCTGCGGACCCCGTTGACCTCGCTGCGCACCAACATGGAACTGCTCATCGCCTCCAGCCGCCCGGGCGCGCCTGCGTTGTCCGAGCTCGACCGTAGCGAGCTGCGCGAGGACGTCGTCGCCCAGATCGAAGAACTGTCCACATTGGTTGGTGATCTGGTGGAGCTCGCCCGCGAGGAAGCACCCCAGGTGGTGCAGGAGGACGTGGAGCTCGCCGAACTGGTCGAACACGCACTGGAACGGGTACGGCGACGCCGCAGTGAGGTCGTCTTCGAGAGCTGGCTGCAACCGTGGCGGATGGTCGGCGACGCCGCGGCACTGGAACGGGCCGTGCTGAACGTGCTGGACAACGCGGCCAAGTGGAGCCCGGCGGGGGAGAGCGTGCAGGTGGTGATGACCCAGGTCGATCCCACCCACCTCGAGGTGACCGTAAATGACGCAGGCACCGGAATTGCTCCGGAGGACCGCGCGCTGGTGTTCGAGCGCTTCTACCGCTCGACGAGCTCGCGCTCCATGCCCGGGTCCGGCTTGGGTTTGGCCATCGTCAAACAGGTGGCGTTACGGCACGGTGGCGCGGTGTGGGCCGAAGAGTCCGACCGCGGCGGGGCCAAGGTGCGGCTGCGCCTGGCAGGCCATCCCGAATAGCCGTCCAGTCCCTGGCAGAACCCCAGCAATGTCCATGGCAAATGCCCAGCAATGTCTCAGTGCCTTCTCAGCCACGCGGCGCACAGTTGAGCCATGACAGATGGCAGCGAGCGTTTCCCCGAAGAGCAGTCCACCCCCCGCCCCGGAGCAGACTCGGGTGCCGAGCCCGGCACCGGCCCGCAGCAGGGACCGGCGCAGTGGTCCCGCGAGGCCCACCAGTACCCCAACCAGCAGCAGGCGTACAACCCCTGCCAGCAGCGGCAGACGCAGCAGTTCCCGGTCTATCCCCCCGGCTACCCCTACGCCGGGCAGCAGCAGAGTGCGGGTGGGGACACGCTGGTGGCGCCGCCGCGGCGGCGTCGTTCCCGCGGTGGCCCCCTGGTCGGCGGCGCGGTGGCCCTGGCGGTGATCGCGGGCGGTGTCGGCGGCGGTGTCGGCTACACCTTGAACCAAAGCCAGACCAGCTCCGCCGCGGTGAGCGCGCTGGGTACGACGAGCACCGTCAAGGCGCAGCCGGCGGCGACGGTCCCCGGCTCCGTCGAGCAGGTGGCCGCCAAGGTGCTACCCAGCGTCGTGCAGATTCAGGAGATCTCCGGCAGCCAAGGCGGGGAGGGCTCCGGAGTTGTACTGTCCTCGGACGGACTGATTCTGACCAACAACCACGTGGTGGCCGGTGCTGCGGGTGGCGCAGGCAAACTGACCGTCACGCTCAAGGACGGCACGTCGGCCTCAGCCAGCATCGTCGGCCGCGACCCCTCCTCGGACATCGCCGTGATCAAGATGGCCAATCAGAGCAATCTCACCCCCATCGGCATCGGCAGCTCGTCGAACCTCGTGGTGGGCCAGGACGTCGTGGCCGTCGGGTCCCCACTGGGACTGTCCAGCACCGTCACCTCGGGGATCGTCAGCGCGCTGGACCGGCCGGTGCGGGCGAGCGGTGAGACCAGCGGGCAGAGCTCCGTGCTCGACGCCATCCAGACCGACGCTGCGATCAACCCCGGAAACTCCGGGGGAGCGTTGGTCAACATGAACGGCGAGCTCATCGGAATCAACTCCGCCATCGCCTCCCTGGGTGGCAGCTCCAGCAGCGGACAGTCCGGCTCCATCGGCCTCGGCTTCGCCATTCCGATCGACCAGGCCCAGCGCGTTGCCCAAGAGCTGATCAAGAGCGGTTCCGCGACCCAGGCGGTGCTCGGAGTCAGTGTCACCGGTAGCGCTCAGGGGGCCGCGAGCCCGTCCAACGGCGCCACGATCGCCGCGGTGTCACCGGGTGGGGCAGCCGAGAAGGCCGGCGTCACCGCGGGCAGCGTGGTCACCAAGGTCAACGACCGGGTCATCCCGGACGGCGACTCGCTGGTCGCGGCCATTCGATCCCACGCGCCCGGCGACACCGTCACCCTGACCCTCGCCGGTGCCAACGGGCCGACGCGCACCGTGCAAGCGACATTGCAGGGCACCACCGTGAAAGCGGGGAACTGACGGTGCGGCTCGCCACAGTGCCCAGGGGCACTCGGTCGGGAGTGCCCGTGGGCATTACGGTGACCCTCATGGACTTGGATACCCCGCACCTGGGACGCGCGCTCGTCGTGATCGTCGACGACCGCACGGCCCACAACGATCAGCCCGACGCAACGGGTCCGCTGGTTTCGGAACTATTGACGGAGGCGGGATTTCACGTTGACGCGACGGTGGCGGTGGCCGCCGATCCGGTGGAGATCCGCAACGCGCTGAACACCGCAGTGATCGGCGGAGTGGACCTGGTGGTGACCGTCGGCGGCACTGGGGTGTCGCCCCGCGACGTCACTCCCGATGCCACCACCGGCGTGCTCGACCGTGCCGTACCAGGGATTGCCGAGGCGCTGCGGGCCTCGGGGCTCGCGGCCGGCGCAGTGGACGCGGGGCTGTCCCGGGGACTGGTCGGGGTCTCGGGCAGCACCCTGGTGGTGAATTTGGCGGCCTCGCGTGCGGCGGTGCGCGACGGGATGGCGACGCTGACGCCTCTGGTGGCGCACGTCATCGAGGAGCTCTCCGGCCTCGACGCGGACTGACGTGCCGAGCAGGGACGAACGGGAACGGCTGGACCGGGTGTTCGGGGCGGTCTTGCCGAACGCCACCCGCGACGAACGCAACGACGGCGCCGAGGAGACGGACGACGAGCTGGCGTCCGAACGAGAACTGCGCCGCAACGTTCCCCCGCACCACGGCCAGACCTAGGCACACCTACCCACCCGTTCGAACTCGACAATGTGGGGTGCAGGCAGCGGTGTAGGCACAGTTTGCCGAGTCTCGAACGAGTGGCGTGGCTTACCGCTCGTTCTGTCCTGAACTTTGTTCTCGGGAGCCCGCCCCGCCTTGGCGGGCGAGCAGGTCGCGGATCTCGGTGAGCAAGGCGACGTCATCCGACGGCGGCTCAGCTTCCTCGCCCTTGGCGCGACGCTCCTGCAGCGTGTTGTACGGCATCACGACGCCGAAGTAGACCACCGCGGCCAGGACGACGAACGCGACCAGCGTGGTGATGAACGCACCGACCGGTACGCCACCCGGCGCGATGTCGTCGAAGTTCGGTTGGCTGCCGATCTTCCCGATCAGGCTCATGATGATGTTCACGAAGGCTTTCACGACCAGGCCGAAGGCGGCGGCCATCACGAACGCGACCGCGAGCTCGATCAGGTTTCCGCGCATGATGAACTCTTTGAAGCCCTTGAGCATTGACTGTCTCCCGTTGAGAGTGTGCGTGCAGCGACCAACCTGCCGTCCCGGTCAGCGTTCAACGGAAGGTAACGGTGATCGACTGGGAAAGCGACGCAGCCGCGACCGTCGTTGCCTGCTCGGCGGGCAACCCCAGAACCACGACGCGTCCCTCAGATCGGCGTTTGGGGTCCCCTGGTTGGACGGTCAGAACGGCTGCGCCCGAAGCGATGACGGCCACACCGCCCCGCTTCTCCCCGAGCGCAAGGACGTCGACCGCGTCGCCGGGGTGCAACAGCTCGGCGATGTCTCCGTCGGTCAGTCGCACCGGGACGGACGTGGCGCCGCGCACTCCGGTTGCCGCGGCGGCCAGAGCAGGCCCGAGGAGTCGGACGTCGGTCAACGTCTCACCGCTGCGCATGGGGGCCGCCAGTGAGCGGCCGGTGGCATCCGGACCGGCGGTGAGCGCCCCCGAAGGCACCGTGCGCGACTCCCGTTGAACGACACGAAGGTCCTCGGCCACGAGCACATGACCAGGCGAAAGATCACGCGCAGCCACCACCACCGTGGTGCCTGCGGTAGCAGGACTGCCCCGTAAGGCGAGGATGCCGGCGAGGACGACGAGAAGCGCGGCCACGGCGCGGCGGATATGCATGGTGCGTGCCCAGCCTGGGCGGGTGAACCGGGCGAGCTGCTCGCGCCACAGCGGCGCCAGGCTGCTCCGCCGCGATCGTGTTGCGGTCGCTGTTCGTCGGCCGCCGGTCGTGTGGTTCGCCATTCGTCCTCATCCCTGGTGTGTGGGATGACGACGTTAGGGGGCGATCCTCGTGCTCGACGCTGTTGTAGCGGGCGGGTGTGGATGGATCAACACCCTGTGGACAACTCGGCGCTAACCGGCCTTGGCCGGGGCGCTGTCGTTCTTTGCCTTGGCGGTGGAGGTGCTGTTCTCGGTCTTCTTCGCGCCCCCGCCGGTTTTTGCGCCCTCGCTGGACTTCGCGCCATCGCTGGACTTCTCCGTACCAGAGGTCTTGGCGCCGTCCTCGCTCTTGGCGGCTGCCTTGTCGGACTTCTCGTTGGCGCCGACGGCTCCGGCCCGACTGTCGGTGCGGTAGAAGCCGCTGCCCTTGAACACGATGCCTACCGAGTTGAACAGCTTGCGCAGCTTGCCCGAGCACGTGGGGCATTCGGTGAGGTTGGCATCGGTGAACGCCTGCACAGCGTCGAACTGGTGACCGCACTCGGTGCAGGCATAGGAGTAGGTAGGCACTGAGGTCCTCCGCGAAGGGTCTGCTGTGGCGGGGCGGGTGCGCCGCTAGCACTCCCACAGCTGGAGTGCCAGCTGCGATATTACAACGCCGCATCCAGCCGGATCAGTCCTGCAGGCGTGAGGGCGCCATGCACCGCGACGTCATGGGTCTCGCGGGGCACCTGCGCGTACACCTCTTCGCTACGCACAACCGCAAGAAGCGCAACGCCTTCAGGGACCCGACGCAGGGCCCGGTCGTAGTAGCCCGCACCGCGGCCCAGGCGGGTACCATGGCGGTCCACGGCCAGCGCCGGGACGACAACCCGGTGGGCGTCAGTGATCGCCTCGGGACCCAGCGTCCGTCCGGTTGGCTCGAGCAGGCCGAAGCGGCCTCGTCGCAGGTCCTGCGAGCCGGTGAATTCCGCCCAGTCGAGCTCGCCGTCCGCATTTGCCAACGGCAACAGCACGCGTACCCCTGCTGCGTGCTGGTCTTGCAACATCCTCAGCGAACCGGGCTCGGTGCCGGTAGGTACATACGCGCAGGTCACCTCGCCTTTGCGGGAGAGCCGGGTGAGCAGCGCAGCGATCTGCTCGGCCTCGCGGGCATGCGTGGCATCGTCCACCGCCCGCCGTGCGGTGAGCACCGCGCGGCGCAGCGCGACTTTGGCAGTGACGACCACCCCGCCATCATTGCCGGTGCCTGGCTTGCCCCGCCGATAAGGTGGCCGGTATGACCCGCTCTTCAACCCCCGCCCAGTTCCGAACGGCCATCGTGCCTGCGGCTGGGCTCGGTACCCGTTTCCTGCCTGCGTCCAAGACAGTGCCCAAAGAGCTACTGCCCGTAGTGGATACACCGGGAATTGAGCTGGTGGCCGATGAGGCGGCCCAGGCGGGGGCGAGGCGGCTGCTCATCGTCACCTCGAAGGGCAAAGACGGGGTGGTGGCGCACTTCCGGTCGGACCCGGAGCTGGAGGAGACCCTGCGTTCGCGGGGCAAGACCGAGCTGTTGGAGAAGGTGCTGCGCGGCCCTGCCCTGCTCGACGTCGAGTCGGTGCTGCAGACCGAGGCGCTCGGGTTGGGCCACGCGGTGGGTTGCGCCGAGGAGTCGCTGGACGAGGACGAGGACGCTGTCGCCGTCCTGCTTCCCGACGACCTGGTGCTACCTGCCGGCGTGCTCGCCGAGATGGCGCAGGTGCGGGCCAAACACGGGGGCACGGTGCTCTGCGCCTTCGATGTCCCGCGGGAGCAGGTGTCGGCCTACGGCGTGTTCACCGTGCAGGACAGCGGCGACGGTGACGACATCCAGCGCGTCATCGGCATGGTCGAAAAGCCGGAACCGGACGAGGCGCCCTCCACGCTGGCCGCCGCCGGTCGCTACCTGCTCGACCGGGCCGTGTTCGACGCCCTGCGCCGAATCACCCCCGGAGCCGGCGGCGAGCTGCAGCTGACCGACGCCGTGCAGCTGCTCATCGATGAGGGCCATCCCGTGCACGTCGTCGTGCACCGCGGCAAGCGGCACGATTTGGGCAATCCCGGCGGATACCTGCGCGCCGCCGTCGACTTCGCGCTGGAGGACCCCACCTATGGGCCGGAGCTGCGGACCTATCTGGAGCAGCGTCTGCAGAACGGGACACCCTCGTGAAGTCGGTCGAACAACAGCGGGCCCGAGTGCTGGACGCCGCCGTGATGCCGCGACCGGTCCGGGTGGCCATTTCGGAGGCGCAAGGACTGCTGTGTGCCGAGGAAGTGGTCACGGAAAGCCCGCTGCCCGGCTTCGACCAGGCGGCGATCGACGGCTACGCGGTGCGCAGCATCGACATTCAGCCCCCCAAAGATCCAGGAGCCCTGGTCACCTTGCCGGTGGTCGGTGAGGTGTCGGCCGGTTCGCGCCAGCCAACCCGCTTGCAACCGCGTCAGGCGGTACGGGTGGATACCGGCGCGCCCCTGCCCACGCTGGCCGATGCGGTGCTGCCACTGAGCTGGACCGACGGTAACGCCGCTCGGCTGACCGTGACCCGCGCAGTGCGCTCTGGTGACTTCGTCCGTCACGTCGGCGATGACGTGCAGCCCGGCGATGTGGCGGTGCGCTCGGGCACGGTAATCGGTGCTGCGCAGGTGGGGCTGCTCGCGGCGGTGGGCAAAAACAAGGTGTTGGTGCACCCCCGGCCGCGCCTGGCGGTCATCTCCGTCGGCGGCGAGCTGGTGGACATCGACCGCTCGCCCGGTTCCGGTCAGGTCTACGACGTCAACTCCTACGCCCTCGCCGCAGCGGCCAGGGACTCCGGGGCCACCGTCACCCGCGTCGGCATCGCAGCAGGTGACCCACGCCGGTTGCGCGACGTGGTGGAGGGGCAGCTGATCCGTTCGGAGATCGTCGTCATCTCCGGAGCCGTCGGCGGTGGTGCATCGGAGCAGGTGCGCGAGGTGCTGGCCGACCTGGGCGAGGTCACCGTCGACCGGGTGGCCATGCACCCAGGATCGGTGCAGGGTTTCGGCCGCCTGGGCGGCGAGCGGGTGCCCACGTTCTTGCTGCCGGCCAACCCGGTGAGCGCTTTGGTTGTGTTCGAGGTGATGGTGCGCCCCCTCGTGCGCGTGGCGCTGGGCAAGCGCAATCCGATGCGCAGGGTGGTGACGGCGCGGACCGTGGCGCCGGTGACCTCCATCGAGGGCAGGCGGGGGTATCTGCGCGGGCAGCTCATGCGGGACGAAAGCACCGGCGACTACCTGGTGCAGGCGCTCGGTGGCGCGCCGGGATCGTCCTCGCACTTGCTGGCCACGCTGGCCGAGGCGAACTGTCTGGTGCTGGTGGACCCCGAGGTGACCGAGGTGCGCACCGGCGACGAGGTGCAGGTTGCGTTCCTCGCCCAACGGGCCTGACGCGCCGCGATGAGCGAGCAGCACCACCGCCATCCGGGGTGGCCCGTCCGGTGCGGGCCCGTCCGCGTGGTCGGTGGGTCCGTCCGGTTGCGCCCCGTTCGGCTGCGTGACGCGGGCGCGTGGAGTTCGGTGCGCGTCCGGGACGAGGCGCAGCTGCTGCCCTGGGAGCCGACGGGCGTGGGACCGTGGCGTTCGCGCAACAGCGCCGCCGCGTGGCCGATGGTGTGCTCGGCGATGCGCGCCTCAGCGCGCAAAGGGGTGCTGGTGCCCTTCGTCATCGAGGTCGACGGCCGTTTCGCCGGGCAGCTGACCATCGGCAACGTGGTGCGGGGAGCGCTTCGTTCGGCGTGGGTCGGCTACTGGGTCTCGACCGCGTTGACCGGGCGCGGCGTGGCGACGGCCGCGGTGGCCCTCGCGGTGGACCATAGCTTCGGTCCGATGGGTCTGCACCGGGTGGACGCCACCGTGCGCCCGGAGAACGGGGCCAGCCGCGCGGTGCTCGCCCGGGTGGGATTCCGTGAGGAGGGCCTGCTGCGGCGCTACCTCGACGTGGACGGAGACTGGCGCGACCACTTGCTGGTGGCCCTCACCGCCGAGGAGATGCCGGGCAGTGCGACGGGTGCTCTGGTGCGGTCGGGCCGCGCGCAATGGGAATGAAGCGCGGCGCGCCTGGCGCATCGGTGGGTCTGCTGTGGCTAGCGTGATCAGCCAGGAGAAAATCCAGGTGTCGTAGCGCCGGTGGGGGAGGTCGTCGTGCCGAGCTCGCTGATCTTTGTGGTTCTGGTCGCGGCCTGGCTGGCGGTGCTGGTGCCCATGGTCGCCAAGCACCGTCAGGAGATTCGGCGTACCGGCGACGGCGCGCTGGCCGCCCGGGTGTTGCACCGCGGCGGGAGCGGGTTGCGGCTGCGGCGACCAGGGCCCGCGGCGGGGCATCGCAGCGACCCGGACTGGCTCGAGCACGACCATCTCGAGTACGACCATCTCGAGTACGACCATGAGGAGGCAACTGTGGAGTTACAAGCGAACGAGGACGAGACGGCCGACGAGCAGCAAGAGATTGCACGCCGTCGGAGCGGGCGCGGTGGCTATGACCCCGAGGCCGACGCTGTCGCCCGGATGGCGCGTTACGCCTTCCGCCAGCGCATGGTGCTCGGACTGCTCGTCGCTGCCGTGCTCACAGCAATTCTGGCTGCGGTCGCCTTCAGTGGACTCTGGTGGTTGCACGTGGCGGTGGACCTCGGTCTGGTCGGCTACCTGGTGTACCTGCGTCGTCAGGTCCGCATCGAGGAGGACATCCGCGAACGCCGGATGTCCCGGGTGGGCCGAGCCCGCCTGGGGGTCGACTCCAAGGTCGATGACGAGTACGGCGCCGTCCCACAGCGGTTGCGTCGTCCTGGAGCCGTGGTGCTCGAGATCGATGATGAGGACCCCGCGTTCGTCGAGCTGGACGAGCATGTGCCCGATGCGCTGATGGAGCTACCGCGAGCGTCCGGCCAGTAGGCAACCCTGCTAGGGTTTCCCTCGCTGTACCCGGGGCTGTGGCGCAGTTGGTAGCGCGCCTCGTTCGCATCGAGGAGGCCAGGGGTTCGAATCCCCTCAGCTCCACCCCAAGCGGTTGAAGACGAGGCACGAGCTGCGGCTCTGCCTCGTCTTATTCGTTGGCGGATGTGCCTCGCGCGGGGCCTAGGCTGAACGCCATGTGCCGGAGCATCAAGACCCTGCGTCCCCCGTACGCCGACGACGTCACAGAGGACGACATGCGGGCCGCCGCCCTGCAGTACGTGCGCAAGATCAGCGGCATGCGCTCCCCGGCCAAGGTCAACGCCGAAGCCTTCGACCGCGCGGTGGACGCGATCGCCGCGTCCACCCGCGACCTGTTGCAGGAGCTGCAGATCCGCCCCGTGCAGCATCAGTGAGCGTACTGGCGAATCTCGCCGTCACCCTGGGCATGCTGCTGATCGTCCCGTTCGGACTTGCGCTCATCGACGCGCCGGGGTTGGCGCTCGTGCGGCGCTGGTGGCCCGCGCCCGCTGTGATCGGCGCCATCACACTCTGGTTGCCGCGTGGGGATCTGTCGGTGGGACTGGCCTGCGTGTACGCCGTGGCGGCCGTCGCGCTGGTGGCGGTGGCCGTAGCCCGACTGGTGCAGCGTCGCAGCCTCGCACCCCGAGAGATAGCGGTGCTCACGGCGCTGGTCTGCCCGTCCATCGCCGCGCTGGCGCTGGTGGCGGAACGTGGCGGCTACACGTTGTTCGGCTTCGACCTGGATATTCTGGAGCTGACGGTGCCGCATTTTCACTACGCCGGGTTCGCCGCCGCACTCATCGCCGGGCTGGTTAGCCGGGCCACTGCGGGCTCGGGGACGCTCAGCACGGTCGCCGCCCTGAGCGTGCCTGCGGGTACCGGGCTGGTCCTGGTCGGTTACTTCATCAACGACTGCGTGGAGCTCGCCGGCGCAACCGTGCTCACCATCGGGATGTGGAGCGTGGGCTGGCTGGTCTGGACACAGCTCCGGACGCACGCCAAGCAGCGGCCGACGCAGCTGTTGCTGGCGGTGTCTTCGGTGACGCTGGTGGCCACGATGCTGCTGGCGGTGAGCTATGCCTTCGGTGAAGCCGCTGATCTACCGCACCTGTCGTTGACCTGGATGGTGGCCACCCACGGCGCGGCCAACGCCGTCGGCTTTGCGCTGTGCGGGTTGCTGGCGTTCCGTCGGCTCGCGCCCGCGCGGATTTGAGCCGTTGCCAGGTCAGCGTCCCTGGCGGAACCAGCCAGCGGATCGACTGGCCCGTGACCTCAGCGATCGGCTCGTAGTCGGTGACGTAGTGCAGGACGGTGGCGCCGCAGGCCGCGCCAGCATTCCTCCGATAGGGGTCGAGTGCGGCGAACCGGCGACGGCGATGCGCCCCACCAGTTGACATCGCGGCCTACGGTGAGTCGAAGCGACGAGGGGATCTCGATGCATGAGCTGTCCATCACCCAGAGCGTCGTCGACGCGGTGGCCGAGCACACCGACGGCGCACCAGTGGCGAGCGTGCACCTACGGATCGGGAAGCTCTCCGGGGTGGTCCCGGACGCGCTGCGCTTCTGCTTTGAGCTGGTCACCGAGGGCACCGGTCTGCAAGGGGCAACATTGGTGATCGACGAGCCTGCGGGCGCCGGACACTGCCGGACCTGCGGTATTGATCTCGAGCTGTCCGACCTGATCTTGTTGTGCCCCTGCGGCAGTGCGGACGTCGACGTGACTTCCGGACGAGAGCTCACCGTGCAGTCGATTGAGGTGGTCTGAGATGTGTGCAACCTGTGGATGCGGCAACGACGAGGGGACGCGGGTCTCCACCATGCACGCGCACCCGCACGACCATCCGCACGCCCACGACCACCCGCATCCGCATCCCCATCAAGCGCCACCTACCCGCACCCAGACCCTCGAGCTGGACATCCTGGCCAAGAACGACTCGTTGGCCACCGCCAACCGGGAGTGGCTCGCCGAGCGCGCCATCACCGCGTTGAACCTGATGAGCTCGCCGGGGTCGGGCAAGACCACCCTGCTGGTCCGCACTCTCCGCGACCTCAAAGCTGACGTCCCGGTCGCAGTCATCGAGGGCGACCAAGAGACGTTGCTGGATGCCGACCGCATCCATGCCACCGGAGCGCCCGTGGTGCAGGTGAACACCGGAGCCGGCTGCCACCTCGACGCCGACATGATGCGCCGTGCCTTGGACAACCTCGACCCGTCCAACGGATCTCTGCTGTTCGTGGAGAACGTCGGAAATTTGGTATGTCCGGCCATGTTCGACCTGGGGGAAGCGGCGAAGGTCGTCGTCATCTCGGTGACCGAGGGCGACGACAAGCCACTGAAGTACCCGCAGATGTTCGCCGGCGCCGACCTGCTGATCATCAACAAGTCTGACCTGCTGCCCTACGTCGACTTCGACGTCCCGGCGTGTACGGCCAACGCACGCCTGGTGAATCCGGATCTGCAGGTTCTACTCGTCTCTGCGACCACCGGCGAGGGACTGGACAGCTGGTACCGCTGGCTGAGGCAAGCCGACCGCTGAGTCGAGAGTCCGGCTCTTGCAACGATCTTCGGTTGGGTGTAAACCGTGAGATAGGTCACACAAGCAGATCGAGAGTCGATCCCGGTGACCAGGAACCATGAGTTCCGGGGAGCGGCGAGGATGCCCACAGACGCGGCGATCAAAGCGGAAGAAACCCTTATCCACGTGTTGTGGATCAACGCCGGACTCAGCTGTGACGGCGACTCCGTCGCGCTGACGGCGGCGACCCAGCCCACGATCGAGGAGATCGCCCTCGGCGCTCTGCCGGGGCTGCCGAAGGTGGCGGTGCACTGGCCGCTGATCGACTTCGAGTGCGGCCCGAATGGCGGCGCCGACGACTTCCTGGAGTGGTTCTTCAAGGCCGACCGCGGTGAGCTCGAACCGTTCGTCCTGGTCGTCGAGGGATCCATCCCCAACGAGCAGCTGCACGACGAGGGCTACTGGTGCGGGTTCGGTAACAACCCGGCCACCGGCCAGCCGATGACCACCAGCGAATGGCTGGACCGTCTGGCCCCGAAGGCCACTGCGATCGTGTGCGCAGGCACCTGCTCCTGCTACGGCGGCATCCACGCCATGGCCGGCAACCCCACCGGTGCCATGGGAGTACCCGACTACCTGGGCTGGGACTGGAAGTCCAAGGCTGGCATCCCCATCGTCTGCGTCCCCGGGTGCCCCATCCAGCCCGATAACCTGTCGGAGACCTTGACCTACCTGCTGTACATGGCCACCGATCAGGCCCCGATGATCCCGCTGGATGACGCCCTTCGGCCTACCTGGTTGTTCGGCAAGACCGTGCACGAGGGGTGCGACCGGGCCGGTTACTACGAGCAGGGCGATTTCGCGACCGAGTACGGCTCGCCGAAGTGCATCGTCAAGCTCGGCTGCTGGGGTCCGGTCGTCAAGTGCAACGTGCCCAAGCGCGGGTGGATGAACGGCATCGGTGGTTGCCCCAACGTCGGCGGCATCTGTATCGGCTGCACCATGCCCGGTTTCCCGGACAAGTTCATGCCCTTCATGGACGAGCCGCCCGGCGGCAAGCTCTCGACCACGGCTTCGGGGCTGTACGGCAAGGCAATTCGCAACCTGCGGCACATCACGACGCAGACGGTCGACAAGGAGCCGAAGTGGCGGCACAGAGGCCGTCAGCTCACCACCGGAGCCAGACGTACCTGGTAGTCCCCGCCCGGCCAACCCCGCCACAGCAGAGAGGCGACGACACCATGACGTCGACAGTTCCGAAGCCCACCCACACCGGCAGCACCAAAGACGGCCTCGTCGAGATGGCGTGGGATCCGATCACCCGCATCGTCGGCAGCCTTGGCATCTACACCAAGATCGACTTCAAGCAGAAAGAGGTCGTCGAGTGCCACAGCACCTCCTCGATCTTCCGCGGCTACTCGATCTTCATGAAGGGCAAGGATCCGCGGGACGCGCACTTCATCACCAGCCGGATCTGCGGCATCTGCGGGGACAACCACGCCACCTGCTCCTGTTACGCGCAGAACATGGCCTACGGGGTGAAGCCGCCGCACCTGGGCGAGTGGATCGTCAACCTCGGTGAGGCCGCGGAGTACATGTTCGACCACAACATCTTCCAGGAGAACCTGGTCGGCGTGGACTACTGCGAGAAGATGGTCGCGGAGACCAATCCCGGGGTGCTGGAACGGGCCAACTCCACTGAGTCACCACACGCGGGCGAGCATGGCTACAAGACCATCGGCGACATCATGCGCTCGCTGAACCCCTTCACCGGTGAGTTCTACCGGGAGGCCCTGGCCGTCAGCCGCACCACCCGCGAGATGTTCTGCCTGATGGAGGGTCGCCACGTACACCCCTCCACGTTGTACCCGGGCGGTGTCGGCACCGTCGCCACCATCCAGCTGATGACCGACTACATGACCCGACTGATGCGCTACATCGAGTTCATGAAGAAGGTCGTGCCCATGCACGACGACCTGTTCGACTTCTTCTACGACGCCATCCCCGGCTACGACAAGGTCGGCCTGCGGCGGACCCTGCTCGGTTGCTGGGGCTCGTTCCAGGACCCGGAGTACTGCAACTTCGAGTACAAGGACATGACCGAGTGGGGACGCAAGATGTTCGTCACCCCCGGTGTGGTGGTCGACGGCAAGCTGGTCACCACCGACCTGGTCGACATCAACCTGGGCATCCGCATTCTGCTCGGCAGCTCCTACTACGAGGACTGGGAAGGTCAGGAGACCTTTGTGTCCCGCGACCCGCTGGGCAACCCCGTCGACCGCCGCCACCCGTGGAACCAGCACACCAACCCGCGTCCGCAGAAGCGTGACCTGGACGACAAGTACAGCTGGGTGATGTCGCCGCGTTGGTTCGACGGCAAGGACAACCTGGCATTGGACACCGGCGGCGGCCCGCTCGCCCGCTTGTGGTCCACGGCGCTGGCCGGATTGGTGGACATCGGCTATGTACAGTCCACCGGGCACAGCGTGAAGATCAACCTCCCCAAGACCGCGCTCAAACCAGCGGTAGAGCTGGAATGGAAGATCCCGAGCGCGGGCAGCAACACCTTGGAACGCAACCGGGCCCGTACCTACTTCCAGGCCTATGCCGCGGCGTGTGCACTGCACTTCGCGGAGAAGGCGCTGGTGGAGATCCGCGCCGGGCGCACCAAGACGTGGGAAAAGTTCGAGGTGCCCGACGAGGCAGTGGGCTGCGGGTTCACCGAGGCGGTCCGTGGCGTGCTCAGCCACCACATGGTAATCAAGGACGGCAAGATCGCCAACTACCACCCCTACCCGCCGACCCCGTGGAACGGCAGCCCGCGTGACTCCTACGGCACCCCCGGGCCGTACGAAGATGCGGTGCAGGGCCAGCCGATCTTCGAGGAGAACGACCGCGAGCACTTCAAGGGCATCGACATCATGCGCACCGTGCGCAGCTTCGACCCCTGCCTGCCCTGCGGCGTGCACATGTACCTCGGCGGCGGTAAGAGCATCGAGAAGTTGCACTCACCCACCCAATCCGTCACCGGCGAATAGCCCCGCATGGGCACCGAAACGGCCCCGGACCCGTTGCGGGCCACCGGCGACCGCATCGAGACGCTGCTCGAGGCCAGTGCCGCGGGCGGAGCGGTAGCCCGGTCGCGTGCCGAAGAGCTCGTCGGCTGTGTGTCCGGCCTGTACGGGGCCGGGCTGGGACGCGTATTGGAGATACTCGACGAGTCGGGGCGGTTGGACGCGTCGCTGCTGGACGCGTTGGCCGACGACGACCTGGTGGCCAGCTTGCTGCTGGTGCACGATTTGCATCCCTACGACGTCGACACCAGGGTCCGCCGGGCGCTGGACACGGTGCGGCCCTACCTGGGTTCGCACGGCGGTGACGTCGAGCTGCTCGGCGTAGACGACGAAGGCGTGGTGCGGCTGCGGCTGCTGGGCAGCTGCGACGGCTGCCCGTCGTCGTCGGTCACCCTGGAGCTCGCCGTCAAGGAGGCCGTGGAAGCGGCGGCCCCGGAGATGACCCGTATTGAGGTGGCAACGACGGCCGATGAGCCGGACGCCGGTCCGCTGATCTCCGTCGAGTCGTTGTTCTCCCACCTGGGCGAGCCGACCGAAGGCGGTAGCTGGGTGGGGGTGCCCGAGCTGGCGTCGCTGACCTCCGGCGAGCTGGCCGGTTTCGAGATCTCCGGGCTCGAGGTCTGCGCCTGCACCATCGGTCACGACGTGTTCTGCTTCCGGGATCGCTGTGCGCACTGTGGGCAGAGCCTGGCCGGCGGCGTGGTGGAGCGCCGCCTCGGTGACCCGGTCGGTACCGGCGTGCTGCGCTGTCCCAGCTGTCGGTCGCACTACGACGTGCGCCGGGCCGGTGCGGGTATCGATAACACCGAGGAGCACCTGGAGCCGCTGCCCGTGTTGGTGCGCGGCGGGGTCCCGTCCATCGCAGTGCCTACGGCGGTGGCCTGATGGGTGACTCTCCGCTGTTTGTGCTGCGCCGGATCGCGGCCCGGCCACCACCGCCGCCGCCGGGCGAGACCTGCGAGATGTGCGCCGAGGCCATCGCCGAGCAGCACCAGCACGTGGTCGACGTGACCAGTCGCTCGCTGATGTGTACCTGCCGGGCGTGCTACCTGCTGTTCACCGCCGACGGTGCCCAGCTGCGCTACCGCTCGGTCCCGGACCGCTACCTCGCTTTTCCCGAGTTCCAGCTCGGCCCAGGCCAGTGGGACCAGCTGGAGATTCCGGTGGGTCTCGCGTTCTTCTTCCACAACTCCGCCATGGGTAAGACCATCGCGTTCTACCCCGGGCCTGCGGGCGCTACCGAGTCCGAGCTACCCCTGGATGCGTGGAGCATGGTGACGCAGGCCAACCCACAGCTGGGCTTGCTGTCCCCGGACGTGGAGGCGCTACTGGTTCGCACGCCGGGCCGCGGCACCGGCGAGGTGAGCTGCCACCTGGTGCCCATCGACGCCTGCTACGAGCTGGTCGGGCAGCTGCGGACGGTGTGGCGTGGCTTTGACGGCGGCTCCGAGGCACGAGCCCGCATCGATGAGTTCTTCGCCATGGTCGCCAAGCGCAGCAAGCCGGCGCCCGCGCGGGAAGGGGCACGCACATGAGCGAGCGGAGCGACGTGGGGGTGCAGACATGAGCGAGCTGTCCTTTTCGGTGCTCGACGTGTTTGCCGAGCCCTACGCCGTGGCCCCGCAGCTCACCGCCCGACTGCGCATCGAGGAATCCACCGGCGCCACGATTCACGCCATGGCCCTGCGAGCGCAGGTGCGGATTCAACCGCAGCGCCGGGCGTATACGGCGGAGGAAGAACGCGGTCTGCTGGACTTGTTCGGCCCCCGGGAACGCTGGTACGACACGCTGAAGCCGTTCATGTGGATGCAGGCCTCCGCCATGGTGCAGGGCTTCACCGGCGTCACCGAGGTGGACTTGGCCCTGCCGTGCACCTACGACTTCGACGTCACCGCATCCAAGTTCCTGCACGCGCTGCGCGACGGTGCGGTCAACGTGATCCTGCTCTTCTCCGGGACGGTGTTCACCCGCGGTCAGCGCGGCTTCGGCGTCGAGCAGGTGCCGTGGGACTGCGAGGCTCATTACGAGATGCCGATCGCCGTGTGGCGCAACCTGATCGAGTACAACTTCCCGAACACCGGGTGGCTGCGGTTGGACCGCGATGTCATCGAGGCGCTGTCCGCCTACAAGGGTGAGCACGGCCTGACGACCTGGGAAGAGACGCTGCGCACGCTGCTCCCGGTCTCGGACGGAGCTCGATCATGAGCACCGAGTACGCGCGCGCGATCGCCGATGCAGTGCTGTACGAGGGCTACCTGCTGTACCCCTATCGGGCGACCTCGGCCAAAAACCAGTCCCGTTGGCAGTTCGGGGTCCTCGGCCCACCCGGAGCGCTCGAAGCCGGGGTGGGGGAGGACGCGGTATTGGCCGCACAGTTCCTGCTCCGCGGTACCGGTGCAGCGATCACCCTGCACCTGCGATTCCTGCAGCTGCAGCAACGCTCGGCCCAACAGGCCGGGGCGACCGGGAAGCTGCACGAGGTCCCCGAGCTCGTCGTCGGGGCGCAGCGTTGGCTCACCTGGGACGAGGCCGTCGAGCAAGAGGTCACCGTCGGACCATGGGGTCTGGACGAGCTCACCACCCCGCGCATCGATCCGGTGGGCGTGCCCGGCGGCGAGGACGTGGAGATTGTGACCGACGATGAGGGCGCAGTAGCCGGCAGGCTGGTCCGCAGCCGGCGCCCCCTGCACGCGCAGTTGCACGTGCATGCCGAACTTTCCGGAGACTTCATCCGGCTGATGGTGCGCGTGCAGAACGTGGCTGCTGATGTGGCCGAGAACAAGGAAGCCGCGATCGCCGCCTCCTTCATCGGCGCCCACCTGCTGCTGGAGGTCGAGCGCGGTGAGTTCCTGTCGATGACCGACCCCCCGACCGCAGCAGTCGACGCGGCGGCCGGGTGCACCCAGCACCGGTGCTGGCCGGTGCTCGCCGGCCCGGAGGGCGACACCTCGGTGCTTTTGGTGTCCCCGATCATCCTGGCCGACCACCCCGAGCTGGCTCCGGAAAGCGCTGGCGCACTGTATGACTCGACCGAGATCGACGAGATCTTAAGCTTGCGGGTGATGACGATGACCGACGAGGAGAAGGCAATGGCTCGAGCGACGGATCCGCGAGCGGCAGAGATCATCGACCGTTGCGACTCGCTGAGCCCCGAGGAGATGGCGCAGATGCACGGTGTACTGCGCGATCCGCATGCCGTCGACCCGTATGCCTTGGACCTGACCGGCACCTTCGGCTTCGACGGTGAGGTTCCATGGTGGGATCCGGCGGTGGATGCCAGCGTGGCACCGGGCACCGACGAGGTGATCATCGACGGGGTCGCGGTCTCCAACGGCAGCATCGTGCGAGTGCATCCCTCGCGTTGCGCGGACGCCCAGGACCTGTTTTTCGTCGATCAGCTCGCCAGGGTGGCCGCCGTGCACTCTGATGTCGACGGTGAGACGCACGTAGCGCTCCTGCTGCTCGACGATCCGGCGGCCGAGCTGCACGATCTGGCCGGCCGCTACTTCTACTTCGCCCCTGACGAGCTCGAGCCCATCTCCGGGCCGCCGCCGTCGCCGGTGATGTCGCACAACGGAAAGGAGGGTCGACCGTGAGAAATGTAGGAGTTGTCACCACCGTCGTCGCCGGCGTGCTCGTTGCCGGCGCAGTCGCGATGGGTGTGGCCTCGATCCCGGACGTCAAGCGCTACTTGAAAATTCGCAGCATGTAGGAGGAACCATGACGAACACACGTGATGAGGAGCCACAGGAGGAGCGCGGCGCCCCGGGCTCTCGGGACACTGGCTCCGATGGGCCCGCGGGGGGGCCCGCAGACCGGCCGTCCGGCTCCTCCGACGAACAGTCGGACACCGCGGTTGCGCCGCAGAGCTCCGGCGACGAGTCACCCAACCTGCAGACACCCTGACCGAGGAGAGCGTAAATGGCTACACAGGACACCGGCGGAGCGCCGATCCCGCCGTACGAGGGTCGCCAGACCGAGGCTCACGCCGAGACGGAGACGGAGAAGGAGGGCGCCCGCACCGGTGGGGCGACGGCGCCGGTGAGCGACGACGCGATGAAGGCGCCGTCCCCGCCCGCGAGCGGAGCGTCGCCGGCAGACGAGCAGCCGGCCGAGAACACGCCGGAAGGCGAGCCGGGCGAAGCAGCCACCGGTCCCGCGCACACACCGGGGAACGCCAAGGGAGAGGAGCAGTCCTGAAGTGACGCCACGCATCCTGGTGGCCGGTATCGGCAACATCTTCTTCCGCGACGACGGCTTCGGCCCGGCGGTCGCGGCGGCGATACTGGCTGCCGATGCACCGTCACCCGACGGCGTCCGCGTCGTCGACTACGGGATTCGGGGCATGCACCTCACCTACGACCTGATGGAGGGCTACGACGCCCTGGTGCTGATCGACGCGATGCCGGGGCAGCAGGCTGGTGCGATCACTGTGCTCGAGGTCGGGCAGGACGACCTCGGTGCGGGCGAGTTCGACGCGCACGGGATGCAGCCGGTGTCGGTGCTCGCGAGCTTTACCACCATGGGTGGTGAGCTGCCGCCGACGTACGTGGTCGGCTGCGCGGCCGCGGACGTGTCCGAAGGCATGGGGCTGAGCGAGCCGGTGAGCGAAGCGGTCGCCGGGGGCGTCGCCGCCGTCACCGCGCTGGTCAACAGGCTGGTTGGACTGACGAGCGTGGGGAGAGTGACTGACTGATGTGCCTCGGCATTCCCGGCCAGGTGGTCGACAAGGTAGAGGGCTACGGCGGGCAGCTTGCGCTGGTCGACGTCGTCGGCAGTCAGCGGCGCGTCAACATCGGCATGTTGAGTGAGGAGGAGCAGACGGGGCTCACCACGGGTGACTGGGTGGTGATCCACATGGGCTTCGCCGTGGAGCTGGTCGACAAGGCTGGGGCCGACAAGGCGCTGGCCGGTCTGGAGATGATGGGACGCGGTCGCGACCAACAGGACGCACCCGCGCGGGAGCGCAGACGCTTCGCGGTGCACGGTGTGGTCCAAGGTGTCGGTTTTCGGCCGTTCGTCTACGTCACCGCCACCGCGCTCGGCCTGACCGGCTCCGTCGCCAACGATGCCGAGGGCGTGGTCATCGAGGTCGAGGGTGCGCCCGGCGCATTGGATGAGCTGGCCCGACGGCTCCACGCGGAGGCGCCACCGCTGGCGGCGGTGAGCTCAGTCGAGGTCGAGGATCTGGAGTTGCGCGGCGGAACCGGTTTCGTCATCGGCGCAACGCACGGTGGGGAACGCGCCCGGACCCTCGCCTCCCCCGACGTGGCGACCTGCGCCGACTGCCTCCGCGAGCTGGCCGACCCGGACGACCGCCGCTACCGGCACCCCTTCATCACCTGCACCAACTGCGGGCCCCGGTTCAGCATCATCACCGCGCTGCCCTACGACCGGGCCGCAACGACGATGGCGGGGTTCCCCATGTGCGTAGCCTGCCAGCGCGAGTACGACAACCCGCGAGACCGGCGCTTTCACGCTCAGCCCATCGGCTGTCACGACTGCGGTCCGCGGCTGGAGCTGGTGACGCCGGGCGCTGAGCCGGTGAGCGGGCAACGAGCGGTGGATGCGGCGCGGGGGGCGCTGCGAGACGGCGCCATCGTGGCGGTCAAAGGGCTCGGTGGCTACCACTTGGCCTGCGACGCGGGCAACGACCAGGCCGTAGCCGAACTGCGCAGACGTAAACGCCGGGGCGACAAGCCGTTCGCGGTGATGGTGGCCGACTCGGCGACGGCCGACGAGCTGGTGGACATCGGCGAGGCCGAGCGGACACTGCTCGACGGGGTCCGGCGCCCCATTGTGCTGCTCGCCCGCCGGCCCGGTGCGGCGATCGCCGAGTCGGTGGCCCCCGGCAACCCCGACCTCGGGGTGATGCTGCCCTACACCCCCATGCACACCCTGCTGTTCGGCCTCGACGGAGACGAGCCGGGACCGCGCGCGCTGGTGATGACCTCGGGCAACCTGGGTGGGGAGCCCATCGTCTACGACGACGCCGAGGCGCTGCAGCGGTTGGCTGGGCTGGCTGATCTGCGGCTACGTCACGACCGGCCGATCGAGGTGCCCTGCGACGACTCGGTGGTCCGCGTCGTCGACGGGGCGGAGCTTGCGGTGCGCCGTTCGCGCGGCTACGCCCCGCTGCCCATCGCCCTGCCCTTCGAGGTGCCACCCACGCTGGCCGTGGGAGCGGACCTGAAGAGCACCTGCTGCGTGGCCGAGGGCCGCTACGCGTGGCTGTCACAGCACGTGGGCGACATGGACGACCTGGCGACCGTGCAGGCGTTCGGGGCAGCTGAGCAGCACCTGGAGCTGCTGACCGGGGTGACGCCGACCCAGCTCGCGGCCGACGCGCACCCGGGCTACCGCTCCAGTGCCTGGGCCCGCACACATGCCGATGGTCGCCCCATCCACACCGTGCAACATCATCACGCCCACGTCGCGGCAGTGATGGCCGAGCACGGCATGGACGGCACCTCGCAAGCCATCGGCATCACTTTTGACGGCACCGGGTACGGCGAGGACGGCGCCGTCTGGGGCGGTGAGGTGCTGGTGGCCGATTACAAGGACTTCCGCCGGGTGGCGCACCTGGCCTACGTGCCGCTGGCCGGAGGTGACGCCAGCGTGCTGCGCCCCTACCGGATGGCCCTGGCGCACCTCCGGGCGGCGGGTATCGACTGGGCCACCGCACTACCGGGAGACACTGCACTACCCGGAGATGCAGTGCTGGCGTGTGTGGCGGCGTGCCCGCCCGCGGAGCGCGACGTGCTCGCCCATCAGTTGGATACCGGCTTCGGCTGCGTGCCGACGTCGAGCATGGGTCGGCTGTTCGATGCCGTGGCTTCGCTGCTCGGGGTCCGCCACGTCGTCGACTACGAGGCACAGGCCGCCATCGAGCTGGAAGGCATCGCCCGTGGCGTCACCAGCACCGATGCTTACAGCTTCGACTGCGCGGCAGACATCTTCGAAGCTGCGCCGGTGATTCGCGCGATTGTGACTGACTTGCGCGCAGGCGTCGACACCGCCACCATCGCTGCCCGCTTCCACACCGGCGTTGCCGATCTTATCGGTGACCTGGCGGTAGCGGCACGGGCAGATGGCGGCCCAGACACGGTGGTGCTCAGCGGCGGGGTCTTCCAGAACGTCGTGCTGCTGCGAGCCGCTCGGCACGCACTGCTCGAGGAAGGTTTCACGGTCCTCGTCCCCACCCAGCTGCCGCCCAATGACGGTGGCCTGGCCCTCGGTCAGGTCCTCGTTGCCGCAGCCGGCTGACCAATCAGAAGTCGAAGGGAGAAGCTCATGTGTCTCGCAGTACCAGGAAAGATCATCAGTCTCACGGAGCGTGACGAGACGTTGATGGCCCAGGTCGACTTCGGTGGTGCCACCAAAGAGGTGTGCCTGCAGTACATCCCGGATGCTGTGGTGGGCGAGTACGTGGTGGTGCACGTCGGGTTCGCCATCCAGCGGCTCGACGAGATCTCCGCCCAGCAGACGCTCGCGGAGTTCGAGAAGCTCGGCGTCCTGGAGGAGGAGTTCGGCGACGGGTTCGCCCTGGCTGCCAAGCAGGCAGGCCAGGAAGCAGTGCCGTCAGAGCAGGGAGCCATGTCATGAAGTACCTCGACGAGTTCTCCAACCCGGACCTGGCGAAGCGGCTGTTGGATGAGATCCATGCGGTCGCGACCCGTCGTTGGGCCATCATGGAGGTCTGCGGCGGCCAGACCCACTCGATCATCCGGCACGGCATCGACCAGTTGCTGCCCGATGAGATCGAGATGATCCACGGTCCCGGCTGCCCGGTCTGTGTCACGCCGTTGGAGATCATCGACAAGGCCTTGGCCATCGCCGCGAAGCCAGGGGTGATCTTCTGCTCCTTCGGGGACATGTTGCGCGTTCCCGGCAGCGAGCGGGACCTGTTCGGTATCAAGAGCGAGGGCGGGGACGTCCGGGTGGTGTATTCGCCCCTGGACGCGTTGAAGCTGGCGCGGGAGAACCCGGACCGCGAAGTGGTCTTCTTCGGCATCGGCTTCGAAACCACTGCGCCGGCCAACGCGATGACGGTGTACCAGGCAAAACGATTGGGGATCAAGAACTTCTCGCTGTTGGTCTCGCATGTACTGGTACCGCCGGCCATCTCGGCCATCATGGAGTCGCCCACCTGCCGGGTGCAGGCATTTCTGGGCGCCGGGCACGTGTGCTGCGTGATGGGCACCCACGCCTACCCAGAGCTGTGCGAGAAGTACCAGGTGCCCATTGTGGTCACCGGGTTCGAGCCGCTGGACATCCTGGAGGGCATCCGGCGCGCCGTGCTGCAGCTGGAGTCCGGGCGTCACGAGCTGGAGAACGCCTACGCGCGGGCCGTTCCGGCCGAGGGGAACCCGGCGGCGATGCAGATGCTCAGCGACGTCTTCGAGGTCACCGATCGGGCGTGGCGGGGCATCGGCATGATCCCCGGTAGCGGCTGGCGACTGGCGCCCGCCTACGCCGACTTCGACGCGGAAACGCGGTTCTCGGTGACCGACATCCACACCGAGGAGTCGTCGATCTGCCGCTCCGGCGAGGTGCTGCAGGGGCTGATCAAGCCGCAGGAGTGCGCGGCCTTCGGGTGCGAGTGCACCCCGCGCAACCCGCTCGGTGCCACCATGGTGTCCTCCGAGGGTGCATGCGCGGCGTACTACCGCTACCGTCGCCTCGAGCTGGTGGACGCGCAGTGACACAGACGGAGCGCACCCAGACGGAGCGCACCCAGACGGAGCGGACCCAGACGGAATCGCGACCAGACTCTGCGCCCGCGACCATCGACATGGACAGCTGGGTGTGTCCCATGCCGCTGCGTGACTCCCCGGCCATCGTGATGGGTCACGGCGGTGGTGGCGCGATGTCGGCCGAGCTCATCGAGCACCTGTTTCTGCCCGCATTCGGCACGGCCGCCGAGGCGGGGATGGGTGACTCGGCCATCGTGTCGGTCGCCGGTGTGCGCTTGGCGTTCTCCACCGACTCATTCGTGGTGAAGCCCATGTTCTTCCCCGGCGGCTCGATCGGCGATCTGGCGGTGAACGGCACGGTCAACGACCTCGCGATGGCCGGCGCCACCCCCCTGGTGCTGTCCACCGCCTTCATCCTCGAGGAGGGGACGGCGCTGTCCGAGATCGGCAAAGTGGCTGAGGCACTCGGGGCGGCGGCGCGCACCGCGGGGATCAAGCTCGTCACCGGGGACACCAAGGTCGTGGACAGTGGGAACGGGGACGGGGTGTTCATCAACACTGCAGGCATCGGAGTGATCGCCGACGGTGTGGACATCCGCCCGGAACGAGCCACCGTGGACGACGTGGTGATCGTCAGCGGCGACATCGGGGTGCACGGCGTCGCGGTGATGAGCTGCCGGGAGGGGCTGGAGTTCGGCACCGCGGTCGAAAGTGACTGCGCCGCACTGCACGGACTAGTGGCGGCGATGCTGTCGACCGGTGCCGACCTGCACGTGCTGCGCGACCCTACCCGCGGCGGGGTGGCCGCCTCGCTAAACGAGATTGCCGGCTCGGCTTCGGTGGGGATCAGTCTCGTCGAGCGGGATCTGCCGATCCCGCAGACTGTCCGCGATGCCTGCGGGCTGCTGGGACTGGACCCGCTGTACGTTGCCAACGAGGGCAAGCTGCTGGCGATCGTGGCCCCCGAGGACGCCGATAAGGTGCTGGCCGCGATGCAGCAGCACGAGCTGGGCGCCGGCGCCCGCATCATCGGCACGTGTGTGCGTGCGCACCCCGGCATGGTGGTGGCCAAGACCACCCTCGGGGGCACGCGGGTGGTCGACCTGCCGATCGGTGAGCAGCTGCCGAGGATCTGCTGAATGGGTCCGACGGGGTCTGCGGTATCCGGGGCTGAGTTGTTCGCGCGGTACGCATACCCGCCGAACGAGCTGGGCTACTGCGGGCCGGACGATGCGTCGGTGCTGCTGCGCCGTGACTCGGCCGACGCCGAACAGGACATTGCCAGGCACGCCCGACAGTTCGAGGGTGCGTGGCCCTATCTGGAGATCATCGCCGCCGCCGCCGGCATCACCGACCCGTTAGACGAGCGGGTGGTCGAGGCGTACTGGATCGGCAACGAACTGCTGGACAACGTCGACCCCGAGTCCCTGGTCGCTCAGCTGCAGGAGCGCTTCGTCGGACAAACCGGTGCCAGCTGGGTGCCTGGCCTGGCGCACCACAGCTTTCACGTGTTGGCGGTGTACCCGTGGGTGGGGTTGCTCCGCCGGGGGACCGGTAACGACGTGGCACTGTCGGTGCTCCAGCAGTGCCGCATCCGCTGGGGCAAAGTGGTGGCGGTGCGGGGGGAGCGCGTCGAGGTGCTTTCCCAGCCGCTGGTGCTGGCCGACGGGGTGCTGGCGCTCGGGGCTGTCCGGGAGGAATCCGCAGCCTGGTCCGTCCAGGGTCGCTCGCTGTTGTCATCGGTATCCGTCGGCAATTGTGTGGCGCTGCATTGGGATTGGGTGTGTGACGTGCTCAGTGCCGAGCAGCTTGCGGCCCTCGAGCAACGCAGCGCCGACCAGCTGGACCGCACCAACGCCGTATTCGCAACCTCCGGGTGACCCGTAGGCCGTGACGAACCCGTGCGCGACGAACTTGTCCAACTGGGGGTTCCACGGCTGGCCCTGACCCCCATTTGGGCAGCTTCGGCCGCGAAGTCAGGCGGTAGCGTTCAAGATCAACTGCGCAGCCTGTAGCGGTTGGTCCTAGTGCGGGAAGTGTCCACACTTGGCGAACCAGTGCAGGGAGGCGGTGGGAAACCTCGTCGTCGCAGTCTGCGCCTGGCTGGGCAAGGTGACCTTGTCCTGGCGGCCAGCCGATCACGATCTTCCCACGCTCGCTTCCCGGGGTCATGCCCCCTGCCGTGGCCACTTGACCAGTGATGTCAACGCAGCATCCAAGGAGGGCGATGCCTTGGCCGCGAACCCGCGGAGCTCGTGCAGCACAAGGCTCGGCGGCAGCTTCCAGGGTGCGGCGGAGAACTGCGCCAACAGCGCGGTGCGGCCCACCGGGTTTGCGGTCAGCCGGGCCCCATCGAGCTGCCGATGATGTCCACGTCGGCCAAGTCCTGTTGCTTGATGAAGTCCGCAACCGCATCCGTCAACGTCGCGACGGTGACCTCTCCGGCCAGCGCTGGAGTGTGCCCGAAGCCGGGCAGATGGGGACGATCGGATCCCAGTTGCCGATGCTGGAATCCAGCCTGTGCACGAGCAGCAATGGTTTTCCCGAACCTGTACGGACGGAGTGCATCGCCGCGGCTTCTCCTCGGATCCGCGGGCGTACTTTGCGTAGATGCAACGCGCTGTGCGACCCCTACGCGACTCGATCAATGCCATCACCGACGTGGCCGGCATTCAAGTCGGCCACACACAGCGTACCGGTGATGGCTGGCTCACCGGCGTCACCGTGGTACTGCCCCCGCCGGGAACCGTGGCCGGCGTCGACGTACGTGGCGGCGGTCCCGGAACCCATGAAACCGATGCGCTGGACCCCCGCACGTTGGTACTCACCGCCGACGCCGTTGTCCTCACCGGCGGTAGCGCGTATGGGCTGGTCAGCGCGCATGGGGTGCAACGGTGGTGCGAGGAGAACGGCCGCGGCTTTCCCGTGGGTACCGCGCCGCACGAGATCGTCCCCATCGTGCCCGCTGCTGCGATCTTCGACCTTGGCCGAGGCGGTGACTTCGCTGCCCGTCCGGACGTCGAGATGGGCCACATGGCGGCGCAGGCGGCCGCCGCATCCGGCAACCATGCCGCCGTAGCGGTGGGGTGCGTGGGCGCGGGAACTGGGGCGCGGGTGTCGCAGGGCCGGTTCCGCGGCGGGGTCGGCACAGCGTCGGTGCGGCTGGGCCCGGAGGCGGGCGGCGCGGTGGTCGGGGCACTGGCCGTAGTCAATGCAATGGGCACCCCGCGCGTTACCCCGGAGATGATGCAGCCGGTCGCCGGGGACGTCGGAGCCGGGCTGAACACCACGTTGGTCGTCGTGGCCACCGATGCGGTGCTGGACCCGTCCGAGACTTCCCGTACCGCGACGGCCGCGCATGACGGGCTGGCCCGCGCACTCGATGTTGCGCACACCCTCGCGGACGGCGACACGGTGTTCGCGCTTGCTACCGGCGAGGTCGAGCTGCCGGGCCCGGAGCGCGCCGTCCGGGTGGGCGCGCTGATCGCGGTGCACTCCGCGGCGGCCGAGGCGGTGCGACTGGCAATTGTTGGCGCCTTCGGCGCCCGTGCGTGATTTGGTATCGGCAGTGGGCCTTTATCACGCACAGGGCGCGCTAGCGCCAACTAGGTAGCCACAACTCGTTCTGCCACTGTGCCTCGGTGATCGCACTGCCGGTGAGGATGGGGTAGAGCCACACGAAGTTGGCCACGACCAAACCGACGTAGAGGCACACCACCAGTAGCCCGGTCTGGCGCCGCTCCACTCCGGCCTGCGCTCGCCCCAGGATGTCACCGAGCACCAGCGCGATGGCGATGACGAGGAATGGCGCCATCGGGGCGGCGTAGAAGTAGTACATCTGCCGGTCGAGGTTGGTGAACCACGGCAGAAAGGCTGCGCCGTAGCCGACCAAGGCCACCGCATAGCGCCAGTCCCGCCCGAACACCGCCCGCCACAGCGACCAGGCCAGCACCGGCACTGCCAACCACCACATCGCCGGCGTGCCCACCAGCATCACCGCCGCCACGCAGCTTGCGGCCCCGCACCCGGTCACCGTCGGGCCGCTGGAGTAGGCGTACAGCATCGGACGCAGGCCCATCGGCCACGTCCACGGCTTGGACTCGTAGGGATGCGGATGACCTGGCGGGGTCACTAGGTGCGCGTGGAAGCTCAGCACGTGCGCGCTGTAGTACCACAGCGATCGAAAGGCATCCGGCACGAAGCTGTAGGTGCCGCCGTCGCCGATCTTCTGTCCCACCTCGTAGCGGTCGACCCCGGTCTCGCTGGAGAACCACGCCCACCAGGTCGCCAGGTACACCACCAGCGGAATCAGCACCAAGGCATAGAGCGCAGGGCCCACGTCGCGCACCAGCGTGCCCACCCACGGCCGCTGCACGCCTGCCGAGCGCCGTGCGGCCACGTCCATCGCCACGCACATCACCCCGTAGAAGACGATGAAGAACACGCCGTTCCACTTCGTGCCACAGGAGATGCCGAGCAGTACGCCGGCGCCGAACCGCCACCACCGCACCCCGAGACGGGGGCCGAACGGGGTGTCGTGCAACCGTCCCTCGGCGAGCACCACGCGCAGCCGGGCGCGCACCTGGTCGCGGTCGACCACCAGACAACCGAGCGCCGCCACGATGAACAGCACCAAGAAGATGTCGAGCATGCCGACGCGCGAGGTCACGAAGGTCATGCCGTCGCAGATGAGCAGGATGCCGGCGATCGTCCCGATCAGGGTGGACCGCGTCATCCGGCGCACGATGCGCACGACCAGCAGCACGACCACCACCCCGGCGACGGCGGAGGCGAAACGCCACCCCACGCCGGTGTAGCCGAACATCCACTCACCGACGGCCATCAGCTGCTTGGCGACGGGCGGATGCACGATCAGCTCGTAGCCCGGGTTGTCCTCGACGCCGCCGTTGGTCAGGGCCTGGTAGGCCTGCGGCACGTAGTGCTTCTCGTCGAAGATGGGCGTGCCGCCGTCGGTGGGGTAACCCAGCGCGTAGAAGCGGGTGAGGGCAGCGAGCATGGTGAGCACTCCGGTGACGACCCAGCCGCGGAGGCGGACGGTGGGGGGCTCGTCCTGCGGCGTCACCGCGGGGGCGGGGCCGACGCCGGCGAGGGACGGCGGTGCGGCCAGCAAAGTCACCCGGCAATCGTAGGCTGACCGACGTGATGATCGCCCCCACCGGACACCTCGTGCTCGCCGCGACACCGATGGGCCAGGTCGGCGACGCCTCGGCGCGGCTGCGGGACGCACTGGCCACCGCGGACGTGGTCGCTGCCGAGGACACCCGGCGGACCAAGATGCTCGCTTCGGCCTTGGACGTGCGCATCACCGGACGGGTGGTCAGCTTCTACGACGCCGTGGAGGCCTCGCGTGTGCCCGCGCTGGTGGGCGAGGTCGCCGCGGGCAAAACGGTTCTGCTCGTGACCGACGCCGGAATGCCCTCGGTCAGCGACCCCGGCTACCGGCTGGTGGCGGCGTGCGTCGAGGCAGATCTGCCGGTCACGTGCCTGCCGGGACCATCGGCGGTGACCACGGCGCTGGCGCTGTCCGGAATCCCCTGCGAACGCTTCTGCTTCGACGGGTTCCCGCCACGCAAGCCGGGCGCCCGGCAGACCTGGTTCGCGCAACTGCTGCACGAGCCGCGAGCGTGCGTGTTCTTCGAGGCGCCACACCGGCTCGCGGCGTGCCTGGCCGACGCAGTTACGGTGCTCGGTACGGATCGCCGTGCCGCCGTGTGCCGAGAGCTGACCAAGACCTACGAGGAGGTGCGGCGCGGCACCCTCGGCGAACTCGCCGCCTGGGCCGCGGAGGGGGTGCGCGGGGAGATCACCGTGGTGTTGGCCGGGGCGCCGCCCGCGGGGCCGCCCGCGATGGCAGAGTTGGTGGCGCAGGTGCAGCAGCTGGTGGATGCAGGAGTACGGCTCAAGGACGCGTGCGGGCAGGTGACGGTGCTGCACGGCGGCTCCCGGCGTGAGCTCTACGAGGCGGTGCTCGCCGCTCGGGATTGAAGCCGGGTGACGGCGTCCGCCTTGGCCAGGCACTCCTGCCACTCCGCCTCAGGGTCGGAGCCGATGGTGATGCCGCCGCCCACGCCCAGTGCTGCTCGGCCGTGCGGGTCGATCTCCACGGTGCGGATGGCGACATTCAGCTCGAGGCCGGCCACGGGCGAGACCATGCCGATGGTGCCGCAGTACAGGCCTCTGGCGGCGTTCTCCCAGTCGGCAATGAGCTGGCGTGCGCGGTGTTTGGGTGTTCCTGTGACGGAGGCGGGCGGGAAAGTCGCCTCGAGCAGCTGCGCATCGGTGACCCCGGGCCGCAGCTTGCCTTCCACTGTGGACACCAGGTGCCAGACGGCGGGGGCGGCGTGCACGGCCAGCAGCTCCGGGACCGCGATGCTGCCCGGGACGCACACGCGGCCGAGGTCGTTGCGCACCAGATCGACGATCATCACGTTCTCGGCGACGTCCTTGGCCGATGCACGCAGCGCCGCCGGATGCCGGGTGCGGGGCAACGTCCCCTTGATGGGGCTGGAGCGCACCATCCGGGCGTGGCGGGCGAGGTAGAGCTCGGGGGAGAACGAGGTGACCGCGCCCCACGGTCCGGCGAGGTAGGCCGCACGGGCCGGCTTGTCGGCCTCGATGCCGCTGGCGAACAGCTGGACGGCCTCGCCGTCGAGGTTGCCCGCGAAGCGGGTGCACACGCACGCTTGGTAGACCTCGCCGTCGGCGATCGCCGCGAGGCACTGCCGCACCCGGTGTTGGTGCGCGGCGGCGTCGGGCGTGAGCCAGTCGAGGCGCCACGATGATTCAGCGGCTCCGACGGCGACTGCGGCGGTGAGGCCGGGCGGACACGGTGCGCCGCTGAGGCTCTCGAACCACCAGCAGTTGTCGAGGTCCAGTCGGAGTACGCAGTCGGTCCAGCCTCCCGCGGCCTCGGGCAGCGCGCCAGAGCCGTCGGGGTAGCCGCGGTAACCGATCCAGCCGCCGCCCACGGGCCCGCTGTGCGCCGTCAATGTGGCTTTCCCGGCACCTCCGGCAGCGAAAGCCACATTCACGGCGCGGGGGCGCAGCGCCACACTCGGCACCAGCACAGCCGCCGACCCGAACCACTCGCCGGTCAGCGCGGCCGGCGGCGGCAAGCCCAGGCGCTGCGCACGCTCGTGCAGCCCCCGCAGCACAGCAGCGGCCGACGCCCCGGCGCCCAAGCGCTGTACTCGCACCCGCACAGCCTCCCATTGGGGGTCGATAGGCTGACGTGCATGCCCTCTTCTGTCCTCACCGCTGTCGCGTGGCCGTATGCGAACGGTCCGCGCCACATCGGGCACGTCTCCGGTTTCGGCGTTCCCTCCGACGTGTTCTCCCGCTACCAGCGGATGGTCGGCAACCGCGTGCTGATGGTCAGTGGCACCGACGAGCACGGCACGCCCATCCTGGTGCAGGCCGAGAAAGAGGGTGTGAGCACCCGGGAGCTGGCCGATCGCTACAACCGGGTCATTGTCGAAGATCTCCAAGGACTTGGGTTGTCCTACGATTTGTTCACCCGCACCACCACCCGCAACCACTACGCGGTGGTGCAGGAGCTCTTCCGCACCCTGCACACCAACGGCTACCTGGTGCCCAAGACCACCACCGGCGCGATCAGCCCGTCCACCGGTCGCACCCTGCCGGACCGCTACGTGGAGGGCACCTGCCCCATCTGCGGCTACGACAGCGCCCGCGGCGACCAGTGCGACAACTGCGGCAACCAGCTCGACCCCGCCGACCTCATCAACCCGCGCAGCAAGATCAACGGCGAGACCCCGAAGTTCGTGGAGACCGAGCACTTCTTCCTCGACCTGCCCGCACTTGCCGACGCGTTGGGCGACTGGCTCAGGACGCGCACCGACTGGCGCCCCAACGTGCTGCGCTTCAGCCTCAACCTCATCGCCGACCTGCGACCCCGGGCCATGAGCCGCGACATCGACTGGGGGGTGCCCATCCCGCTGGAAGGCTGGTCCGACCGGCCGGACAAGAAGCTCTACGTCTGGTTCGACGCGGTCATCGGCTACCTCTCCGCCAGCATCGAGTGGGCGCACCGCACCGGCAATCCGGAGGCCTGGCGTGAGTGGTGGTGCGATCCGGAGGCCCTGAGCTACTACTTCATGGGCAAGGACAACATCACCTTCCACTCCCAGATCTGGCCGGCAGAGCTGTTGGGGCACAACGGGCAGGGGTCGTTGGGCGGCACGCCCGGTCAGCTGGGCACGCTCAACCTGCCGCACGAGGTGGTCAGCAGCGAGTTCCTCACCATGAGCGGCTCCAAGTTCTCCACCAGCCGCGGCACCGTCATCTACGTCCGGGACTTCCTCCGCGAGTACGGGCCGGACGCGCTGCGGTACTTCATCTCGGTGGCCGGGCCGGAGAACCAGGACACCGACTTCACCTGGGACGAATTCGTCCGCCGCACCAACTTCGAGCTGGCCAACGAGTGGGGCAACCTCGTCAACCGATCAATTTCCATGGCGCACAAGAATTTCGGTGCCATCCCGACGCCGGGCATCCGCACCGAGCTGGACGTGGCGCTGCTCAAGAACGCCGAGACCGCGTTCGGCACGGTGGGCGCGCTGCTGCAGCGCAGCCGCTTCAAGCAGGCGGCGGGCGAGGCGATGCGGGTGGTGACACTGGCCAACCGCTACATCTCCGACACCGAACCGTGGAAGCTCGCAAAGGCTGGGACCGATGAGGCCCGTGACCGCCAAGCCACCGTGCTGCACACCGCGCTGCAGGTCGTCGCCGACGCCAACGCCCTGCTCACCCCCTTCCTGCCGCACTCCGCGCAGCAGGTGCACACCGCACTCGGCGGCAGCGGCATCTGGGCGGCGCAACCGGAGATCCGCGAGGTGATCGACGACCTGGTCGCCGACCCGGTGGGTGTGGGCCTGCCCGCCAAGGACCACCCGTACCCGGTGATCATGGGGGACTACGCCGCCGAGCAGGCCCACTGGTCGCGCACGGACCTCACCCCGGGTACCCCACTGGCCAAACCGAGCCCGCTGTTTTCCAAGCTCGACCCGGGTCTGGGGGAGACCGGACCGGAGTGGGCGCCGATCAACCCGTGAGGCCTGCCCCGCCCCCTCCGGAACCCTTGCGCCCCTTGGTGGACGCGCACACCCACCTGGACGCCTGCGGCGCCACCGACGCGGCCAGCATCAGCTCCATCGTGGACCGTGCCGACGCGGTCGGCGTCGGGCAGGTGGTCACCGTGGCCGACGACCTCGCCTCCGCACGCTGGGTGACCCAGGCCGCGGACGCCGACCCTAGGGTGTGGGCGGCCACCGCGCTGCACCCCACCCGGGCCAACACGCTGGACGACCACGCGCGCGCTGAGCTGGAGACCCTCGTCGGGCATCCTCGCGTGGTGGCGGTAGGGGAGACCGGCCTGGACCACTACTGGCCGGGCAAGCTCGACGGCTGTGCCACCGTCGCCGAGCAGGAAGAAGCCTTTCGCTGGCACATCGACCTGGCCAAGCGGGTCGGCAAACCGGTGATGATCCACGACCGGGACGCCCATGACGACGTGCTGCGCATCCTCACCGAGGAGGGCGCTCCTAGCGGGGTGATCTTCCACTGCTTCTCCGGGGACGCCGCGATGGCCCGGACCTGTGTGGACGCCGGTTACGTGCTGAGCTTCTCCGGCACGGTGAGCTTCCGCAACGCGCACGCGCTGCGCGAAGCCGCCCCGCTGGTGCCCTTGGAGCAGCTGATGGTGGAAACCGACGCACCGTTCCTGACCCCGCACCCACATCGTGGAGCAGCGAACGAGCCGTACTGCCTGCCCTACACGGTGCGAGCACTGGCGCAGTTGCGAAATCACGACCCGGAGGAACTGGCGAGAGCAACCACAGCCACCGCGCGGCGTGTGTACGCGTTGTGACGTCACAGCACGCCGCGCTGCTGGGGCCGGTGGAGATCCGAGCGCTGGCCGCGGAGCTGGGCGTCCGCCCCACCAAGACGTTGGGGCAGAACTTTGTGCACGACGCCAACACCGTCCGACGGATCGTGGCGAGCTCCGACGTGGGCGCCGCGGACGTGGTGCTCGAGGTGGGCCCGGGGCTGGGCTCGCTGACTCTCGGACTGCTCGAGCCCGCGGCAGCGGTCGTGGCGGTGGAGATCGACCCTGTGTTGGCGGACCGGCTACCGCGCACCACGGCCGAGCGGGCGTCGACCCTCGCGCACAAGCTCACCGTGCTCGGTGCGGACGCCTTGCGGGTGCGCGCCGAGGACTTCCGCAGCGACCCCACCGCGTTGGTCGCCAACCTGCCGTACAACGTCGCCGTACCGGTGCTGCTGCATCTGCTCGCGGAGCTGCCGACGCTGCGCAGTGCGCTGGTAATGGTGCAGGCCGAGGTGGCCGACCGCCTCGCCGCGCCGCCCGGCAGCCGCACCTACGGGGTGCCCAGCGTGAAGGCCCGCTTTTACGGCACGGTCAAGCGGGCGGGCTCTGTGCCACGAGGGGTGTTCTGGCCAGTGCCCGGGGTCGACTCAGGGCTGGTGCGGGTGGACCGGCACCCGCAGCCGAAGTGGGCCGTGGACGCAGTGACCCGCCGCCGGGTGTTCGCCGTGGTGGACGCCGCATTCGCGCAGCGCCGCAAGACGCTACGTGCCGCACTGGCCGGCTGGGCCGGCTCGCCCGACGAAGCGGAACGACGGCTGCGCGCGGCAGGCATCGATCCCCGTACCCGGGGTGAACAGTTGGACGTGGCTGCCTTCGTCGCCCTGGCCGCGCAGCGCACTGGCTAGTGGAGTTTGGCAGTACACGTTCCATACACCGTAGGTGTGGCCCTGACAGACTGGGCCGATGAGCCGAGGCGTGTACGTGGTGGCGGCGACGGCCGAGACGGGGAAGTCGCTGGTCACCATCGGGCTCGTCGAGCTGATGCGCACCCACGCGGACTCGGTGGCGTTCTTTCGACCGTTGACCGCCACCGAGGCGGACCATGACCCGCTGCTCTCGCTGGTCAAGGACACGCTGCGGCTGCCCGGTGAGCTCGTTCTCGGCGGAATGTCGCGCGCCGAGGCGCGCGCGCTGCTGGCTGCCGGGCAACGCGACGAGCTTTACCGCCGCTGCGTCGGGTTCTACAGCGAGCTCGCCGCGAAGGTGGACGTGGTCATCGTGGACGGCTCGGACTTCGAGGACGGTCGCGACCTCGGGGTGGAGTTCGACCTGAACACGGAGCTGGCGAACCATCTGGGCGCCATGGTGGTGGCGGTCGTCGGCGGCGCCGGGCAAGGTGCTGACGCGGTGGTGGAGTCGGTTGACCTCGCCCGCAAGGAGGTTCTCGGCGCGGGCTGCTCGCTTGCCGCCATCATGGTCAACCGGGTGGCGAGCGAGCTCGTCGAGACGGTCCGCGAGTCGGTGCACCCTGGGGCGTCCGGGCGTCCGGTGTATGTGCTGGCCGAGGCGCCCGAACTGTCCTGGCCGAGCGTCGGCGAGATTGTCGACGGCATCGGAGCGCACACCGTCTCGGGGAGCGAGCGACTCGATCGTGACGTGCGCTCGGTGCGGGTCGCGGCGATGACCGTGGAGCACTTCCTGCCCCTGCTCGGCGACGGGGCGCTGGTCATCACGCCCGGCGACCGCGCGGACATCCTGGTCGCCACCCTCGCCTCCTCCTTGTCTGCGACGTTCCCGGTGCCCGCGGCCGTGTTGCTCACCGGTGGGATCGCCCCGCACGAGACCATCGCGGGCATCCTGCGCGGTGCCCCGTTCCCGGTGCTGGCGTTGGACGAGGACACCTACAGCGCGACGCGCGCGGTGGCCGAGGTCGGCGGCGAGCTGGCGCGCGGCAACCCCCGCAAGATCGCGGCGGCGCTGGGGGTGTGGGCGCGCAGTGTGGACGCCGATGAGCTTGTGCAGCGGCTCGCCTTGCCCCGGCCGGTCCGGATGACGCCGGTGCGCTTCGGCTACGAGCTGGTGCAGCGAGCAGCCGCCCACCGCAAGCGCATCGTGCTGCCCGAAGGGGGCGACCGTCGAATCCTGCGGGCGGCCGAGATCCTGCGCCGTCGCGACGTCTGTGAGCTGGTGGTGCTCGGAGAGCCGGCGGAGGTGCACGGGCTTGCCGCTGCCGAGGGCGTCGACCTCACCGGTGTCCAGGTGCTCGACCCGCAGACGTCGACCGAGATGGACCGCTTCGTCGCCGAGTACGCCCGGCTGCGTGCGCACAAGGGCGTGGACTCCGACCGGGCGCGGGAGGTGATGAGCGACGGATCGTATTTCGCCACCATGATGGTCCACCTGGGACTGGTGGATGGCATGGTCTCCGGCGCAGCACACACCACCGCGCACACCATCCGGCCCGCCCTGGAGTTCATCAAGACCGCCGACGGAGTGTCCACAGTGTCCTCGGTGTTCCTCATGTGTCTGCCGGACCGCGTCCTGGCCTACGGCGACTGTGCCGTCATCCCTGAGCCCGATGCCGCCCAGCTCACCGACATCGCCATCGCGTCCGCGGACACTGCCGCCCGGTTCGGGATCGAACCCCGGGTGGCCATGCTCTCCTACTCCACCGGGTCCTCCGGCAGCGGCGCGACGGTGGAGAAGGTACGCGAAGCGACGCGTCGAGTACGCGAGCGTCGACCTGATCTTCCCGTCGAGGGACCCATCCAGTACGACGCGGCGGTGAACGCCTCGATCGCGGCGTCCAAGCTGCCCGGGTCCGCGGTCGCGGGGCAGGCCACGGTATTCATCTTCCCCGACCTCAACACGGGCAACAACACCTACAAGGCGGTGCAGCAATCGGCGGGGGCACTCGCCATCGGCCCGGTGCTGCAGGGCTTGCGCAGACCGGTGAACGACCTCTCCCGCGGCGCCACCGTCCAGGACATCATCAACACCGTCGTCATCACCGCGATCCAGGCGCAGTCGTGATCGTCCTCGTTCTAAACTCGGGCTCATCGTCGGTCAAGTACCAGGTGCGGGAGCAACCGGGCGGGACGGTGCTCACGCACGGCCTGGTGGAGCGGATCGGTGACCCGAGCGCCCCCGAGCCGGTGGCCGACCACGGTGCCGCCTTGCAGACCATTCTGCAGCGCGTGTCCGAGGCGCCCGAGCTGGACGGACGCGCGGTGGAAGCGGTGGGGCACCGGGTGGTGCACGGCGGGGAGCGGTTCACCGCGCCGGTGCTGCTCACCGCGGACGTGGTGACCGCGATCGATGAGCTGTCTGCCTTGGCTCCGCTGCACAATCCCGCGGAGGTGCGGGGCATTCGCGCCGTCACCGCGCAGTGGCCGGACCTGCCGCAGGTGGCCGTGTTCGACACCGCCTTTCATGCTGGCATGCCCGAGCGGGCGTGGCGCTACGCCGTCCCCGACGAGCTGTATCGGTCACAGGGACTGCGCCGCTACGGCTTTCACGGCACCTCTTATGAGTACGTCAGCGCCGTCGCCGCCCGGCATCTGGGCCAGCGCCGGTTCACCGGGGTGATCGCGCACCTGGGAAACGGCGCGTCGGTGTGCGCGGTGCGCGACGGGGTGAGCGCGGACACCTCGATGGGGCTCACGCCGATGGAGGGGCTGGTGATGGGTACTCGATCCGGTGACCTCGACCCCGGTGCCGTGCTGTTCCTGCTGCGCTCGGGCTACTCCGCCGAGGACGTGGACGAGCTGCTCAACCGACGCTCGGGGCTGCTGGGTCTGGCCGGGGAGTCGGACCTGCGGACCGTCCAACAGCGGGCGGACGGGGGCGAGCGAGCGGCGGCGCTGGCGCTCGACGTCGCGGCCTACCGACTGGCCAAGTACGTTGCGGGCTATCAGGTGGCCGTCGGTGCTGCAGCACCGCTGGTGTTCACCGGCGGCATTGGGGAGAACTCCGCGCCGTTTCGGGCCAGGGTGGTGGACTTGTTGGCCCCCCTGGGACTGCGCCTGGACAGCGACCGCAACGACGCGAGCTCCGCTGAGTGGGTCCGGTCGGTGTCGACGGCGGACAGTGCCGCGCCGGTGCTGGTGGCCCGCACCGACGAGGAACAGGTGATCGCCGCGGCCACGGTGGCCCTGATCGACGGCGGCTCCTAGGCGCCCGTCCGGTCGTCGATCTCGTAGCACAACGCGGCGCTGACCTGCTCGAACTTCGCCGCCAGCTCGGCCTCGTCGGCGCCGCCGATGTAGACGTTGGCCAGCTCGTAGCTGTACATGTCCTGCTCGTGCAGCGCGGACAGCACGTCACCGGCGTGCGCGGTGAGGTCGATGCTCGTCCCGATGACGGCGCGCTCGATCGCCTCGATCTCCTGCGGGCTCGGATGCCTGCGGACGATACCGTCGGAGAAGCGCCGCACGAACCACTTCGCGGCGATCGTGTAGCGACCCTGACCGCGGGGAAACTCGGGGTCGCGGCCCATGGCCAGGCGCAGCATGATCTCGTGGTTGGTCATTCCGTCGACGTCGGCGAACAGCTGCGCGTGCGACTGGGAGTGCCGCGGGTTGATCTCCAGTAAACCGATCGCGTCGGTGGCGGGGTCGTAGAAGTATTCGATGTTGAACGTCATCCCCTCCATACCGATTGCTTTCACCACCCTGGTGGAGATATCGATGAGCCGCGCCCGGACGTCGGCACCCAGCGTCGAGGGATACTGGTAGCGCTGAAAGCTCGGGCTCTCCTCGTAACACACGGAGTCGATGACGCCGTAGACCACCACTTCACCCCGGTAGCGGTAGCCCTCGACCGTCAGCTGTTGGCCCGGGATCGCTTCCTCAGCAACGCACACCCGCCCACCGGCAGCGCCGATCTCCGGCGGCAGCTCGACGTGGGCGAGCAACGCATCGAACGGCTCCCCGATTCGGCCGATCCCGCCGCGGATCGTGGTGAGTGCCGCCGCGAACTCCTGCTGGTCGGCAACGCCGAACGCCAGCACCGAGGAGTAGGACTTCACCGGCTTGATCCACAGCGGGAACCGCAGATCCTCAGGAGGTTGCTGGTCGCGATCGGGGTCGACCAGCCCGAAACGCGGGTACTCGGTGATCACCTGCTGCTGGATGAGGCGGCACCAATACTTGTGCTCGCACATCACCACATCTTCCAGGCGGTAGGTGACGAGTCCGAAACGTTTGCGCAGCAACGGGACCAGTGAGCTGACCGGAAAGTCCCAAAACCCGATGATCGCGTCGACGGGGCCGTCGAAGGCGTCGAGCACCCGTTGCGCGGACGCGAGTGCGTCGTCGAAGGAGATAACCTCGCCGTAGATCTCGGCGAAGCTGAGCACCGTGTGGAACCGGTAGTCCGCGGCGTCGGGGCTTGCCTCCAGCACCTGCCGGTTGTGCGGATCGAGGCCGATGACGAACACATTCTTGCGGACGTTCCTGCGTTCGGTCGGCCGTTGGTCGCTCATCGTGCACAATCTTAGGCGGGTCCTCCCACCGATCGCTGCACCATGCAATGCGGCGCGACCCTGGTGCATCCGGCCGAAGCGGCGTTGGGTGGCAGTACCACAGCACACCAGGAGGACCCGATGACCGCTCTGCAGGACGCCCCAGCCACCGTTGACCCCGCCGCCGCCCGAGTGAACACCTGGCTGGCCGACTTCGAGGACGCACTGGTCGCCCGGGACATCGACCGGGCGGCCGGCATGTTCGCCACCACCAGCTTTTGGCGCGACCTCGTCTCCTTCACCTGGAACCTCACCACTGTGGAGGGCCGCGATGGCGTCACCGAGCTGCTGCAGTCGACCTTGGACTCCATCCATCCGCATGGCTTCCACACCACCGAGACGCCCGAGGAGGCCGACGGCGTCATCTCGGCGTGGGTCGCGTTCGAGACCGCAGTGGGCCGCGCCCGCGGGCACCTCCGGCTGAACGACGAGGGCGCCTTCACCCTGCTCACCACGCTGTACGAGCTCAAGGGCTACGAGGAGGCCGCCGGACTCGACCGGCCCAAGGGTGCCGAGCACGGCGCCAACAAGGGCCGGCTGTCGTGGCAGGAGAAGCGCGACCACGAGCTCGCCGAGCTCGGCCGCACCGAGCAGCCCTACGTCCTCATCGTCGGCGGCGGCCAGGGCGGCATCGCGTTGGGCGCCCGGCTGCGCCAGCTCGGAGTCCCGACCATCATCGTCGACTCCCACGACCGGCCCGGCGACCAGTGGCGCGGCCGGTACAAGTCGCTGTGCCTGCACGACCCGGTCTGGTACGACCACCTGCCCTACATCGACTTCCCCAAGAACTGGCCGATCTTCGCGCCGAAGGACAAGATCGGCGACTGGCTGGAGATGTATGCAAAGGTGATGGAACTCAACTACTGGGGCTCCACCACCTGCACCAGTGCTTCCTACGACGAGGCGACCGGCGAGTGGACCGTGCTGGTCGACCGGGACGGCGAGCAGTTGACCTTGCACCCGAAGCAGTTGGTGCTGGCCACCGGGGTGTCGGGCAAGAAGAGGCTGCCGGCGTTTGCGGGTATGGACATCTTCCGCGGCGAACAGCAGCACTCCTCGGAGCACCCGGGCCCGCAGGCCTACGCCGACAAAAAGGTAGTGGTGATCGGCTCCAACAACTCGGCACACGACATCTGCGCGGCCTTGTGGGAGACCGGCGCCGACGTCACCATGGTGCAGCGGTCCTCGACGCACATCGTCCGCTCCGATTCGCTGATGACGGTCGCCCTTGCTGGTCTGTACTCCGAGGAGGCGGTGACGTCGGGCATGACGACGCAGAAGGCCGACATGACCTTCGCCTCACTGCCCTACCGGATCATGGCGGAGTTCCAGATCCCGGTGTACGACGAGATCCGGCGCCGCGACGCCGACTTCTACGACCGGCTGAAGAAGGCGGGCTTCATGCTCGACTACGGCGAGGACAACTCCGGACTGTTCATGAAGTACCTGCGCCGCGGGTCGGGCTACTACATCGACGTCGGTGCATCGGAGCTTGTGGCCAACGGAGACATCAAGCTGAAATCAGGAGTGGGTGTCGAGCGGCTCACCGAGGACTCGGTGGTGCTGACCGACGGCACCGAGCTGCCCGCCGACCTCGTCGTTTACGCCACGGGCTACGGCTCGATGAACGGCTGGGCCGCCGACCTCATCTCCCAGAAGGTTGCGGACAAGGTGGGCAAGGTGTGGGGCCTGGGCTCGGACACCGCCAAGGACCCCGGCCCCTGGGAAGGCGAACAGCGCAACATGTGGAAACCCACTCAGCAGGAGGGACTGTGGTTTCACGGCGGCAACCTGCACCAGTCGCGGCACTACTCGCTGTACTTAGCCCTGCAGCTCAAGGCACGGATGGAGGGCATACCCACGCCGGTCTACGCCCTGCAGGAGGTGCACCACCTGAGCTGAGCGTGTCCGCCGTCACAGGCCGCGGCTAGGGTGAGCGCATGGTCCGAGCCCTGCTGACCGAGAGGACCACCTGATGAGCGCCACCGACTATCGCGAGTTCCTCCAGATGCGCGATTTCCTGCAGGCCCACCGCGAGGACTACGACGCCGCGCTCGCCGGGTTCTCCTGGCCGCAGCTGGGGGAGTTCAATTGGGCGCTGGAACACATCGACGCCGTCGCCGCGGATTCCGTTCGTGGTGCGCGGCTGGCCCTGTGGATCGTCGAGGAGGACGGCTCCGAGGAGAAGTTCACCTACGCCGACATCGCCGGGCGCTCGAACCGGGTGGCCAACTGGCTGCGCGCGAACGGGGTGGCCCGTGGCGACCGCATCGTGCTCATGCTTGCCAACCAGGTGCAGCTGTGGGAGACCATCCTCGCCGCCATGAAGCTCGGCGCGGTGATCATCCCCGCCACCCCGATGCTCGGACCGGCGGACCTGCGTGACCGCATCGAGCGCGGTGCCGCCAAGCACGTCGTGGTCCGCAGCGAGGACGCCGAGAAGTTCGCCGACATCGCGGGTGAGTACACCCGGATTGCCGTGGGCGCGGACGTCGACGGCTGGCTGCCGTACGCCGACAGTGCCGCTGCCGCAAGGGAGTTCACCCCCGACGGCGTGACGACGGGCGAGGACACCCTGCTGCTCTACTTCACCTCCGGCACCACCGCCAAGCCGAAGCTGGTGGAGCACACCCACACCAGCTACCCGGTCGGCCATTTGTCCACCATGTACTGGATCGGGCTGCAGCCAGGCGATGTACACCTCAACGTGGCCTCGCCCGGGTGGGCCAAACACGCCTGGAGCAACGTGTTCGCGCCGTGGATCGCCGAGGCCTGCGTGCTCATCGTCAACTACACGCGCTTCGACGCCGACCGGCTACTCGACGAGATCGTCCGCTGCGGGGCCACCACGTTCTGCGCGCCGCCTACGGTGTGGCGAATGCTCATCCAGGCCGACCTCGGCCGGGTCCAGGTTCCGCTGCGCGAGGTGGTCGGCGCGGGCGAGCCGCTGAACCCCGAGGTGATCTCCCAGGTGCGCAAGGCGTGGGGGCTCACCATCCGTGACGGCTACGGGCAGACCGAGACCTCTGTGCTGATCGCCAACACCCCTGGCCAGCCGCTGAAGGAGGGTTCGATGGGGCGCCCGCTACCGGGGTTCGCCGTGGCGCTGCTCGACCCGGTCAGTGGTGAGCCAGGCGAGGAGGGTGAGATCAGCCTTGACCTCACCGAGCGGCCGGTGGGGTTGATGACCGGCTACCACGGTGATCCGGAAAAGACCGCCGTCGTCATGCGGGACGGTTTCTACCGCACCGGCGACGTCGGTTCCCGCGACGCCGACGGCTACATCACCTACGTGGGCCGGGCCGACGACGTGTTCAAGGCCTCGGACTACCGCATCTCCCCGTTCGAGCTGGAGAGCGTGCTCCTCGAGCACCCCGCCGTCGCCGAGGCCGCCGTCGTGCCGTCTCCGGATGCGCTGCGCCTGTCCGTGCCCAAGGCCTACGTGGTGTTGGTGGCCGGGCACGAACCGAACCGAGACACCGCGCTGTCGGTGCTGCGTCACGCTCGCGAGCACCTCGCGCCGTACAAGCGCATCCGTCGGTTGGAGTTCGCGGAGCTGCCCAAGACGATCAGCGGCAAGATCCGCCGGGTGGAGCTGCGCGGGCGGGAAGCCGACCTGCGCGCCGACCCCGACGCCAAGCCCAGCACGGAGTTCCGCGACGAGGACTTCCCCGAGCTGCGCTGAGCTCGGCGTGGCGGTGGCGGTGCCGAGCAGCGATTAGGCTGAATCCTCGTGCTTGCCGTCGTCCCCCCTCCGATCACCGTGCGTGCCCCGGCCAAGGTGAATTTGTACCTGGCTGTGGGCGACGTGCGCGCGGACGGCTACCACGAGCTGGTCACGGTGTACCAGTCGCTGTCGCTGGCCGACGAGGTGTCGGTGTCGCGGGCGGACAGCATGTCCATCCGGGTCAGCGGCGAGGGCGCCGCGCTGGTGCCCACCGACCGGCGCAACCTCGCGTGGAAGGCGGCCCAGCTGCTGGCGCGCAAGGCGCAGCGCCCCGCGGAAGCCGAGATCACGCTGAACAAGGGGATTCCCGTCGCCGGAGGGATGGCCGGGGGCAGTGCCGACGCGGCGGCCACGCTGTTGGGGCTGTCCACGCTGTGGGGCCTCGAGTTCAGCCGCGACGAGCTGATGGCGCTGGCCGCCAAGCTTGGCAGCGATGTGCCGTTCGCGCTGCACGGGGCGACGGCACTGGGTACCGGGCGGGGCGAGCAGCTGCTTCCGGTGCTGGCGCGCAACACCTTTTACTGGGTGTTGGCCTTGGCCGCTAAGGGCTTGAGCACGCCTGCGGTGTACGCCGAGCTGGACCGGATGCGGGCCGAGGCCGAGCCGCCCCGGGTGGGTGACGTGCAGCTGCTGATGCACGCGCTTGCCGCAGGCAATGCCCTCGCGTTGGCGCCGCTGTTGGCCAATGATCTGCAGGCGGCCGCATTGTCGCTGCGCCCCGAGCTGCGGCGCACCTTGCGGGCGGGTACTGCCGCGGGAGCGCTCGCGGGCGTCGTCTCCGGCTCTGGGCCCACCTGTGCGTTTCTCTGTACCGACGCCGATGCTGCGGTGCGGGTGAGCGCGGAGCTGTCCGGCGCCGGCGTGTGTCGCACCGTTCGCGTCGCCTCGGGCCCCGTTGCCGGAGCCAAAGTCGTTGTCCCCCAGACAGGAGTTCGTCACTGATGGCCGTCCCCGTCAACCTCGTCAACCTCGAACAGGTGTCCAAGACCTTCGGGGTGCAGCCGTTACTGGACCGGGTCTCGCTCGGGGTGGAGTCCGGCGAGCGCATCGGGGTGGTCGGGCTCAACGGGGGCGGTAAGACCACTCTGCTTGAGGTCCTCACCGGTCTTGAACAGCCCGATGCCGGCCGGGTCAGTCGCACGGGCGGTCTACGCGTCGCCGTGGTCACCCAACGCGGGGTGCTGCCCCCGGGATCGACCATCGGCCAGGTGGTGCTCACGCCGCTGGGGGTCGACGAGCACGAGTGGGCCGGGGATCCACGCATCCGCTCGGTGCTGCACGGCATCGGGGTGGACGCGCTTGGCGTGGACACCCCCGTGGACGGGCTCTCCGGCGGAGAGCGTCGCCGGGTGGCGCTGGCCGCGGCGCTGGTGCAGGACCTGGACCTACTAGTGCTGGACGAGCCGACCAACCACCTGGACGTCGAGGGGGTGCAGTGGCTCGCCGAGCACCTGGTGGCGCGACGTTCGGCGTTGGTGGTGGTCACCCACGATCGGTGGTTCCTGGACACCGTGGCTACCCGCACCTGGGAGGCGGTGGGCGGCAAGGTGGAGAGCTACGAGGGTGGCTACGCCGACTGGGTGTACGCCCGCGCCGAACGGGTCCGCCAGGCCGACGCCGCGGAGGATCGCCGCCGTAACCTTGCCCGCAAGGAGCTGGCCTGGCTGCGCCGCGGTCCGCCCGCCCGCACGTCCAAGCCGCGCTACCGTATCGAGTCGGCCGAGGCCCTGATCGCCGATGTGCCCCCACCACGGGACAGCGTGGCGCTGGCCTCCTTCGCCGCGCGACGGCTCGGCAAGGTGGTGCTGGAGCTGGAGGATGTCAGCCTGCAGACGCCGGACGGCCGCGAGCTGGTGCACGACCTGACCTGGCGGCTGGGCCCTGGCGACCGGATCGGGCTGGTCGGGATCAATGGCTCGGGCAAGACGACGCTGCTCCGGATGCTGGCGGGGGAGACCGAGCCCACCGCGGGTAAGCGGATCCAGGGGCAGACCGTGCACCTGGGCTGGTTGCGCCAGGAGCTGGACGACCTGCCGCTGACCATGCGGGTGCTCGACGCCGTGGAGGACGTCGCCAAGTACGTCACGCTGGGCGACAAGGAGATGTCCGCCGCCCAGCTGGCCGAGCGGCTCGGCTTTGCCCCTGCGCGCCAACGAGTTCCGGTCGGCGACCTCTCCGGCGGCGAGCGTCGTCGGCTGCAGCTCACCCGGGTCCTGATGGCCGAGCCGAACGTACTGCTGCTCGATGAGCCGACCAACGACCTGGACATCGACACCCTGCAGCAGCTGGAGGACCTGCTGGACTCCTGGCCGGGCACGATGGTGGTCGTCAGCCACGACCGTTACCTCACCGAGCGGGTGTGCGACTCCGTCTGGGCGTTGTTCGGCGACGGGAAGCTGACCAACCTGCCCCGTGGGATTGAGGAGTACCTCGAACGACGCGCGGCTGATCTTGCCGACAACCCCAGCCAGGGCTCATCGTTGGCCGGTGGTGCGCCCACCGACGCGGCGACGCAACGGGCGGCGCGCAAAGAGCTGTCTAAAGTGGAGCGTCAGGTGGTCAAGCTGGACGACAAGGAACGGGCGCTGCACACACAACTCGCTGCGGCCGCCAGCGATGCCGGGCAGCTGCAGAAGCTCGGCGCGGAACTGAAAGCGGTCCGCACCGAGAAGGAAGCCGCTGAGCTGCGGTGGATGGAGCTGGCCGAAGCACTGGGCTGATCAGCGTTTGCCGAAACCTCGGCGAGTGCGCGATGCGGTTCGGGCGTCAGACTGGTGGGCTGACGCTACTCAGATCCTGGCCAGCGTCGCCGAGACACTGCTGGCGTCGAGCAGGCGCTGGATGTCCTCCGGGTCGCTGGTGAGGACGGTGTCGTCAGCCTCGACGAGCAGGGCGACGTGTCCGTCGAGAATGTCACTGGTACCGCTTTCCGCCAGTAGCTCGCCGACGCGCCGCCCCGAAGTCTGTTCGATCGCGATGACGTCGATGCCGGTGAGGGTGCGCGCGAGATTGGCTTGACGCGCACCATCGCGCCAGGCCTGCGCCAGGACGCTCGCGCTCGTGTGGACAGCTACGCCCCTGGCGTTGAGCCACCCGAAGAAGTGCTCCCGCCACACGGTCCCTGCGGTCGATGGCGATCAGGGCGCCGGCATCGAGCACGAGCGCCATCCTCAGCTGGCAGGTCGTTGGACGGCGCAGCTCAACAATCGCGAAGCCGCGTCCAGCTCATCGGCGGTGAACGGACCGTCCTCGGCCTCCCACATGTCGAGCGCGGCGCCGAGCCGCTGGTTGCGCAAATGATCGCTGGACGCATCGCTCAGCCAACGGGAGACGCTCACCCCGGACCGAAGATGTGGATGCCGTCGGTGCCTGGGTACCGGCACCAGAACCCTTCGGCAAAGTACTGCCGCGCTGCTTCGTCGACGTCGACGCTCACCAAGCCGTTCAGGTTGAACCTGGCGTTGAGCTCGTTGATGGCCTTCAGCCATCCCTGCTTCTCAGCCCGGTCCAACACGAAGGCCTCCAGCGAGGACATGCAGCCGTAGTAGAGCCGTTCGAGCTCCTCCTCGCACAGGTCCAGTCCGCACGAGTGCCCGGCGTAGGCCACATACGCCTCTCCGTGGCGGGCGATGCCGCGCGCCACGTGGTGCAGGCGCCAGATGTCCGCATCCTCCTCGATTGCCAGACGCCCGAACCCCATTGACGCCGCAATGCGCCGCTCAGAGTCCGGGGTGTACTCGCCTGGAGTGAGCGCTGCGAGCGCATTTTCCACCTGGTATTCGGTCATGGTCAGGTCGATCCAGCGTCCTTGCACCCCGTCCGCTCGGAGCACGTACACGCGGGGGGATGGCTCGGGCCCGCTATCGGCCTCGTGCAAAAAGGTGATCAGGGCCGCCGCCCAGCGCACCTGCAGCAGGTCGAACGAGCCGGCTTCGAGTTCTCGCAGGGCTTGAGCTGGATGGAGCTGACCGTGGCGGGCAAAGGCGTGCAGCGGCCCGTCCTCGCCCTGCTTCAGCGCGCCGGCGATGGTGCGGGCCGTGCGCACGTCGATCATCGGCAGGACCGTCTCGGCGAGCTCCAGCTGCCGCTCCACGTTGCGGTAGACGGCAGGGTGCAGGACGGCTCGCTCGGGCGAATCGTTGTCCACTCGTGTTCTACCCTTCCCGGCCGTAGGCCACCCGTCGACGCCCCGCTTCAACACGCTGCACCATCCACTTGGTCTCACCGACCTCGACCCGCCCCAGAGCAGCGCCGCGTAGCTGTGGACCAACCGCTATTCAGCGCCGCCGGGATTGCACTGCGCCGCGACGGTCGCCGCGTAGCCGACATCGGGTCGCCATGCCTCGAGGTCCCACGAAGTCTTGTGCGGGTCGGCGATGCGCGCGAAGTCCCAGTGGCAATCGAACTGATCGTGCAGCGAGGCGGTATCGGCAGGGTCAGACACCCGGAGCACCTCCTGCCAGGCAGTTGCACGCGCCGAGGCGCCATTGGCCGTACGGCCGGCCGCGGTCGGATACACGTGCAGCGCCCGGCCCTTGCTATTGCTGGTCCACCGCACATGGTCGATCAGGGCCGGCCCTGCGTACGCGGCGGTGGTCACAGCGGGCGCGGCCGACGATGTGGCCGCGGCAGGCGGTGCAGACGTGACCGGCGGTGTCGACGTGACGGGCGGTGTGGACGCCGAAGGCTGTTGTGCACAGCCGGCCAGCGCCAAAGCCAGGAACACCGCGCCTCGCCGCATCACCTGCACCAGCGTAGGGCGTGAGCGCAGCCGCCACCCATATTGAGCGCTGCGGTCAGGCCTCGACTACCTACCCGCCGGTAACATGGGCGTCGTCAGCGCAATGACTGACTCACGCTCTTCCATGGAGGCTTCATGTCAGGCTCGACCTCAGGTTCGCCGCAGGCGTACGTGTACGACGCCGTCCGCACCCCCCGCGGCAAAGGCAAGAAGGGTGCCCTGCACGGCGTCAAGCCCGTAACCCTCACCGCCGGCGTGCTCAACGCGCTCGCCGACCGCAACAACCTGGACACCTCCCGGGTCGATGACGTCGTCCTCGGCTGTGTCTCGCCCGTCGACGAGCAGGGCGCGGACATCGCCCGCACCGCCGTGATGCTGGCCGGCTGGGACGAGTCGGTCGCCGGCGTGCAGCTCAACCGGTTCTGCGCCTCCGGACTGGAAGCAGTGAACATGGCCGCGATGAAGGTGCGCTCGGGTTTCGAGGACCTGGTGGTGGCCGGCGGAGTCGAGTCGATGTCTCGGGTGCCGATGGGCAGCGACGGCGGTGCCTGGTTCGCTGACCCGGAAACCAACCTGCGCACCAACTTCGTGCCCCAGGGCGTGGGCGCCGACCTCATCGCCACGCTGGAGGGCTTCAGTCGCGACGACGTCGACGCCTACGCGGCCACCTCACACCAGCGGGCAGCCGCCGGTTGGGACGCCGGGCACTTCGACCGCTCCGTCGTCGCCGTTCGCGACCGGGTCGGCACGCTGCTGCTCGACCGCGACGAGACCGTCCGCCCCGGGACCACCTCGGAGATCCTCGGCAAGCTGCGCGCCAGCTTTGTCGACCAGGGCAACATCGGCTTCGACACCGTGGCTATCGACCGCTACCCCCAGGTCGAGCGGATCAACCACGTGCACACCGGCGGTAACTCCTCGGGCATCGTCGACGGCGCCGCCGCTGTGCTCATCGGCAACGAGCAGGTCGGCACCGACCTCGGGCTCACCCCCCGCGCCCGGATCATCGCCACCGCCGTTATCGGCAGCGAGCCGACGATCATGCTCACCGGCCCGGCACCGGCCGCCCGCAAGGCGCTCGAACGCGCCGGGCTCACGCCGGAGGACATCGACCTGTACGAGATCAACGAGGCCTTCGCGTCGGTGGTGCTGAAGTTCCAACGCGACCTGCACCTCGACCCCGACAAGGTCAACGTGCTCGGCGGTGCCATCGCCATGGGCCACCCGCTGGGCGCCACCGGAGCCATGATCCTGATGACCCTCGCCGACGAGCTGGAGCGCCGCCAGCTCCGCCGCGGCCTCGCCACGCTGTGCGTCGGCGGCGGCATGGGCATCGCCACCATCATCGAGAGGGTCTGACGATGACCAACCCATCAGCGACCAGTTCAGCAATCCGTTACGACCGCGACGACGCGGGCATCGTCACCCTCACCCTGGACGCGCCCGGCCGCTCGGCCAACACCATGGACGCAGTGTTCCGTACCTCGCTGGCCGACACCGTCAAGCGGCTCGCCAAAGAGCACGAACAGGTCACCGGCATCATCATCACCACCGCCAAGAAGACCTTCTTCGCCGGCGGCGACCTGAACGAGCTCATCCAAATCACCCCGGAGAACGCGGCCGAGTTCGCCGCCGGTGGCAACGAGATGAAGGGACACCTGCGGGCCATCGAGACCCTCGGCGTGCCCGTCGTCGCCGCCATCAACGGCACCGCGCTCGGCGGCGGCTGGGAGATCGCGCTGGCTTGTCATCGCCGCATCTGCCTGACTGATCCGAAGATCAAGCTCGGCCTGCCCGAGGTCACCCTCGGACTGCTGCCCGGCGGCGGTGGTGTGGTGCGCACCGTCCGCATGATCGGTCTCGCAGCCGCGCTGCCGCTGCTCACCGAGGGCAAGCAGCTGCGCCCGGAGCAGGCACACCAGGCCGGACTGGTGCACGAGCTCGTCGACAGCCCGGAGCAGATGCTGGAGCAGGCCAAGGCCTGGATTGCCGAGAACCCCACCAGCGCCCAGCCGTTTGACGCCAAGGGGTACGTGATCCCGGGTGGCACCATCCGGGAGGCGGGCATGATGATGGCCGCCATCCCCGCCATGCTGACCAAGAAGACGCACGGCACCATGCCCGCCCCGCAGGCGATCATCTCCGCTGCGGTGGAAAGCATGCAGGTGGACATGGATACCGCGCTCCGCATCGAGACTGCCTACCTCGCCGAGCTCGCCGCCGGGCAGGTCGCGAAGAACATGATCGGCGCGTTCTTCTTCCAGCTCAACGAGATCAACGGCGGCGGCTCCCGCCCGAAGG